>CDYZ01031331.1_pt1 | contig 17775 bp, 10 predicted proteins | sample 554921 | NCBI WGS metagenome assembly CDYZ01 (sample SAMEA3182058, study PRJEB8094) | gut metagenome | biome: human; feature: gut; material: Stool; isolation source: human stools | place: Canada | collected 2012-11-26 | reverse complement strand
TTTCTTCTCTTCTTAGTATCTTTGCAGCGATTTATGCCCTGAGGCATCGTAAAGAAAGTAAAATCATACATTTAAGTTTTAAAACAATAATGAAACAGTACAAATTGGTGGACAATATCTTCGGATGGGTCGCTTTCCTTATTGCGGCCTTCGTGTATTGCTCCACAATTGAGCCGACAGCCAGTTTCTGGGACTGTCCTGAGTTTATCACAACTGCCTACAAGCAGGAAATCGGTCACCCTCCTGGGGCACCTTTCTTCATGCTCTTAGGTAATTTCTTTACTCATTTTGCCAGCGATACCACACAAGTCGCCAAGATGGTGAACACGATGAGCGCTCTGCTGAGTGCCGTCTGCATCATGTTCCTCTTCTGGACCATCACCCACTTGGCACGCAAGCTCATCATCGGCGACTGGAAAGAGATGACCACCGCCAAGATGGTAGGCATCGAGGCATCGGGTATGGTGGGAGCACTCATCTATACCTTCAGCGATACCTTCTGGTTCTCGGCTGTAGAGGGTGAGGTATATGCTTTCTCATCTGCCTTTACTGCCGTGGTTTTCTGGCTTATCCTGAAATGGGAAGACCATGCCGACGAGCCTCACAGCGACCGATGGCTGGTACTCATCGCCTATATGACAGGCCTCAGCATCGGTGTTCACCTGCTCAACCTGCTCTGCATCCCTGCCATCGTATTGGTATATTACTACAAGAAGGTGCCACATGCCAACCTCAAGGGCTCGCTCCTGGCGCTGTTCGTTTCTTTCCTGGTAGTCGTTGCCGTGCTCTATGGAGTGGTGCCTGGTATCATCACCGTGGGCGGATGGTTTGAGCTGTTCTTCGTCAACACCTTAGGCTGCCCATTCAATACGGGTGAGATCGTATATATCATCTGCTTGGTGGTTTCGGTCATCTGGGGTATCTACGAGACCTACAATGCGACTGACAAGAACGAGAAGCGACAGAACCTTGCCTTCGTCTTGGGCTTCGGCATGCTCGGAATCCCCTTCTACGGATATGGATGGAGCGCTGCCATCACAGGTATCGCGGTGCTCATCGTACTGTGGTTTGTACTGGGTTACAAGCGCAAGAAGGAAGTTGTGGTTAAGAACGACGAGACTACCGGACTCACCAAGACCAAAGTGCAGCTCCTGCCTCTCATCTCAGCCCGCGTGAAGAACACAGCCCTGCTGTGCATGCTGATGCTGATGATAGGTTACTCAAGCTATGCCCTCATCGTGATCCGCTCGGCTGCCAACCCTCCTATGGACCAGAACTCGCCAGAGGATATCTTCACCCTTGGCAGCTATCTGAGCCGTGACCAGTATGGCGACCGTCCTCTGTTCTACGGACAGGCCTATACCTCACAGGTGGCACTCGAGGTAGATGGCGACATGTGCAAGCCGGTGATGACGGAGGGTGCTCCCGTATACCAGCGCAAGGAGAAAGCCAGCAAGGACGAGAAGGACTCATACTTCGTAGTGAGCCACAAGAATAAATATAAGTATGCGCAGAATATGTTCTTCCCACGTATGTATGATGCCGCTCACGCACAGGCATACGAAGACTGGATGGGTGGCGTCAACGGAACAGAAGTTCCTTTCGACCGTTGCGGTGAGAACATGACAGTAAAGGTTCCATCACAGTGGGACAACATACGCTTCTTCCTCTCCTACCAGTGCAACTTCATGTACTGGCGCTACTTCATGTGGAACTTTGCCGGACGACAGAACGACATCCAGGGCAACGGCGAGCCTGAGCATGGCAACTGGATTACGGGCATTCCGTTTATCGACAACGCCATGTTGGGCGACCAGAGCAAGTTGCCTGATGACCTGAAGGAGAATAAGGGACACAACGTATTCTACTGCATGCCTCTGATATTGGGTCTCATCGGTCTCTTCTGGCAGGCATGGTACACCCGCAAGCGCAAGGTGGTGAAGAACGGAAAGGAGACAGAGGAGTTGCTGCCTATCGGTATCCAGCAGTTCTGGGTGGTGTTCTTCCTCTTCTTCATGACAGGTCTTGCCATCGTGATTTATCTGAACCAGGTGCCTATGCAGCCTCGTGAGCGCGACTATGCCTATGCCGGCTCGTTCTATGCCTTTGCCATCTGGTGTGGCCTGGGCGTACTGGCTATCCTCGACCTGCTGAAAGAGCATGCCAAATTGAGCGGTACTGCCGTAGCAGCCATCGTAGCAGTCATCACACTCCTTGTACCTATACAAATGGCTTCGCAGACATGGGATGACCACGACCGCAGCAACCGATACACCTGCCGCGACTTTGGTCAGAACTATCTGATGTCGCTCCAGGAGAAGGGCAATCCTATCATCTTTACCAACGGTGACAACGATACCTTCCCACTCTGGTACAACCAGGAAGTTGAAGGTGTAGGCACAGACGCACGAGTTTGCAACCTGAGCTATCTGCAGACCGACTGGTACATCGACCAGATGAAACGTCCTGCATACAATTCACCTTCCGTTCCTATCACCTGGCCACGACTCGACTTCTGTTCAGGAACCAATGAGTATGTGACGGTAGAGCCAGAGGCCAAGCAGCAGATTCTCGACTTCTACAAGCAGGATCCCGAGACAGCCAAGAAGCAGTTGGGCGAGGATCCATTCGAGCTGAAGAATGTGCTGAAATACTGGGTACGCAGCAAGAACCCCGACCTGCACATGATTCCTACCGACACCCTCTACCTCACTATCGACAAGGAGGCAGTAAAGCAGAGCGGTATGATGATGGCAGCCGACAGCATACCAGACAAAATGGTTATCTCATTGGCAGGAAAACGCGCGCTCTACAAGGGCGACCTCATGATGCTCGAGATGCTGGCACAATGCAACTGGAAGCGTCCGCTCTATGTGGCACTCACCGTAGGTGAGGAGAACTATATGAACTTGGGTGACAACTTCGTACAGGAGGGACTCGTCAACCGTATCACTCCTTTCACCACCAACAAGCCTGGTGCCAAGAACTTTGATACGGAGAAGGCATACCACAACATCATGACCCGCTTCAAGTTTGGCAACCTGAAGCAGAAAGGTCTGTATGTGGACGAGACCACAATGCGTATGTGCTACACTCACCGTCGCCTGCTGGCTCAGACAGCCCTGGCGCTCATCGCTGAGCACAAGGACAAGAAAGCCATCGACATTCTGAAGAAAGCCGACGTGGAGATACCTTATTATAATGTTCCTGTCGACTATATGAGCGGCGGTCTCGACATGGCACGAGGATGGCTCCTCACCGGTCAGAAGGCCAAGGGTGAGGAATACCTCAAGAAGGTATGGACCAACGCCACACAGTATCTCAACTACTACCTCTCGCTCAACGCCGACCGATTCGCACAGGCACAGAGCGACTGCATACGCCAGATCATGATCATGCAGAGCGCAGCAGAGGTGGCTGGCATGGTAAGTCCTAAACTGGAAGCACAGTATGCCAAGCAGCTCAACGCCCTCTACACACTCTATCACGGACGTGGAGGACGTATGCCTGAAGGGTACTAAAAAATAAGGAGTTAAGAAGTTAAGGAGTTAAGACAAATGCTTTTGAGGACTTAACATTTACATTAGACATAGAACATTCCCTCAATACTATTGTCTTAACTCCTCAGCGACCGAAGGGAGCGATAACTCCTTAACTCCTTTAGCTTCTGAATATTAAACATTTAAAAAGAACTCGTCTATGTTTATCGAGCAACCAGCCAAATGGCTGAGATGGCTGTATCCGAAGGCAATTTGGAGGATGGATCCGAAGGAACACTCTGTTTACCTGACGTTCGACGACGGACCCATACCCGAATCTACACCTTTTATCCTTGAGACGCTGAGGAAATACAACATCAAGGCGACATTCTTCATGGTGGGAGAAAACGTGTTGCGCAATCATGACCTCTACAACCAGATTGTGGCAGAGGGCCATCAGATAGGCAACCATACATTCAACCACATTGGAGCCTTCAAGCATCGTGTGATCTCCTATGTGCTCAACACCAACAAGGCCAACGAAATCATCCACGCCCACCTATTCCGTCCGCCACACGGATGGATGAGACCCAGCGAGTACTGGTGGTTGCACCGCACCTACGAGGTAATCATGTGGGATGTGGTAACACGCGACTACTCCAAGTGGCTGACGGCAGAGGACGTGGTAGACAATGTGAAACGATACGCCCGCAACGGAAGTATCATTACATTCCACGACTCGCTGAAGAGCATAGACAAATTGAAGACTGCCCTTCCGAAGGCTATAGAATGGCTTCAGGAACAGGGCTACGAATTCAAGATATTCAAATAAATGAAGAAAAGAATAAACAGCTATCAGGCTGTGGCAAGTTTCGTAAGAGGTTTCTTCGAGGCTTACGCACGTGGCATCATCGATGCTGTCATAGAGGGCAACGACTTCGAGAAGAAGAACGATCCAAAGGAAATCAAGCAGATGATGCTGGAACACTATGGCGAGGTAAACCAATATTACTTCGACATCATGTTCTCTACCTTGGTACGTCTGAACTACAAGACTGCCGAGGAAGCCAACGAGCGCATGCACAAGAACTTCGACAGTATGAAGAAAGCCGACCCAACCTTCGAGCCTACCATGCTCGACTACCTGCGCATTGCCTGCAAGAGTCCACAGCTGTACAAGGCGATGGAGGCTGAATACAAGCGCAACTTCACCTGGCTTCTGCAGGGCAAGTTCACTACCCTTGAGGAGCATGTACGCGACTATACCCACGGCATCCTCATCAGTCTGGCCGACGAGCCCATGGCTGTGCACCTGCTGGTAAGGATTATCGTAAAGGCTTATGCCGCCGGACTGAAATGTGGAAGCAAGGAGGGCAAACTGCCACAGTTGCACATGCCAACTATCCACGGCATGCTGCTCAACAACGTGAACATACTGCTCAACGAGACACCGCTGAAAAGCAGCAGCGAAGACCCTGTGGCGCTCTTCAAAGAGGCGTGCAAGGAGGAAGAAGGAAACATCAATGTACTCTTCAATACTCTCAACGACACGATGAAAGAACTCGCCGAAGAGTAAAAAGAAAACTTCACTACTCGTGTTGTGCAACCGCACAACACCAGAAAGACAACCGCCCAACAGCTATTGTGCAAGTGCACATCAGCTGTTGGGCGGTCTTATTACTTATATTCTGCAAGAACATTTCACCCATATTCCTGCAATTTTTCGTAGCATCTACTGCATATCATAAACCACCTGCATGAGTTTCTTGCCGAGTTCGTCGGCCTGCTCCATGGTGGAAGCCTCGCTATATACGCGGATGATGGGCTCGGTATTACTCTTGCGAAGGTGAACCCACTTGTCAGGGAAGTCGAGTTTCACACCATCGATATCTGTTACGGTCACATCCTTCTCCTTGCCATACATCTCCTTTACCTTCACGAGGATAGCATCTACATCGGTAGAAGGTGTCAGGTCGATACGATTCTTGGCGATGAAGTAGTTGGGGAAAGTGGCACGAAGCTCGCTCACCTTGCAACCCCTATGTGCCAGACTGCTCAGGAAAAGGGCAATACCTACGAGGGCATCACGGCCATAGTGGCTCTCTGGATAGATGACACCGCCATTACCCTCGCCACCTATCACGGCATGAACGTCCTTCATCTTGGTGGTGACATTCACCTCGCCTACTGCAGCAGCTGTATATTTGCCGCCATGCTTCTCGGTCACATCACGGAGAGCACGGGTAGAAGACAGGTTGCTGACAGTATTGCCAGGAGTATGGCTCAGCACATAATCGGCCACGCTCACCAAGGTATATTCCTCGCCAAACATCTTGCCGTCCTCGCAGATGAAAGCCAAGCGGTCAACATCAGGGTCAACAACGATACCCATGTTGTAGCCACCCTTCTTCAACTCGTCCATGATGCCACCGAGGTTCTTCTCCAATGGCTCAGGATTGTGAGCGAAGTCGCCAGTAGGCTCACCGTTCAGGAAGGTATACTCCACTCCTAACGCATCGAGCAAATCTGGAAGGATGACACCACCCACTGAGTTGATGGAGTCGACACAAACCTTGAAATGTACCTTACGGATAGCCTCCACATCGACGAGTTTCAAAGCAAGCACAGAATCGATATGGCGCTTGTTGAAGCTATTGTCCTCAGTATATTTGCCTAAATGATCGACATCGGCATACTCGAAGTCTTCCTTCTCGGCGATGGCAAGCACCTCATTGCCGTTGGCGGCTGTCAGGAACTCTCCCTTCTCATTGAGAAGCTTGAGGGCGTTCCACTGACGAGGATTGTGAGAGGCTGTGATGATAATACCACCTGCTGCCCCACTCATGGTGACAGCGAGCTCGGTGGTAGGAGTAGTAGCCAGACCTATGTTGAGCACATCATAACCCATGCCCATCAAGGTGCCACATACTACATTCTTGACCATCTCGCCAGAGATGCGGGCATCGCGGCCCACTACGATAGTATTGCTTGAAGACTGTCCGCTACGACGAATAAAGGTAGCGTAAGCTGAAGTAAACTTGACGATGTCGAGCGGATTAAGAGTATCGCCCGCTGGTCCGCCTATAGTTCCGCGGATACCAGAAATAGATTTGATTAGAGTCATAATATTCTTATTAAGACGTTAATGCTTGATGAATGTTCAGAGGAAAAGAAACCACTCCCTTAACGGGCAGCCTGGAAGCGAATGTCATACAGACAGGCATACACACTCGCTGAAGCAGAGGTAGTGCCATAAGTATGAGGTACCAACAGGCGCACATGCGCCAGTTCATCGTCGGCAGTAATGAGACGCCCCACCTTGATCCAAGTGAAAGGAATCAACCAGCCTGATGGAACCGTGGCACTCACGGTACCATAATAAGAGGAATTGTAGGTATTTGCCAAGAGACTTTTTTTGATGTCGACAAAAGAGCCTTCAAACGTTCCTGACGTATTGGTAACGCTTATCTCGTCGGTCATTGCCGCATAAGCAGGCACCTCATTGGTCAGTGTGATGGCATCGTCGCATATCTTGGCACGTTTGGCAAGACAATACTCCGTGAATCGGCACAACACATTCTTGGTTTTACCCTTGGCGATATAGTCGCCACAACCATCGTTGATGACCTGCATATAGATACCATTGCTCTCGAAGAGCACATACTCGTTGTTGTTGGGATCGGTATCAGTCAACTTGACCGTCTTGTCACCAGCCTTACGGGCTTCGAAACGTTTTTCAAACTCGGCCTCTTTGATGACTTTGATATTCTCATTGCGCAGGAATGCATTGATAGAGTCCAGCTCTCTGTCGCGCTGGTCTGCATATGTCTCATTATGGTCACAAGCGGCAAATGAGATCAAAGCCGCTACTGCTATCATTGCTAATAATAGTTTCTTCATTCTTTAAGTTCGTAATTTTTATACAAATATGGCGCAAAGGTACAAAAAAAAAACAGGACTGCCAATGTTGGCAGTCCTATTTTATTATTATTTATCACTTATCTTTCTTATTTCAGCAATGCCTCGAACGCCTTGATGGCTTTTTGAGCTACCACCTCTGCCTCTGCCATGCTGCAGAACAACTTGCCTCCCGAGGCATTGAGATGGCCTCCGCCATTGAAAAACTGCTCGGAAACCTTGTTGCACGGGAAGTCGTCGACCGAACGTAGACTCACCAATATCAGATTGTCGCGCTCGGTATCTTCGCGCAAGGAGATTGAAAACTTATGTCCCTTGATACGCAGTGGTTCGTTGACCAAACCTTCGAGGTCGCCCTTGATGAAATGGAATCGCTTCATATCCTGACGGGTGACACAATAATAAGACGCATGCAAGCCCTCCACCACACGGAGCTTCTCGCTCATCAGATAACCGCGAAAACGGATGGCAGAAAGGCTGCTGTTATTGAATACATTGCGATAGATCTTGTCTTTATCGATGCCCTTGGTAAGCAGCTGGCTGATAATAAAATAGATGGTAGGGTCGGTGGAATTGTAGGTAAAACCGCCCGTATCGGTCATCATGCCACAATATACACAGGCAGCCCACTTGCGGTCCATCTGCCCGAAGCCTCCCAACTGCCACACGATGCGGAACACCAGCTCGCTGGCACTGCTCATGTGGGGCTGAGAAATCTGAAGATCGACATCTATACAGGGTGCCAGATGATGGTCGATCATCACCTTACGGGCACGACAGCCGGTAAGCACATCCTGCATCTCGTCGAGACGACCAGCGCCATTGAAGTCGAGACAGAACACCAAATCGGCCTCATCGAAAGCACGCTGCACCTCGGCAGGATGCTTGTCGTAACGCAGAATGGTCTGACTGTCGGGCAGCCACTGCAGATAGTCGGGCATCATGTCGGGCATACATACCTGTGCCTGCTTGCCCTGCGAGAGCAAAAAGCCACGCCATCCCAAAGAAGAGCCGATGGCATCTCCGTCGGGCGACTTATGACAACATATCACAATATGCTGAGAAGCCGCTATCATCTCCTGGAGGGTAGCGGCTTCTTGTGAACTCAATATATTTACGTTCATTTAGAAGAGTTTGCTTGGATAAACGCCTTCGTCTATCAGACTCTGAATTCTTGCTACTACTGATGGACGGTCGGCAGCATAAGTGACACCAAACCACTTACTTGTGGTGTCGAGTACCTTGACGGTAGCTGTGCCGTCGTTGATCAGCTTGTTGACCATCAATGGAATGAAGAACTCAGCTTTCAGGTTCTCCATATTCTTAGGATCGCTGAGGAACTCCTTGAAGTAAGCCTCGCTGTACTCAAAATAGTCGGGAGTGAAGCCCCATACGTTCATAGATACAGGAGTGTTGTCCTCAACAGCTACCCACTTGCCTTCCTCATCCTTGTAAGACACCTTGCCGTCTACGCGCATAATCTCTGTACGCTCCACGACTGTGGTCAGATTTTCAGCATCGTCCTTTGAGCAGATGCCACGAGCCACAGTACCATTCTCGCTCAAGGTGTTGCCTACACGGAAACCTACCATGGCATAGTTGTTCTTGCTGCCCTCTGGAAGTTCGGAAAGGAACTTGCCTATGACCTTGAAACAGTCACGATTGTAGAAGTCATCACAGTTGATGACACAGAAAGGCTCCTTGATAATGTCCTTTGCCATCAATACAGCATGGTTGGTACCCCATGGCTTCTCACGACCCTCGGGAACTGAGAATCCTTCAGGAAGAGCGTCGAGTGACTGGAAGCAGAGTTCTGCTGGGATATGTCCCTCATACTTGGCAAGTATCTTCTCACGGAACTGATCTTCAAAATCCTTACGGATGACAAAGACAATCTTGCCAAATCCTGCCTGAATGGCATCGTAAATACTGTAGTCCATAATGGTCTCGCCGTTAGGACCCAGACCATCGAGCTGTTTCAAACCACCATAGCGGCTACCCATACCAGCCGCCAAAAGCAATAATGTAGGTTTCATATTTTATTTGTTTAATAGTTGATATTATATAACAGTATGCAAAAGTAATAAAAAAAATGACTGCTGCACAATTTTTATCACTTTTTTTGGCGATTTATATTTCATTCGTCTACATCTATGCGACTACCGGCAAAAATCAGAAAGGATAACCCACAGTCAGATGGAGGCTATGCGAGTTTTTGAAGGGATCGATATTGTAGAAGCCCTTCTTGCTGGTTTCGTAAGGCACATGAAGCCCCACACCCCAGTCTACACGGATGACGAACATACCCATATCATAGCGTACACCCACACCCGTGCCCACAGCCATCTGCTTGAAGAACTTTCGGAACTTGAACTGTCCCTGCGGACTATGCTCCTCGCTACGAAGTGTCCACACGTTGCCGGCATCAAGGAACAAGGCTCCATACAGGTCGCCCCAGATGCGAGGACGATACTCAATGTTGGCAAGAAACTTAATGTCGCCTGTCTGGTCGATATAGGAATACTTGCTGCCTGTAGGCAGATACTGGCCGGGACCAATGCTTCGCACATTGAAAGCACGCACACTGTTGGCACCGCCAATGTAGAACTGCTCGTAATAAGGCGCCTTCTCGCTGTTGCCATAACTCCATACCACACCCGCATTGAGGTGACCCACCAAGGTGGAATGCTCAGCGATGCGCCAGTACTTCACAAAGTCGGTCTCCAACTTCAGGAACTGGGAATAAGGATTGCGGAACATCTCCTTGTCCTCGTCGTTCCACTTCTTGCCTGTACAGAGATAACCCAACGACAGGATGTTGCCTGCCTCGCTGACAGTCGTCGACCAGATGATGGGATGACGGTATTTCGCCGGACTGGTATAAGTATAGGTGTAGCTCATCTTGGGTACAAACTGGTCGCGCATGGCTATCTGCAGATAAGGACTCTCAGAAATGGCCTCATCGAAGGCTGCGGTACGGCTGTTCATAAACTCATACGACAACACTAAAGGACTGAACGAATGGCGATGCTTGGCTGAAGTAGCCCAGTCGTAGGTAAGTTCACCCGACACCACATGGCGACGGAAATAACCTGCCCTGTTGAGCACATTCATCGAGGTCTTCACTGTGGTGGAAGGAACACCATAGAATGAACGCGGGATATGACCTTTGCGGAAACGGCGCTCACGCTGTGCCATGGTCGTAAATAGATTGAACGGGGTGACGATGCTTGGGAACGAGAGTGACACATCCGAACCATACTCATAGGAATTGATATGGTTGGAGCTGGCTCCGTTGCCCTTCTCGCCTGTCTGCCACTCATAAGAGCCATGCAGATTGATATCGAGCTTCTCGCCTCCACGGAAGGCATTGCGCTTGGTAAAACCTACAACCAACTCGGGACCTACACGGCCTGTGGTTTTGCCCTTGACATTGGTCTCTATATAGAAATCATAAGGCTTGTCGAAAATCAGGTCGAGTGTGGCATCCAAGGTGTCGCACTGAGCTGTGGTGTCACGAGGAGTAAACTGAAGGCTGGTATAGTTGAAGACTCCCATCGACTGCAAATGCTGGCGCGCCTTCTCCTCGTTCTCTACCCTGTATAGCTGTCGGGGACGCAAGTTCAAGTCGCGCAACACCACACCCGCACGGATAGGCATCTTCTTGCCATGATAACGGATATTGAGGTAACGGCGACAGAAAGAATCGGTAAGCTCTTCTGTAAACTGCTTGCGGAAGTTGATATTGATATTGCCGAGATACCACTGGCGGGTGACCTGCGAGTCAAGGCTGTCGGCCATGATCATCTTCATGCTTGCCTTGCCTGGCACATCTAAGGTATCAGCAAGATAGGAGGCATAGCCATTCTGATAAAAATAATAGCCATTGTTGCGAAACAGACGGGTAAGGCGCTGACGCTCACCTTCCAGGCGAGGTACATTGAATGGGCTGCCCGTATGTACCAAAGCCTCCTGACGGGTGGAATCGATCAAAGCAGAGACTACTGATGGGAAATTGACATACTGCAACGTATCAATGGTCATCAACGGACCCAAAGACACATGATAAGCCAACTTGGCCTTCTTGGGATTTTTCTGGGTCAGAATCTCGTAGTTTACCTTGCCATGAAAATAGCCATACTTGGCAAGCTGGTTCTCTGCTACCTGTGCACGCAATCGGGGATTCACATTGCCCATCAATTTAGGACGTGAGCCGAATGCCTTGGTAATCCACTTGGCTATGGCGCCATCCGACTGCGAGAAAGCATTCCAAACCCACAGGCGAACAGGGAAAGGCGTGCGATAATAACTGCTGCCGAAGAGGGCTCCATTAGGGGCAGAAGCCAGTACCGACTCCATTTCGAGAATCGTAGAATCGGCATAACCGCCTGGCTCATAATCGGTATATTCTATTTTCTTCAGACCCGTGAAGAGCTGCTCGCCTTCCTTGAGAGCACTCGTGGAAGAACAAGATGTACCTGCGGCAACCACCACTATGGCAACAAATACCATAGCCAACAGGCGGAAGCCGCGGGAATGATTATAGGGAATGCACTTTCTGTTTATCATCATTTGCTTTTTCATTTTTGTTGAACAGCTGCAGGCACAGCCTTCAGGGTGTCGGCTGCAGCACGTGGCAAAGCCTGTTTCTCGGTCTTAAAGCGGAAGATATCACTGAAGCGCAGCAATTTTCTACGCCACATGAAACCTACACCATACTCGCCGATCTGACCCTCTAACCAGTCGTAGATGTTGTTGTTGTAGAAACCTCGGATATACTGACTGGCTCCATCGTTGAGTCGATATTGTATCTCCACATTATTAAAGAAGGTATCGTTGTTGACAGCATTCTCCATCTCGGCTCCCGAAGAAACCTGACCGCCCACACTGAAGCTCAGACGATTGTTGAAGAATCGCTTGGCAAACTTGAAATTGTAGTCAGTATGCAATGCACCGGCAGCATTGAGAGAGTTGTCGACAGTCATGCCTATATCAAGTCCCATGGAGCGCATGGCGGTTCCTGCAATGTTGTTGATTTCGGAATTGAGGAACGAGCTGAGGGCACTGTTCATCGAGAACGAATTGGTATTGCCGTTGGCAAGATACATGCCCGAAGCCAGCATGGTGATAGCCACCTTGCCGCGTTCGTCCACACTCATCGTGTTCAACTCATCCTGGACGTTCATGTCGGAAGGTGCTGAGATGATAAACTGTATACCAGGTTTATTCAGTGTCTGCGACAGTTTCACCCCACACTCGAAATCTACCGATCGGCCTGTACCCTGCCCTTCATTCACGGTCGACTTGATCTTCTCGGTAGCCGTGATGTTGAGCGTAGGATTGAAAGGATCGCCCGTAAACTCGATATAACTTCCGTCCTGAATGGTAAAGGTCTTCAGTGGAATGATAGGCAAGGAGTATTTCATCTCGCCATTACTCAATGTGTACTTACCCGACAGACGCAGATTGTCGGCAGGATTGTAAGTCATACGCAAGTCGCCTCCACCCACAAGGTCAATATAATTGGACTTGTCGGCATTCAGCGCACAAAGAATACGGGCAGACTCATCTATCGACATACCCAAGAGCATATCGAAGCCTTCGAGTTTTGGACGCACCACCGTCTCTTGCTTACTGTCTTTGAAATCGGAAAACTTCACCAACTCCTCAAGCTGAGTATCAGTGGTGAGTTCCGACTCTCGCAGGATATAAGTCATGTCGGTATTACCCAGCACGTCGAGCTTACCTCGCATCTTCAGATTAGACAAGGCGCCACGCATACTTCCCAAAAAGTTGACATACGCCTTACCGAAAGCCTCGGAACGGGCATTCTCCTTAGCATCTACCAGGAGGAAGTTCTGGGCACGCATCCTGACATCAAGCATCATCTTATCGAGATTGGAGAAATCCAGATAGCCCTGTATGTTGAGCGGACTCTCATTGTTGGCATACATCATGAAGTTCTCGAAGAGCAACTTACTGCCGGCTATCCTCACTGGGTCGTTGTCGAAACGCATCCTCAGTCCGTAAGGCACACTCACTAAATAAACAGAGTCCATGTATATCTCGCCGTCTACCTGTGGCTTGCTCAACGAGCCCTTGATGGTAAGACTTCCCTCACCACAACCTTCCAGACCAACAAGCTGGTCGGGCACAAATCCATTGATGAAGTGGAGCGGCAGTTTGTCCATGCCGACAGTAGCGTCGAGATAGCCCTCGCCCTCCGACTGGTAAGTACCTTTGATGGTGGCTACGTCCTCATCGTTGTATTTCAGTATTCCGTCGACGGCATGAGTGCCATCGCTCATAGGCATATACACGAACTCGGAGCCGACATTACCCATCGGACAATTCTCGTAAACCAAGTTGTCGACCGATAGATTGGACGATACAGACAAGGCCTCCTTGGTCTGCACGATATGGAAATCGCCATTCATGATACCTGAGACATCAGGCATATAAGGTATGACACTCAGTACCTTGTCCAAATCAAAACGGGTCATGCCGATAGTGATATCCTGCAGGGCATCCTCATTGCCGTCGTTAGAGTAGATACGCACACCCATTCCCTTGCTGGACTCCAGCTGAAGCTTGGCAGAGATACGCATATCGCGTCCCAGCATCAGATAGTTGTCATCGTTGGCTGTAAATTTCTTATATCCCAGTATAGGATGAGTATCGGTTAGACTCACCTTGATGCCGTTTTCCTGCATCATTGCCGCCAAACCTACACGCACGCCCAACTTGCCGTTGGCATCATAGATGCGGGCAGCGATATCGGAGCCTCGCTCTGCCAACTCGCCATCCACCAATGCCTGGAATACGTATTGCGGATTCTTCGTGTTGTTCACAATCCTCGCCGTATACCGGATGGTGTCGCCCTGGGTCATCACGTTGGCACGAACCGTATCCAACTGTACACCCTGTGCCACCAAAGAGTCGATATTAAGATGACCGTTCAGACCTGATATGGGTGAGGTACGAAGATCCATGTCCACCGTCTTGAAATGATAGCCGTTGTACTCGATAAAACGGGAGATGAAATTGTCTTTTCCTGTGGTAAGAGTGATGCGACCCAAGGGGAACTCGCGACGGATAGCCACCTGGTCAATACGTCTGTTCTTGAGTTGACTCATCACCTCGCCTTGCAGTTCATCAAGTCTTGACAGCAACTTTTTATAACCTCCATGGGTGTCCATACGAAGATGGAAGTCACCACAATTGAGTACGGCATGGGTTGTATCGCGACGAGTCAACACGTCGGCAACAATATCCACGGGACGATATTCTTTCTGCTGAGTCTTGATGACGATACTGCCCAACATAGCCTGCAGGTAGTGGTCCTCCTTCAGGTTGGTCTTCAGGTCTACCTGTCCACAGGCAGTTGCTCTCATAGGCACCTTGGTGAGTCCCATGAGGTAAAGGTCCGCATTCCTGACATCAGCTACTACTGTTGCTTCCAGATTCTTGCTGTTGGTCAGCGCATCCAAGCTCACCAATCCCTTGAGCAACTGATTATTGCTGTCGATGTCTGCATGTACTTTACCATTTGCTACATGGGCAACAGCCAACAGGTTGTTGATGTGATACTTGCCATAATGCAGCTGTGCCACCTTTGCCTTGGCGTTGAGTCGAGTATGGTTGGACAAGAAATCAGTGCCCACGCCCTGGGCTTCCATCGATCCTGTAAAAGAGTAAAGTTCCTGATGAGGCAGGAAATGACTCACCTGTATCTGATGGGCTTGTACCTTGGCACGATAGGCCAGGTGGTTCATGTCGAGACTTCCGTCTTTCTTTGTATGAGTAACAACAGATGCTTCTACATTCATTCGTCCACGACCTTCCCACAAGGTCATCTTGGTGGCATACTTAGAGCCGTCCACTGCGACATCTCCCTTCAGGATCAAGCCATTAGGGATACGCACATTCTTCATTAGAGCCGGATCAAGCATCGCTGTAACAAATCCCAAATGATAGGTACGCGCATCTAAATGTATTTTCGCCTTCATCTGAGACATATCGTTGAGATGTGCCAACCAACCATCGGAGGACAACTGGAAGGCTGAAGGCAAATTGAGTTTCAAACCCGAATAGCTAAGACGCTGCATGTTTCCCTTTACTGTACCGGCAACCTCCATAGGATAATAAGGCCAGTTCCGACGCATCTTTTGAGGCATGTATGCACCAGCAAAAAGCATGAGGTCTTCTCTGCCGATACTGCCTCGTATCATAGCAGTCAACTTGCCAGGAGCGCTGTCGGCAAAGGCATTCATGTCCATGTCGACCATGGTCTGAAGAGTGGAGGAAGGAGTTCGCAGACAGAGGTCGGGCAACTGCAACTTCAAAGAATCCATCACAAACCGGCCATACATCTGCTGTACGTTCAGACCACAGCGTTCTCTGAACTGTGCCTGACGAATCTTTACATCTATCTTCGAGTCACAGAAATAGAATGAGTCTGCCTTCAAGGTCATATCCAACAAGGCAATGTGGTTGAAGTCCAGACCTTCTGCCGGACGAAGCACAGAGATATTCTTACCAGCCAGCATTTCAGTCTGATAATTGTCGTAAGTTACCCTGCCCTTTCGCCAGTCGAGGGCACGCACTTGATAAAGTCCTTTGAAGAGATCGAGGTAGGTACCATGAGCCGTAGCATCACCCATATAGGCATTTACCCTGAGAGTATCTCCTGGCATGTGAAGCGCCAAAGCTGTGTTTTTCAACTTGAGCTTCTGGATATTCACCTTCCACTTGTTGGTCTTGGGCGTAGTATCGGGAGGTACGGTATCACTCAGTTCTACCGACAGACGGGCATCCGACAACAAGGCGTCATCTACATGGACAAGTTCCTTGCTCAGGTCGATGCCATGGGCACGCAATGCCATCTGCCCGACATCACCCTTGATACGCGCCTCGTGTATCCAGTTGGTGGTGTTGACCTTCATACGTCTGAAGTCCAACTCGTCCACCATTACCTGCTGCTTGAATAAAGGCATCAACTGAATGTCAACTACCATTTTTTCTATATCAGCAACTGTATCTTTTTTATTTCTGAGAGTTACATCATTACTGTTTTTCAACGAATCGATGGGCTGAAGCGCCTTCACACCCTCAACACCCAATCGCAGTGGAAAGACCAGTTCCACGTGCTTTACTGTAATATCCATGCCTGTAGACTCGGAAGCATAGGCAGCCACGCGCTTCACTGCCCAGTTCTGCACAGGTGGCAGATAAAGCAACAAAGTCAGCAAAGCTATCAGCAATATCGGGGTAAATACGATAACTGCTGCCCAAATTCCGCATTTTTTCTTTGTAGACATGGATTCTAAGTTTTATATTGTAAAACTGAAGTCAATTTCTTACTAACCATCGCCTATGGTATCAGTGATATGGATTCTATCGGTTATGGCGCTATCGCCTTCCATAGATTGTCATCGGGCAAAGGAGCCTCTACGACGATAGTCTCCTTAGATACAGGATGAACGAACTCAACCCTATGCGACAACAATGAAATGCTGCCGTCAGGATTGCTGCGAGGAGCACCATACTTTAAATCTCCCTTGATAGGACATCCCATCTTTGCCAACTGGCATCTTATCTGGTGATGACGTCCTGTCAACAGATTCACCTCAAGCAATGAGTAATGGTCGGAAGAACCTATCATCTTGTAACGCAGAATCGCCTTCTTCGAGTTTTTCACCTCATGATCATAGGCGTAGCTCTTGTTCTGCTTCTCGTTTCTCACAATCCAATTCACCAGCTCAGCCTCTTCCAAACGGGGCTTATTCTTCACTATGGCCCAATAGGTCTTGTGCACCTCGCCGTCTCTGAACATATTGTTCAATCTGCTGAGCGCCTTAGAAGTCTTGGCAAAAACAACAAGTCCTGATACAGGACGATCAAGGCGATGTACCACACCCAGGAACACATTTCCCGGTTTCTGATACTTCGCCTTGATATATTGTTTTACCGTCTCAGAGAGAGGCTCGTCGCCGGTCTTATCGCCCTGCACAATTTCACCACTTCTCTTTGAGACAATAATTATATGATTATCTTCGTAAACTACTTGCACGTTCTAATACAGATAGATTACATATTCATACCACCATCAATCTGGATAACCTGACCACTAACGTAGCTGGACATATCAGAAGCGAGGAAGAGACAAACATTTGCTATATCCTCAGTCTGACCACCACGACGCAAAGGAATCTTCTTCATCCAGTCCTTGCGGATATCCTCTGGCAACTGAGCTGTCATAGCTGTCTCGATGAAACCTGGAGCTACAGCATTAGCACGTACACCCTTAGGACCCAACTCCTGGGCAATAGACTTAGCCAAAGCAATCATACCTGCCTTAGAAGCAGCATAGTTACAC
>CDYZ01022619.1_pt1 | contig 17991 bp, 10 predicted proteins | sample 554921 | NCBI WGS metagenome assembly CDYZ01 (sample SAMEA3182058, study PRJEB8094) | gut metagenome | biome: human; feature: gut; material: Stool; isolation source: human stools | place: Canada | collected 2012-11-26 | reverse complement strand
CTGTCAGCGACGCCGCCCGCCTTTGCCCCGGCTCCGAAAGTGTCAAAAGAAAAGGTGCTGCTTCTGCCGCAGACCAACCACAGCGCCACCCACGCCGTCGAATATCTGTGCCTCAGAGAAATCGACGACGAGCTGATCGATTTCTGCATCAAGACTGGTCGGCTCTATGAGAACTCCACTTATCACAACAAAGATAAACATATGCTAACATTGCGACATATTGGATATGGTATACCAAATGTTGATAAAACGATACACAATAACGAATATCGTATAACAATAGTTACATATATTATATAAGAACGGAAAATCACAGTAAACAACAATTGACAAATAAACTAACCCTCAAAAAGCATTTAGCTTTTTGAGGGTTAGTTTTATGGTTGTTTCAGTTCATCACAAGCAACCTACCGCTTGGTATATATTGCCTATTCTGTCTTTGCAGAGAGATACGTATGCCTTGATGCAAGATTGTCCTTGCCATAATCAATTTTCTCGGTCATGCTTACTCCGCCTATTTTTTGAAGAATGCATAGAGAATAATAGAATAAAAAATCAATGTCATGATTGGAAGAAGCGTCACTCCGACAGTTACGGTCTTTCTGTATTTCTGCTCAATGTATCCGCGTTTCAATCCCCATACCTGAGCGCACCACAATGAGACAAACGCTAGCAGAGGCAAGAAAAGCTGTATTTTTGATAAAACATCGGACACCGGTCCCGGTATGTAAGCCCGAAATAATCTTTCTACCGCGGCAAATATAGCGCAAAAAATAAACGCCGGCATAGCATAGAGCCACGATTGTTTGCCGATCTCTCCCCTTTTCACCTTGATTGCATAACGAATCGTTTCAAAAATCAATATTCCAGTAAATACAAGAGTCACAGCAATAAAAGTTTCAGTTGATAAATAGCTCAATATTATTCCCCCTATGCAACACACATTCAATAGCCAATAAATTTTTTCTTTGCCCATTCCTCACCATATGCGATAAGCACTCCACTCACGACACCTCCCACTATGCCAAAAGCCACCGGCAATCCCGCTAATGAAACACCAACGATTACACTCAACCCCAATGCAACCGTACTAATTCCTATTGCGATACACATATCTTTAGCTGAAGCATGATATTTTAAAAGATCACCTGCTATATCCACTGCAAAGGCAAACGCGGACACAACTCCGACTTTCTTCGCAACATTCTTAAATGCCTTTACTCCAAAAATTGTCTTGGTAGATTCAACACTAAAACCAACCCCCAAATGAGAAAACCGTCCGCCATGTTCAATAAAGCTTCTAGTCTCCGGTATACGGGATATAAAGAACTCCAAAGCAGAATCTAAAATACCTTGAATCAAGCTCTCCAAAAGATTTTCTTTTATGCAGCTAATGTTGTCTCTTATTTGTTTACAAACAGTGTTAGTCATAATGGTCGCAAACACAACCATATTAACAATTTCGCTCAGTATTTCCTCTGGTGCAGATGCTAACCCACTGTGATCACTATAAACAACCGGGTTACTATTACAATACGAAAACATGTTTGTTCCAGTTAATCCTTGACCTGTACTACACATTGCATCAGCATTGATAAATCTCTTAACCGCCGGATCATAATACCTACTTTGGAGATAGTACAACCCGGTCTCAGAGTCAAAGTAATATCCACGATAGCGAAGCGGGTTAACATTGGCGATGTGTGTCGAATCTGTAATCGCCGCACCGTTGGCATCGGTGACAGAGATGATTCCGCCCCAAGCGTCATAGTTGTAGTTGGCAACAACCGCACCTGCACCGTCGTAAATGCGGATAACATCTCCACGCCAGTTGCAGACAAAGTAGTAGTCGGTTGTAGTGCTGCCGTTCTTGTAGCGAACACCGGAGGGGTTGCCGTCGGCATCATAGAAGAACCACAGCTCTGTCGTGCCGAACTTCTCATACTGCAAGGTGTTTCCGACATAGTAGTACTCGTACTTAACACCGTTGACGGTCTTTGATGTTCTCAGCCCGTCCACATCGTAGGTGTAGTTTGCAGTTATGCCGTTGCCGCTGAGCGTCGCCAGTTGTCTGCCGTTCTGCCAAGTGAGAGTGTACCCTCTGTAAGACAGCGGATTGCCTATCTCATCATAGGTAATAGCCTGACCGTCATAGGAGGTCAGCTTGTCCCTCCAGTTGGTGTCGTCATAGCCGTAATTTACCGTCTTTGTTGCCGTGACACCGTCAAGACTGCCCCATGTCAGAGGATAGGTTGTGACAGACAGAATGTTTCCGCCGTTGTCATAAGTATACACTTCCGTGCAGTTTTTGACAAGGTCATCTGCACGAACCAGCTGATTCAATTCGTCATAAGCGAACTGCTGCTGTTTGGTATATGCCGTCTCTGCGGTCTTGTGGCGGCGCGAGATCTCAGTAATATTTCCGTTGGCATCATAGGTGTAGCCATAGATATATTCGCTGATATGTTCCCAGCCAATCTTCGTGGTGCGCGAATTGTTTCCACGGTCTGACATCCAATAAACATACTGATGGTCTATCGGCGTAGTGGTATTGATGACCGTTCTGTTACGGCGAAGGATGGAATCATAAGAATATGTCGCAGTCTTGCCCGAGGGATACGTATACTTCGATGCAAGATTGTCCTTGCCGTAATCGAATTTTTCGGTCATGCTTACTCCACCCGCAGATGAAGTAAACTTTGACACGTTGTTGTTCATGTCATATCCGTACTCGGCGTCATAGATGCGCTTTTTGCTGCCGTTAAGTACGCTCTGTCGAACAAGTCTGCCTGTTGAATCATAAGTATACAGGAAACGCTGATTATTTACAAGGTCTTCATGGGAATACATGTTGCCCGTCGAATCATAGTTCCATGTAAAGTTCTTCGTGCCGTTCTGCGATATCGAAGTCATGTTGCCATATTCGTCATATGCGTAATCAACATAATCTCCGTTGCCATATGTTACTCGCTTGAGCTCTCCGCTGTTATTCGCTCCATAGGTGTTTGTGCTAAGTACCTGTGAGCCGACTTTCGTCTGTGTAACATTGCCGAAGTTGTCATAGACAAACGAGTAATTGAAACCGTTATGGGATATGGTATTCAGGCGATACTTGTTGTAGGTATAGTTGTTCTGTATAGTCTGACCGTTTGAAAGCGTCTGTGAAACAGATGTCACGACGTCGGTATTGGCATCGTAAGTATAGTTGGTTACATTGCCCTTTTTGTCCGTGTAAGAAGTGAGCGTACCCTTGGAATTATCATAAACATACGATTCGGTTCGCCCGTCCTGGTCGGTAGTAGCTGACACGAACGCTCCATTGGATGTATACGACGCACCTGTTTCAATATACACTGTCTCGCTGCCCTTAACGGTAAGAGCGGTGGGATTGCCGTTGTTATCATAGGTATAGCAGTACTTCGTTCCGGACTGACTCGTCGCCTGAGTCATATTGTGCCTTGAATCATAAGTATATGTATAGCTATATCCTTTGGCATCAACCGACTTCGTAAGATTGTTATTGGTATACTCCATCGAGGATTTCTGCTGAGCGTTTGCCTTGACGGAGATCATATTGCCGTCCTTGTCATATGTATATGACGGTGCTTCATCGCGTACAAGCTGAATATTATCGAACCAAGTATTGTTCGACTGCCTGTAGTTTATCATATATATTCGCAGTGTTGTCGGTGTCTTAGAAGCCGTCGGATTCGCATTATCCCTTAGGTTAAAGGCACCCATGACATACTGCCAGCCCATAACAGAGCTGTTGTATTCAAACCACTTCAGGCAACTCGTTCCATCACTATACACAATCTTTGCGGCAAGACTGACCTTGTTGTTCTCATTGCTTCCGCCAACCGGATTTGCATAGACCCAGCCGCTAAGAATATATGTATCATCAAGATTTTGTGCGGTAGCTCCGCCAAAATACAGTTCCTGATTCATTTCCTTAGGAACCGTTGCAATGCTGCCGAATCGGAATGCATGTCCGGAATCCTTCGAATGAGCATTATCAACGGAATCGGTAGCATCGGTACGATATCCGTTCCAATCTTCAGGAAGATACGCACCATTCGACGCCTTTGAATAGCGTTCAAACGAAGAGTTATTTATCATATTGAACGGACCTGCGCTTGCACCTTCCTCTTTGAATAGCGTTCAAACGAAGAGTTATTTATCATATTGAACGGACCTGCGCTTGCACCTTCCTCAAGCTGCATTCCGTCAAACCATGCCTTACCGGTAGCGTCACGAACCATTATGTTACATCTAACGCTTGTAGCATTGGAGGGAACAGAGAATGAAACCGTGAGTCTCTGCCAACCATTATTGATGTTTGGGTCAGTTGTTCCTATCAGTGCTTCGGAAACAGTGTCGACCGTACTACCGTCAGGAAGCCAATATGTTGCAAGTAGCTGCGCACCATACGGAACATTCGCGTCTCTCGGGACTATATTCTCCGTCTTGACCCAAGCTGAGAAAGTATATGTTGTTCCCGCCTTGAACTGTCCCGAGTTTAATGTCTGATAGGCTCTTGCTCCGGCTCTGTCGGAAAATGTCTTGCTGTTAATGTAGTAGCTCCATCGGCCATAGAGCTGTTGAAGTCCTGTAACAAAGCTATCATAATCTGCGGTACCGTTCCACTGAGCTTTAGTCCATGAACTTCCAGTATCCGCGCTACCGTCACGAAGATAGTTCCTGACATATTGACCGCCAGACATCGACTTACTCAAGCGGTTAAGCTGCTTTATATTGCTTGCATTGCTGTTCGGATTTGAAGCAGTGTATTCCGCGGCAGAAGCTGCAAGTGTTTTACCATAGCAAGTAGCTTCTGAGCACACCGTTCTGCCGGCTTTGTCGAACTTCACCGTCGTATAGATATCATCGTTGTTGCCAAATACACCATCCTTGCCCGAAGAGCGTATAACGGTCTGTCCATATTGCGAGTAATCGAAAGTAATTGTCTGACCAGCCGAACCATTGGCGCTCTCAACAACTTTCGAAACTCGTTTACCGTTCTTCAAAGGTGTATATGTGAACTGAAGCTTATACCCATCGGGAGATGTGACAGAGGTCATTGCTCTGTCGCTGTCATATGTAAAGGTCGTTGTTTCACCGTCGGGATATGTTATGCTGAGCAGCAAGCCCGAGCTCCAGTTGTATCTGGTCACTCTTCCCGCGCTATCGGTTATGCTCTGAACTGCGAGATTATCAGGAGTCGGAGAAATAGTCACAGCATGGTCTGCCCCATCGGTCACCTTCCAGATTTTCGGGTCAGTCGACGATGCATAGTAGTTTGCTATCTGATTGCTGTTGCTGTCAAGAGAACGCGCAAATGCTCCCGCAACATTGAACCACATCACATTTCCCTTATCATCGGATATTTTGTAGTAATTATTGTTGTTTGTCTTCGGAACAGTAAGGGTCAATCCCATACCGTCCTCATCTATCATTGTACCATCGCTCTTTTTGTAGAAGTAGTGCTCAGTTCCGTCACCATCAATATATACATACGGATATGTCGCCTGTGCAGATGTTGACAGACCAAATTTTGATGACGGAAGAAGCTGCTGCTGACAGCTAAGCATCCAACCATGACCTCTGTATGGCATAACGGTACCAAAGCCCTCTCCTGCCATGTAGTTATTAAAAACATGACATATGGATGCCGAAGCGCGACTTCCCGGTGTTGTTGTATCACCGTGAGTGAAAACAAGGTTGCCGGAGAATTCGCAGATAGAAGCAGTACCGGCTCTTCCGGCGCTGATGTCTGTATAGCTCCAATACGACTCAAGTCCCTTGTTTGATCTGAATGTTATGGAAAGTATCGGATATCCGGCCGTGCTCTGCGAGTATTTCTCTCCATAAAGCCAAAGATAATTACATGAGGAAACGTATGTTGAACCGTTTTCTATTGATGATCTGAACAGGAATCCATAATTGGGGAACGAAGTGTTTTCATACCACCGTTTTACGATAGAGGCGACATTCCATTTACGCTCAACAGTATTAGTATTCTGTTTAGATGCCTTGAGGATCTCGAAGTCAGCCGTAGTTGATTCAAAGCTCGGTTTGGTGTTCCATGTTACCGTTTTTTTATTCCAACTACTTGTTACTGCATGTACTTCTATTGCAGCATCCGGTGTTTTGTCCGTGTTATACGCATCTGCATATATCTGCGCAGCGTAAAGTTCTGCATCAATAACAACATCTCCGCGGTTTAAAGACGGCAAGTCAAAGCGAAGCAGCCCCTGACACTTTCCTATGCCCGACGACTCTTTACCAACCATTATCATCGGACCATGCCAGTAATTTGTAGTCGGCTTTCCGGAAGCAACATAAACCGAATCCATCGCTGTGTTTGACTGCTCTGTCTGTATTGCGGGGTCAATCGTAACAGGGAATGTCCTGTCGCTGCTATTTATCCATTCGGCATCCGCAGTTACAGTAATCTCATACTTCTTTTTATTTTTTGAACTGATACTGTAACTCACACTGTCTGAATACTCATAGTTTGCATCGAGCATAAACGGTTTGGGAAGGACAAACACAGTTTTTCCCGTGTTTACATCTTTCGCGTATATACAGCCGTCATCTTCCAATGTGAGCGTAAGATCTTTCACATCGATCTCGAAGCTGTATTGATAGTTGTTCTGCGCGGATTTTATTACAATATTTTCCTTGACTCCCGATCCATTAACTATGTACTCTATATTTGTATCAGGAAGAATGTTTTCATAGTATATCTTTTGACTGGCCTTGCTAGCGGCGGTTAAATCCTCGATTTTAGCTTTCTTCTCCTGCTTCATTGACGAGTTATTCTTCTTCGTTTTGTTAAGCAAAGAAAGGCTGACCGAGTAATCGCCCATTTTTATGCTGACAAGTTTTTTCTGGTTTGAATTCTTTGCAAACTTCACCCTAAACTTATTGCTTTTGGTTGCATATCCGTTAAAGTTTGAAATCTCATCATTCTCATCGTCCGATGTTTCAAGTGTATTATCTATCTCCTGCCACTTACCAGCACTATCTTGATAAAGAACAGGATCTTTGTACACAGCAGCCTTTATTGTTCCATCGCTCATCTTAAAATACTTGGTGTTGCTGCTGTCGCGACGATCTACATCTTCTCCTATTACTATTGGGTCTTCCTCTTCCTGAGATACTTCAGTAGAATACCCGCTTTCCTCAAACTTTTCACTTTCTGTTTCAATTGTTTCGGCAAAAGTTGACATTGGGGCAACTTGAACAACCACAAGTATTGACAAAATTATGGCTATCAGTTTTGTTATGACTTTTGTCTTTTTCATTACCAAATCTCCTCTCTTTTTTACAGCATTCACTACATCACGCTTACTATTAACCCTACGCTGTCACCCCATTTCCAAATGGTTTTATATCATCTCTTCTAACTGATAAAATCTATCAGTTCAATACATTTTTATAGTGTCTTAAAACCGCCTTTGGTTACAAAAAAATATGCACAAACTATCATTCGACAAGTTGTGCACATTTTACATTTTATTTTTGTTCCCCATGTCATAAATCAATACGACAATTTTGGCAATATATTTAAGTACAATTATGCATTTTCGCCAGTCTTTTTTTAATACCTTCACCAACATTATTTTTGCACATTTATTGCTCATTTCCACAATTTATAGTATAATAAATTCATACGATTGTCTTAGCCTTCAATATCGGCAAATTCATCGCGTCAAGGCAGGCATTCGTTTCCGGCATTGATGTTCAACCGAAGTATCGTTGTACCGGAATAATTACGTAGGGGATGATTTTAATTGGTTATCGGAGAGAATGATGAAATTACAGAGGAATGCAAGCAGCTTTGGAATCTTTATAAAGAGTACATAATAAGCTTTTGCAAATTCAAGCTAAAAGACACACCTGACTATGTTGAAGACTGTGTTCAAGATGTGTTTATGGCATTACTTGAAGCCAGGCGATCCGGAACAGAAATAAAGAGCCCCAAGGCGTGGCTTACTACTGTTGCAAACAATAAAATAAAAATGGAATACAAAAACAGAAAAAGAGAATCCGAACATATAAATAAAATAATACATTATAAAACCACTGTGGAATTTTCTACTCTTGATATGCACGATTTCAAAGAAGTTTCCGATGAACTTATTTCTGAGATGAAAGACAGTATATTAAATCAACTCAAATTCGATGAACAGTCCATAATTATTGACTTCTATGTAAAGCATATGAAAGTAAAAAATATCGCGATTAAATACAATCTTTCTGAAGCAAATGTCAAGCAAAAACTTTTCAGAGCGCGAAAAAAGATAATACATTTGTCAAGTGAAGAAAGTGAAAAACATAAATTTTAAAATTTTTTGTAACCTTTTTGAAATTCGTACACTATATAAACAAGGAGGAAATCAATATGACAAATAGTGAATTCATAAATATTTTGAATGATGAGTCGCTCGAACTCACAGTAGAAGAGCTTGAGAACATAATTGATGAAGAACTGCAAAAAGATGAATCAGAAATGGATCCAGATCTAATTGAATACTGTCTATACTATATCGATAAAGCAGAGACTAATAATAGCAAGGGAGAAAAATACGAATCCGATAAAGCCAAACCGAAAACAACTCATCTTAACAGCAAGCTGAAAAAGGTATTGATAATAGCCGCCGCGATTGCGCTATTGCTTGTTACCTCCGGAATTGCAACCATCGCCACAGACAAAGAAATTAAGAACAGCGCCGTAACTTTTTATGAAAATCACATACGCGTTCATCTTAATAAGTCAAAAGATACAAACATAATTCGTGGAACAAAAATTGCTGATGAGCTGAAAAAGTACGATGTTTACGATGTAAAATTGCCGGAGATGCTTTTTTCGAACGACTGCATCTATGAGGATATAGCAGAAAATCATACTGAAAATATGAGAATCACATCTTTATCATACCATACAGATAAGTTGTCTGGTCGAGTATCAATAAGGGAATTCTATTCAAAAGAATTTATTCCTTCCGTTGACTTTTATAACACTACTATACATAGCAATGTAGAAGAATTATCAGTAAATGGCTTGAAGGTTTTCGTTATAAAGCAAGAAGAATTTTGTTCAATCACCTATCAAGATAATCTGACTCAGTACATTATGTACTTAGATGCTAATTTTGCAGATGCGGTTGAAATCGCAAAAACAATCTCAAACACGGGGGTTCAATGATGAAAAAGATTATTTCCATATTTTTTCTGACCACTCTTCTCTTATTACCTTTACAAATTACCACATTTGGCGATGAACAGTGTAATCAGGAGATTCAAAATATAGAGGAATCCATTATCGAAACAGCCGAAGGGTTAAATAACATTGAAGGCAACGCCAAAAGTTCTGATTTATTTTGGACAACATCACTTCAATTAGCTAAAAACAACAACAACCAGCTCGTTGTAACCGCAATTACAGAGTGTAAAACCGGAGTAACAAAATGTGGATTTACATATATTAAATTGCAAAGACTTATTGGTGGAAGTTGGACCGACTATACTGAGTATTGTTATTATGATATATACAGCAACTCCGCCAGCAATTGTTTTACTAAATGTATATCAGCGCCACGAGGATACACATATCGCGTTACCTGTGAGCATTATGCAGAAAAGCCCTTATTAGGAATACTTAAGAGCAAGCAAAAAATGCCTAACACTACAACAAGCATAGTTTTATAAAAAGGCTTAAAGTAAGCGGAGTAGTTTCAAAGACTAAATAAAAACATTTTAATTATCAACGGGTTACTTGCGCAAAACATGTGGCATACCCTTTAACTTTGCCTTAATACAATAAAGCACCCCATTTGTCGACAGTATAACTTAATTGTCAACAAATGGGGTACAATTCATTTAATCACAAAAGTAAAATTTTACAGTATTATTCAAGTGCCTTCTTCGGACACATCTCTAACTGTAATAATACAAGAGTCAATCATCTTCTTCCCATTGTAGCTTCCTACAGCTGTTATCTTTGCAGTTCCCGGTTTTAATGCTACTACAACACATCTATTAGTATTTCTTATATACTCCTTATCCTTTTCGCTATAGGCAAACTCAATAACAGAGTTGTCATCCACATAATATTCTACCCTTACATCCCTTTGATCTGTAGGAGAATGATAAAGACCTATAGATATTCTATCACCTACAAATGCAGTAACCTCATTAGGGAACATCCGCATACTACGCTCTACTCTTACGTTACTATCTGCAGATAAATTTGTTGAGGAATGTGAAGGCACTGTAATCTGTACAGTAGTATTATTCGCAGACTCAGAAGTATCGTATGAATCTCTTTCAACAGTTGTTGTTTCTATGGGTTCATATGTTTTATCCTCTGATTCAAACAAATTACCAACACTCCTGTGTGCGCATGAAGTAAGCAACATCCATAAAAACAAAAGTAGCATAATGTAAACCATTTTTTTCATTTCATGACCTCCTTCTATTTCCAACTATTAATCCTCACATTGCAATTTGAGCCTCCCGCAGCCATATCTCTTTATCGTATATGGGCATTTTATATCTTAGTGCCTGAGCACCACATTAGTATCTCCTAACACATGCCTTTGATTTAAGTTTCCATAAAATGCGGAAGTATGCGAATATAAATAATTATCGGCCGTTTCCATAGAATCATAAATTGTTTTTCCATTTTTTAGAGCGGTCATAAACTGAATCATCCATATTTCATCATTTGGTATAGAAGTAATGTTTGTATGAGCAATAGCTAAATGAGCACCTCTTTTATACATAATTCCTACCAAATTCGACTCTTCATCACTACATCCTGACAGACAAGAACTGAAAACTGCAAGCATTAGCCTACTAAGTTCATTATGAGGAATTTGGCTAATATAATAACTGTTAGTAATATTTATACCAGTAGCAGATATTTCACTACGTTCCCAACTGCCATTATCATGTGAATATGAGTTGAATAAAACGCTTGAGTTGGTTCCATGTCCAGTAAAGAACCATAATCCATCAGCTTTCATATAATCGTAAGCCATCGCTGCTGGAGCATCTATGAAGCTTTGGCTTCTAAAGCCAATATCATTGGCTAAGCTAACTGCTGTATCTATTCCGCCAGTTGTATCTATTCCATAATCGTGAGAATTTGTAAAACTGAAGAAATCAGCTTCGCCTAATGAAACAGGTTCCAATGTCCATTCATCATTATATATATGATCAATAGAATAGTCATATAGAAATACATTTGCCCCCGAGCTCATTGATGCATTTTGAACTACCATGCTTTTGTATTCGTCGCTTCGCGCATTTATAAATCTATATGCTCCGTTCCAGCCTCGAACCAATTTCCATTTTTGATTATCACCGCCATTATAAGTGTATATCTGTATGTTAGCACCATTTTCATCTCCACTTGGAGAAGAAGATCCACACCATAAATCAAGACATTTTCCAATAGCATTTATAGGTATAATTTTATAATACCCATCATCCAGATATGCAAAGCACCATTTTTGATTGTCATTTCCACTAAACTCCGACTGATATACATTTGCCTCTGAATAGTTGCCACTATTGGTCAAATACTTGCCACTTCTCCTGTTTTTTACATAATATGTCCTTCCATGAGTTACTCCTAAGCCCTCATCGCTAAATGATTCCGATGTATATGTAGCAGACAAATACGGCAAATACGATGAGTATTCTTTAGAACCAAAAGCTTTCCAATGCGAGTCAGTACGTTCCTTGAACATCAGGCCATAATTAGGTATTCCTTGAAGCCAAGCCATAACTGCCTTTGTTATATAAAAGTCATACCAATAGCTATTTGTACTGTAATTCTCTTCTGTAACGTTAACCTTGCATATCTTTTCTTGTAATCTACTTGGTTGGTTGTTCCATGTGATCGTGTCCTCATTCCAATCTTGATATACCATATACGTCTCTATAATAGAATTTGATGTATATCCTGTCAACTCACGGCAATGATAATATGCTCCCAATAAGTTGTCATAACGTATACTGGCAATAGGAGTGATGTCAAACTTTGTAAAGAAATATCCTTTTCCTAAAGTCGACTCCGTTCCGACACAATTTCGTATTTGATTTCCCCAATTTCCAGACGGTCTATTCTGGTATACTGGAGAATCATTATGTTTATCGGAATATACTGTGATGGTTGGATCTATTGTTACCGGATAAACTGTGTTAGGGCTCAACAAAAATGACTTATCCACAACAATAGTAACTTCATATATTCCGTTGGCAACTTGCTTCAGGGCAATCGCATTGTCTATTGTAAATCTGCTTCCCGGATCCTTTTCCATACCGGAATCTTCAACATAAATGGGTGGAATTTCAAATATTATGTTATCTTTATCATAAACTCGTATACCACCGTTATAAGCTTTTGGCACCAGACTTCCAAAATTCATTATGAACGAAAACATATTTGTTCCCGTGTATCGATTTAATACAATATCTTCTTTAAGTCCACTATATGTCGTTTCAAAAACAATATCTATATCGGAATTAATGGTTTCCTCATAACATATTGAATTTTTTACGGTAAAACTATCATTTACAGATTTTTTAAGTGTTTCATTTTCACCTAAAACCTGTGCACGTTTACTCTCTTTTCCGACGGCATCATTTTTAGGTGTCATACTTATTTCATAGTCGCCATAAGCTATTTTTACAGTTGAATCCGAAGAAAGAGTCGCTGGGAAATAAGACTTTACATCGTTAGATTTCGTTTCATACGAATATGACCCTTTTCCCATAAGTGAATATGATGAAACGATACTTATATCTTTGTCTACAATCTTTCCATTTTTATTTCTATATTTTATGTCGTCTCCAAAAATATAAACAGTTTCTGTTCCATCTGAATTTAAATATCCGACGGTGTTCATGTAATTATCGAACTTTGAAAGACGTTTTACCAAACGGGTTTTATCACTAACGCTATATTGAACTATAGATGGTATCTTATCTAAGCTTGACTTCTCCATATCTTGTGCAAACACGGAAGATGGAATACAGGTTATAAATATTACTACGCCAATAATAACTGATAAAAACTTTTTCAACATATTCGTTCAACTTCCTTTCTGCAATTTTATAAAATATCATATAGTCTTATTTACTTTTATTTTATATTGAATAAAACATTGGAATCACTCCCTTCCGAATCTTTGAGTCTTTGCTTAATGCATTAGAACTGCTCTACATAGTTATAGTGTACAAAAATGCAAAAAGGTTACAATTTTTTTCGATTTTTTAAACACAAAAAATGTTCATACGGATTGGTTTCAAATTATTCTTCCTATATATAAGCATTTTTGCTAATTAAAAATCGCTCTTGGTAAAACCACCCAAATTTTATATAAAATAAATCTCTTGGCATAGCCCTTAAAAGGCGTATGCCAAGAGATCAATCACATTACACTATTATTACTTATGTCTTATAGCGAAACAAAAGCACATCAATACACGGTCAGGGTGAATACATTCGGCGTTACATACCACACTTTGTCAACCTTAACGCCAACATCATAATCGACCGTTCCGGACGCAAACTTTCGCCGTATAACCCAAGTCAGAGTATCACCGTTATCGATATAGCTTATAACTCCTTCGTGATCCGGAGTATATGTTATTGTCGCACCATTAGTTCTACATATAAATCTTACTTTGATAACGCTCTTATCCGTCACCACAGTGATTATTGAATATGTTCCATATGGCACTCTAGGATTGTCAATAACTGCGCTCTTCAGAAGCGGGTTCTCTTCGACGGGAATCTGTTCACCGTTTTCATCCACATGAACCGGCTGAATATCCTCAACCAAAGAGTTTTCAGCAATTTGTGCTGTAAATTGCTTGCCCGGATAGAGATTTATATTATTATAAGTCTTGTTGAATGCGCTACCCAGACCCGCAACCTCGGTTGCGAATGTCATTGTGCCGTAGTCATAAGCCTCAATATTGATGTCGACCGTTTCATAGCCAAACGGTATGAAGAACACCTTCTCGTTGTTGTCTGTAACAAGCGATACGATTCCGCTAGAATTGGCCAGCTGCGGACTCACAGCATTTGCATTGCTGCTTTCAAAGGCGAGCACATTGCCATCCTCATCTTTAAGTGTAACGCTTACCGGACATTTTGCCCAGAGGATTTTAGGTAGAAGTCCCAGTTCATCGCGATTATCCGTCAATGCAAGCAGGTCATTTAGATCGATATCATCTGCTGTCTTACCAAGCTTATCGGGCAATGCCGCAAGCCAATCGTTATATGTTGACATCGCATGACCGCCAAATCCTATTACAGCTGTATTCTTATCTCTAAGTAACGGAGTCGCCACAGACATTGGCATGGTAATGTGAAGATCTACTCCGTGTCTTTTCCACACGCTATTACGCCAATCAGAAGGATTTAGCGTTCTTGGTAAAAATGTAACGGCATCATTATTGTTCATAATATTATAAATATTATCTCCGGTATAAACAACTTTTCCTTCTTCATTTGTATCAACAGTGTTCGGAGTCGCAAATGTGTAGCCGTAAACATCTGTGCCGTCGCCGTTAAGAATTCCGCAGCAATTGTCGTCATTACAAGTGCTCAAATGCGCCGCAACGAGATTTGCAACTGCCGCACCAAGACTGTGGCCGGTCACAAGAACTATTGGGTTCTGAATGTTGTAATATGAGATATAACCCATACACATCACACAACCGACGCCATTGCATTCAGTACAGTTTACAGTATCACCTGTGCCATGAATCAAAGAATTAAGAACTGTTTCTGCACCATCATCAAATGAGCCCCAAGAGGGATTAAGTTGTGAGCCAACATTGGTAACCCAATCTTGCAAAGTTTCGGAGCCTCTAATGTCTACAACAACTAATGTTCTGACATCATTACTGCTTAACCGATTTTGCTCATCAACAGATTCGCTTAAGTGAACCATTCCATTATTTTGCCAACTATCCCTATAAATGCCCAACCGAAATACGTCAGCACTGTCCCAATCGTTATAATAATCAGCCAAAAGGCCTGCTCCAATGGACCCATTTTTAAAGGATTCATTACTATTACCTCCAGAATATGAATTATTATTTCCATAAACAGTAGATTCGCTCAGATCAAAAGTAATATTTCTATGTGCTATTACATGTGCAACTGTATCCGACTCACCATAATTAAAAGATTGGACATTGAAGCCTTCTGATTCGAGAAGTTCGGTTGCTGTTGGAATATCGTCCTCCATAAATATTCCCGGAACCAAACCCGCTATAGGACCTGTCAAAGGATTATACGCCGCATAAGCAAGCTCCATTGCCCATTTTGAAAGCTTATGGTTATACTCCGAAGAGCTCTTCACTCTGCTTACGCCGTCCTCGCCTATGGAATTGAAATACCCGGAAACCTCATCGAACTGTGTGACTACTATGGTCTCAACAACATCTCCCGCCTGAACCGTTACCGTACCGGTTCTTGTGGTATACGTTTCGTTCGGTGTTTCAATCGACATCGTAAAAGTTGAGTTTCCTCTTCCACCTGTTTTATCGAGTGTTATCCATGATGAATCTGTTGATACACTCCAACTTGCATTCGATGAAACCTCAACAAGCCGTTCGTGATCGCCGCTTTCGTCGACATCCCACCTGTCTCTGTCGAGAACAACAGCCGGTTCTGTTCCAAGCTGAGTAACCGTTATCCTGCCTATCTCCGTGCTATCAGCGGTCATCTTTACAACAACCGTTCCTGTACGCACATCGGCATAAGGATTGCTCTGAGCACGAAGTTTAAAGCCGTCATCTGTAGCACTTGCAACAGAAAGCCATGGGACATCCGAAACATCAACAGTCCACGGGCTGCTGGAAACCACATTTATCAAAGAGCTTGTCGTTGCACCTGCTCCCGGATTCCATACCTGTGTACTGACCCGAGGCGCGTCAAACGAAATGCTCATCACCGGTCGTTTTTCGATTTTCGAAGCTCTCGAAGAATAGAAATCAACCTGAGTTCTTGTAACCTCATCAGATGAGGCAATCATAATGCCCTTATTTATTCCAGTATATACCCATCTCTTAACAGCCTCTGTAAGGTCAAACGAATAGCTGTCTAAGTCTGATGTTGCAGGAATGGAATCGATAAGTTCCGCATTATTATTGAGATAACCATTTCTTGAATTATCAAACGGCTGAGCATTCCAGCAAACAGTCGTCTCGCTCCAATCGGCAACGTCCTTGCAGTCATATACAAGAATGTCGATATCGTTATGTCCCAGCGCCTTGAAATAATTCTGCTTCTGGAAAGTAAGTTCGCCGCCTGTAATAACACTTCCCGCAGGCAAATTCTCCGGCATCTCAATCTTGACATATGAACGAACGGTATTTGTCAGGTTTCTACCCGCTCTGATTTCTTTAATAGCGCGGGGTTCATTTGCGCATATACCGTTGATAACATAAACATCCTTAAAGTTCGATTTAGGTATACTCCAAGAGGGATCGATAACAACCGGGAATGCTCTGCCGCTCTCGCCTATCCAATCAGAATCGGCTCTAACGGTCAGCACATAACCGTCGCCATCAGCTTCAACGGACATTGAAACATCAAAGCTCTCGTTATCGTTTGCATCATACATATACGGCGCATCAAGAAAAAATACCGTTTCATCGGGATTTTTCGGATCTGTCCACTTGATAGAACCGTCGGCCTGCTCGGCCGGCACGAGTCCGTCAGAATTAAGGTCAAACCGATATATGTACTCACTTTGCGGCGCATAAACAACAATATTTTCTTTAAGGCTGTTCGAAGTAACGACATATTCCAGATCGGAGCGATTCAGGAAATTCTTATAAACCACCGCGCTCGTCTGGTTTTCAACTGTCATTTTTTCAGCATTAAATTTTTCTATCTTCTGTCCCTCTGTAAGAGTTCCGGAAGATGATATATCCGCAGAAGCGCTAACCTCTCCGGTCATTTTTACGGTATCGTTCATTTTAACAACTGACGGCAACTTGTCAGTGTCAACAACGGATGCCGTTGTCCGCATATTCAGGTCATTCGTATCACCTTTAATTTTAAAGCTGACAGTATAGCCTCTATTTGTCGCAGTAATGCTTCGACCACTGGTCAGGTTCTGCGGGATAGTTACATCAAACCCATTTTTTGTAGAATAAACTGCTTCACCTGATTTTGTATTGAGCGTCAAAGTGTTATCAATCTCTTCCCACTTTCCGCTTTCTTCATAATGGACAGGTGACGAGTATGTAGCTGCTATGTACGAGCCATCCTCACAGATAAAGTACTTTACGGATTCTTCTCTCATCTCTACTATTTCTTTCACTATTCGTGAAGTTGTAGAATCAGAAACATTTCCCTGCAAAGCACTCACTGGTAGTATACCGAAAAGAAGAACAATTATCAAGAACATCGAAAAGATTTTTTTACATCTTTCAAATTTGACTTTCATATGTCATCTCCTCTTCGCTTTTATTAACTTTTCGCTATCGATATTAGCCGGGCGTACAACAGTGGTATGCGGGGTCAAAAAAACTGTTGTCCTCCTTTTAATCAGCATACTACTTCAAGTTTTTAATCAACTAGCCCATTGGAATCACACCCTTTTTTTAAATATAACAACAGTTGAACAACTCGAACAATTTACTCAACCCATTTTCAAAGTATTAAAATATTTCAATTCTTACCATAATATTGTGTTCGCAGGCAGAGGGCGATATTCTCGCCCTCTGTCGCTACACAATATAGGTATAGGATGGAGGTATCATTTTCTAGGTCGCACCCAAGTTAGTCATAAACTATAAATGGTCAGTGCGACATTCCACAAAAGGCACAGCAAATAGATTGATTATATGTAACAGCTTATGCAACGATGTAGAGAAAAAGTCAAAAAATTTATCCTTTGATATAACATTCTATTATATAGTGTACAGACTGTCTCTTATACA
>CDYZ01013853.1_pt1 | contig 18439 bp, 10 predicted proteins | sample 554921 | NCBI WGS metagenome assembly CDYZ01 (sample SAMEA3182058, study PRJEB8094) | gut metagenome | biome: human; feature: gut; material: Stool; isolation source: human stools | place: Canada | collected 2012-11-26 | reverse complement strand
GTGGGGTGGTGGAAGAACGGCTACCCGGAGTATTTCGCCAAGGTCCCGAACGCCGCGTTCTGGATCGGGGTCGATGTCGCGGTCGACGGCGAGCCGCTCGACCTGGCGACCGTCGCGGAGGTGAAGAGCTTTTACCGCGAGACGGACATGCGCCGCTCGGTGCTGACGCGCCGCATGAGGGTCGTGCTGAAAAACGGCGTCGAGGTGGCCGTCGAGACGGTTCGTTTCCTCTCGTTGGCGCGCCGTGAACTGGGCGTCGTGAAATACGCCGTCACGCCGCTCAACCGGGCGGCCCGGATCACCTTCTCGCCTCATGTCGACGCCGACGTGCGCAATGCCGACGCCAACTACGACGAAAAGTTCTGGGAGGAGGTCTCGACCGAGGCCGACGCCACGCAGAGCCGTACCAAAAAGAGCGGTTTCGAGGCGGCCTGGGCGCAGGCCGTCGAGCTGGACGGCGCCGAGTGGCATTGCGAAACCTGCCCCGAGAAGGTCCGGGCCACCGCAGCGGTCAGCCGTGAAAAGGGCTGCGCCGCCGTCTTATATAAATATGCGGGCATCTGCTCGTCGCTCAACCACGCTCCGGCGGACCTTATCGCCGCGGCGCGCTGCGTCGCGGCTTCGGGACAGGAGGCGGGCTTCGAGGCCCTGCTCAAAGAGCAGACGGCCGCCTGGGCCGCCCGCTGGCACGGCTGCGACATCGAAATCGGGGGCGACGCCCGGGCGCAGCAGGGCATCCGCTTCTGCATCTTCATGTTGCTGCAAACCTATACCGGGGTGGACACCCGTCTGAATATCGGTCCGAAGGGCTTCACGGGCGAGAAATACGGCGGCGTGACCTACTGGGACACCGAGGCCTACTGCCTGCCGTTCTACCTGGCCACCGCCGGGCGGGCCGTCGCCCGCGAACTGCTCGTCTACCGCTACAACCAGCTCGACAAGGCCATCGAAAACGCTGCGAAGCTGGGCTTCCGCGACGGTGCGGCGCTCTACCCGATGGTCACCGTCAACGGCGAGGAGTGCCACAACGAGTGGGAGATCACCTTCGAGGAGATCCACCGCAACGGCGCCGTCGCCTACGCGATTTTCAACTACATCCGCTATACCGGCGACACGGCGTATTTGGCCGACTGCGGGCTGGAGGTGCTGCTGTCCGTGGCGCGCTTTTGGGCGCAGCGCATCACGTGGTCCGGGGCGCGGCGAAAATATGTCATGCTGGGCGTCACGGGTCCCAACGAGTACGAGAACAACGTCGACAACAACTGGTATACCTCCTACATCGCCTGCTGGTCGATGCGCTATGCCGCCGAGTCGGCGGCGTGGGTGCGTGAAAACCGGCCTGCGGACTACGCGCGCATCTGCGCGAAGCGACGTTTCGACGAGACGGCCGAGACGAAGCGGTGGCTCGAAATCGCCGACGGCATGTACTTCGGCGAGGACCGCGAACTGGGCATCTTCCTCCAGCAGGACGGCTATCTGGACAAGGAGCAGACGTTGGCCAAAGACCTCGACCCTGCGGATCGCCCCATCAACCAGCGCTGGTCGTGGGACCGCATCCTGCGCTCGTGCCTGATCAAGCAGGCCGACGTGTTGCAGGGGCTTTATTTCTTCGGCGACGATTTCGACCTCGACACCGTCCGCCGCAACTTCCGCTTCTACGAGGCGCGCACGGTCCACGAATCGTCGCTCTCGCCCTGCGTCCATGCCATCCTCGCCGCGCGTATCGGCGATCTGGACAAGGCCTACGAACTCTACCTGCGCACGGCGCGCCTGGACCTCGACGACTACAACCGCGAGGTTCGCGAGGGCTGCCATGTCACTTCGATGGCGGGTTCGTGGCTCTCGGTGGTCGAGGGTTTCGGGGGCATGCGTGTCCGCGACGGCGTGCTGTCGTTCGACCCGCAGCTGCCGGCCGCGTGGGAGTCCCTCTCGTTCAAGGTCAATTTCCGGGACCGGGTCCTGACGGTCCGGATCACCCGCAATGCGGTCGAGGTGGCGAACGAAGGTGCCCCCGTCGAACTTGAAATCCGCGGCGTGCGCCGGCTGATCGCGGACAAGGTAATTATGAATTGTGAATTATGAATTGTTTTTGGCCGCAGGCCGTCCTGTATGAAATGAACGTGCGCCAGCTCACGCCCGAAGGCACGCTGCGCGCGGCAACTTCAAAACTGCCTTTCCTCAAAGACCTCGGCGTCGACGCCGTGTGGCTCATGCCGGTCTATCCGATCGGGGAGGCCGGGCGCAAAGGCTCGCTCGGCTCCTACTATTCGATCCGCGACTACTGCGCCGTGAACCCCGAGCTGGGCACGATGGCCGATTTCGACGCCTTCGTCGCCGAGGCCCACCGCCTCGGCATGCGGGTCCTGCTCGACTGGGTGACCAACCACACGGCGCGCGACGCGCGGTGGATCGCCGAAAAGCCCGCCTCGTGGTACGAACGCGACGCCGCGGGCCGTCCCGCCGTGCCGTGGGACTGGTCCGACACCGCCAAACTCAACTACGCCGACCGCGACGTGTGGCGCGCGCAGGCCGACGCCATGGAGTTCTGGCTCACGCAGCACGACGTCGACGGATTCCGCTGCGACATGGCGATGCTGGTTCCCATCGAGTTCTGGAACGAGACCTCGCTGCGCCTGCGGCGTGTGAAGCCCGATCTGTTCATGCTGGCCGAGGCCGAGGAGCGGAATCTTTTCGAGGAGGGGGCTTTCGACGCCTGCTACGCCTGGCGGATGCACCACCTGATGAACGACGTGGCCCGGCAGCGCACCCGCGTCACGGCTCTGCGCGACTACATCTACGCCGACCGCGACGACTATCCCGACTCGGCCATGCGGCTGGCGTTCACGTCGAACCACGACGAGAATTCGTGGAACGGCTCTGAATTTTCCAGATTGGGCGATGCGCGCGAGATCATGGCGGTCTTCACGTTCGTCGTGCCGCGCGGCCTGCCGCTGATCTACACCGGGCAGGAGATCGGCTACGACCATTCGTTCGCCTTCTTCGACCGCGATCCGATTCCCCGTTACGAGGCCAACGCTTTCACCGGGTTCTACCGCCGCCTCACGGCGTTGCGCCACGACAACCCGGCCCTGGCGGCGGGGGAGCGGGGCGGCGCGATGACCGAGATCCGCAACAACGCCGAGGACTGCCTGATGACGCTGGTCCGCGAGACGGCTGACAACCGCGTCGTTGCGGTGATGAACCTCTCGCCCTACGCCATCCATGCCGATTACTATACGGGCATCTACGCCGGGATGTACACCGACGCCATGACGGGCGAGCCTTACGAGCTTCGCGGCCGCGTCGAGGAGGATATGGCCCCGTGGAGCTACCGGATATTGTGTAATTAAAAATTGAGAATTAAGAATTAAAAATTATTATTTGCGAATGATTGGCTGTTGTAATGCTCTTTGCAGCCCGACTGTTCGGGCCGTTGTGATGCAGCCTGCGTTATAATTTTTCATTTTTCATTTTTAATTCTTCATTTTCTTTATCTTTGCCGCATGAGAAACATTGCGATCCTTTGCCTGCTGCTCGCCTGCACGCTGCCCGCCCTTGCGGGAACCTACCGCGCGGACGAGATTCCCAATGTTCAGCGTATGGACCGGCGGCGCTATGTCTCCGATCCCGACGGTATCCTGTCGCCTGCCGCCGTGGCGCATATCGACTCCGTCTGCGCCTCGCTGCGTGAGCGGGGCCTCGCGCAGGTCGCCGTCGTCGCCGTCGACGACATCGCGGGCGGCGATACGTTCTCGTTCGCCGTCGATCTGTTCCGCAGCTGGGGCGTAGGCTCGGCCAAAAGCAATAACGGACTGGGCATCCTGCTGGTGAAGGACCTGCGTGAGATATGCTTCGTCACGGGCGGCGGCCTCGAAGGCATCCTTCCAGACGCGCTCTGCAAACGCATCCAGCTCAACTACATGCTTCCGGCCTTCCGCGAGGGGGATTACAGCGCGGGCATGGTCGCCGGGGTGGGGGCTGCGGCCACGATCCTCGAAGGCGGCGAGGTCGATCTGGGCGGCGACGCCGACGAGGACCTTCCGGCATGGATGATCTTCACGATCGTCTTCGGCTTCGTGATCTTCCCGCTGGGCATGGTGCTGGCGAACTACTATTTCTCCCGCCGTTGCCCGAAGTGCCGTAAGCTGACGCTGAAACAGCAGTCGCAGCAGGTGTTGAGCGTCACGCGGAACTACCGGCTGGTCGAATATACGTATGTCTGCCCGAACTGCGGTGCGGTCGTGAAGCGGCGTTCGCGCAACCTGCGCGACGACAATTTCGGCGGCGGGGCCGGGGGCGGCACGATCATCGGCGGCGGCTTCGGACGCGGCATGGGCGGCGGCATGGGCGGCGGCTTCGGAGGAGGCTCCTTCGGCGGCGGCGGAGCCGGTTCACGCTGGTAGTTTAAGGTGCAGAGTTCCGGGGCGTTGCATGTTGGGCTGAAAAGCGTCTGCAATTCGGTTGCGTCGCGACAAGCCCTTCCCCTGAAGGAAGGGTTTGGGACGGGGCCTGGCTTGTAAACGGCGCCGGAGGCGGCGGCTGCGGCGGTTTGATGCGAAATGAGTTTAAATTTAAATATATAAATAGCTTCTGTTATGAAAAAATGGATTTGGATCGGCGTAGTCGCCGTGGTGGCGATCTTCTTTTATGCGACCTATAACGGTTTTGTGAACAGGGAGGAGGGGCTTAAAAGCGCCTGGTCCAATGTCGAGACGCAGTACCAGCGGCGTGCGGACCTGATTCCCAATTTGGTCAACACCGTGAAGGGCTACGCGGCCCACGAGACGCAGACCCTGAACGAGGTTACCGAGGCGCGCGCCCGGGCCACGTCGATCAACCTTTCGGCCGACGACCTGACGCCCGAGCGGCTCGCACAGTTCCAGCGGGCGCAGGCCGAGGTGCGCTCCGCGCTGGGCCGCCTGATCGCCGTGTCGGAGAGCTATCCCGACCTGAAGGCCAACCAGAATTTCCTCGAATTGCAGGCCCAGCTCGAAGGGACCGAGAACCGCATCGCCGTCGCCCGCAAGGACTTCAACGCCGCGGCGCAGCAGTACAACGTTTCGGTGCGCCGCTTCCCGGCCAACCTCGTCGCGCGGATGTTCGGCTTCGGCCAGAAGCCCTATTTCGAGTCGGCCGAAGGGGCCGCGGCCGCTCCGCAGGTCACCTTCTAAATGATCTCGGAACGTTCCCGCGGTTATGTGCTGGGAGCCATAGCCGCGGCCAGCTACGGACTGAATCCGCTCTTTGCGCTGCCGCTTTACGGCGCGGGCCTGGGAGTGGATTCCGTGCTGTTCTACCGCTATGTGCTGGCTGTGGTGATGCTGGGTGCGCTGATGCTGTTCCGGCGGCAGTCGTTTGCCCTGCGGCGGCGCGACGTCCTGCCGCTTGCGGCTATGGGCGTGCTCTTCTCCGTCTCGTCGCTGCTGCTTTTCGAGAGTTACAACCTCATGGACGCCGGCATCGCCTCAACGATCCTGTTCGTCTATCCGGTGATGGTCGCGGTCATCATGGCCGTGGGTTTCCGCGAGCGGGTCACCGCCGCCACGGTCGTCTCGATCGCCCTGGCGTGCGGGGGCATCTCGCTGCTCTACAAAGGGGGCGACGGCGCGACGCTCAACCTCGCGGGCGTCGTGCTGGTCTTCCTTTCGGCGCTCTCCTATGCGGTCTGGATCGTCGCCGTCAACCGCTCGTCGCTCAAGGACCTTCCGACCGAGAAACTCACCTTCTACTGTCTGGTTTTCGGCTCGCTGGTCTATGTCGTTCGGCTGCGGGGCTGTGCCGATCTGCAACCCGTCCCTTCGCCCCTGATGTGGGTCAACGCCGTTGCGCTGGCGCTTTTCCCGACGATCGTTTCGCTGGTCGCGATGGCCGGGGCCATCCGCCGCATCGGCTCCACGCCCACGGCGATCCTCGGGGCGCTGGAACCCGTCACGGCGTTGTTTTTCGGCGTCGCGGTCTTCGGCGAGCGGTTCACGCTGCGCATCGGAACCGGCGTTTTGCTGATCCTCGTCGCCGTGACGCTCATCATCGCCGGCAAATCAATCCGCATCCCCACCTCCGTCACGCACCTGGCCCGGTGGATGGCCCGTCCGCGCCTGCCGCGCTGGGCCGTGCGCTGGGCGCGCCGCCTGCCGCTGCCGCGTATCCGCCGTACCCGCTGACGGATTTTGCAAAAACGCGCCGGCGCCGGAGGAATCTCCTCCGACGCCGGCGCGTTTGTCTTCGTACCGTTACAGCCGGCTCTTTTCGTCGGCCGATCCCGCCTCGACGGCTTTGCGCTTGAAGGCCTTCCCCGACTTGAAGTTGTAGGTCAGCCCAATTCGGAACGAGCGGTTGCTCCACGTCTGCCGGGCGTTCATCGTGCGGACGAATCCGTCGCCGTGCGCTCCGATCACCTGTCCCTGGTCCAGAAGGTTCTGCACCGAGAACGAGGCGGTGAACCGGTCGCCGAAGCGTTTCTTCACGCCGGCCTGCAACCGGTGGTCGGGTTCGACCCAGCAGTTGCCCAGGTCGATGCGGCTCTGATAGTTGTACGAGAGGTCGATGTAGAATTTCGCCGGCAGCGTGAAGGTCGTCGAGATGCTGCCGAATGCCCAGTTGTAGAAAGTTTCGGCGCCGTGCTGCTCGACGCGCTCACCGTGGCGCATGTAGGTGAAGTTGGCGTTCAGCTGCCACCATTTCGTGGGTTGGAACGGAAGATTTGCCGAGAGGTAGTAGTTTTTGGTGCGGTCGTAGTTGACCCATGCCAGTTGCAGCAGGTCTGGATTCTCCGGGTCGGCCTGCATCGTCTGCTGAATCTCGCCGCTGACGAGCTGCACGCCGGCCGTGAGGGTGTATTTGTGGGCGGCCACCAGCGTGAGGTTCACGTCCTGCTTGAACGCCGGGTCGAGCGACGGGTTTCCCGTCTGGTAGGTGTAGTCCGAAATCTGCATCCGCTGGGGGTTGAGGCACCAGAAGCGCGGCCGTTCGATGGTCCGGGCGTATTGGGCGATCAGCGACCATCCTTTCTCCTTCGAAAGGGCGAAGGAGACGTTGGCGTTTGGAAAGAGCGAGAAATAATCCTGTCCGACGCCTTTTCCCGTCGTGTGGGTGTACTCGCCGCGCAGACCTGCCACGAGGCCCCAGCGGCCGAGCTGCGCCGAGGCGACGGCGTAGGCCGCCGCGATGTTCTCCGTGTAGTCGATCGTGAAGCTCTGGTTGTCGTTGCGCGTCCATGCGTCGCCCTTGAGGTATTCGTAGAGCGCGTCGTTGTGCATGTCGTTGTAGGTGTATTTGGCTCCGGCCTTGAGCGTCCAGCGGGGCGAAAACCTCTTTTCGAGGGCCAGCGTCGCCGTGGCGATGTTGTAGACGCTCTCGGTGTTGTCGCGGTAGGTCGAATCCGCCGTCGCTCCCGGAGCCGTCATGCGGCTGAAGTTGTCGTTTCCGGAGTCGGTTTCGCGGCGCGTGTAGTCGGCAAGGAGTTTGAGCGTCGAGCCGAGCGTGTCGATCTTGCGGATGTAGTTGAACGTCGCCGAGTAGTTGTTGCGGATGTCGAGTTTGTCGAAATGGCTGTCCGTGCGTGTCACCGTGCCGGCGTTCCGGAAATCCGTGTAGGTGTCGTTCGGCTCCCCGTTCCGGTTGCGCCAGTACTCGAACTCCGCGCCGACGCTGTTCCTGTTGTCGATCTCGACCACCGCGCCGGCGCTGGCCCCGAGGCTGCGGTTGCGGCCTTTCATCGACGAATGTGCGTTCAGTTCCTTGTCCGCGGCCTCGTAGCGCGTCTGCTCGCCGGTGGTGGTCTCGTCCTTTCCGAAAGATCCCCATGCCGAGGCGTAGAAGTCCACGCGGCCCGAATGCAGGTTGATGTTGGCCGACGGATTGTACCTGTGTACGATCTCTCCCTGCGTCGTGTTGAACGCCACCGAGCCGTTGACGCCGTTCTCGCGGCGTTTTTTGAGCGTGATGCGGATGATGCCTCCCGCCGAGTCGGCATCGTAGTCGGCGCCCGAGGTGGGCACGACCTCTATTTTCTGAATCTCCTCGGCCCGGAGCGACCGCAGGTAGGTCAGCAGCTGTTCCGGCTCCATGCGCAGTTCGCGGTCGTTGACGTAGACCTTCGAGCCGCTCTTGCCGTTGATTGATATTTTCTCCCCGTCGATCCATACGCCGGGGGCGCGTTCCAGCAGTTCTATGCCGTCCTTGCCGATGGCCGCCGGGGCGTTCGCCACGTCGACCACGAACCGGTCGGCCTCGCGGCGCACCAGCCGGGCCTTTACCTCCACGCTTTCGATGTCGGTCGCCGAGGTCCGCATCACGAAATCGCCCAGGTGGTTCTCCTGCTCCACGCGCACCGGCTTTTTCACGGGGTCGAATCCGAGGTACTGAATCAGAAGCGTGTATTCGCCGGGAGCTGCTTTCAGCGCGAAGCGTCCTTCGGCGTCGGTGGCCATGCCGGCCACCTGCTCGGTTCCTTTCAGCAGGACGACCGTTGCGTATTCGACGGCTTTTCCCTGTTCGTCCACCACGCGGCCCGTCGAGGGGCAGAGATGCGCCGCAAAGAGCCGGGTCGCGGCCGCTGCGAGCGTTACGATAAGGAGGATCAGTCTTTTCATAATATTCTGTTTTGCACTTTATTTGTCAGTGCAAAGATATGTAATAATATTTATACTATGTAAGACATAGTACTGTAAATTTCAGAAAATTTTCGATACTTATGTATATGGAGGCCCGCGGTTCTTGCGGGGGTGTTTTCCGGGTGTAAAGATACCCCCCCCCGGCTGCGAACCAAATTTTTCCGCAACTTTTTTTCGCGGTCCCGCTTTTTCGCCTCCTGAAAACAGGTGCAGTGAATATTTTGTTGAAAATTCGCCGACTGGCGGGGTAGGAATCCCGGGAAATAATTCCTAAATTTGCAGATTGAATTAATGTGGCTAATTGTCCCCGGACGTCTGATACGGGCTTTTTTCAACCGGCTGCGCCCTTTGCCGGGTCCCTCCCGGAGGCTGGAATCCGGGGCGGGCCGGATTTGTGGACGCGGCCCGCGGCCGCGGGTTCGGACAGTCTGTTTTACAAATGCTGTAATAGAACGATGATCGTATGTTAAGTGCTTTATACTACCTTTTGCTGGTGCTTTTGTGCACGCTTTTTATGATTCTGTCGGCCCTTGCGCTGGTCGTCTGCTATCCCTTCGACCGGGGGCGCCGGACGGTGCATGAACTGTCGCGCATCCTGGTGCGGATTTTCTTCTTCCTGCCGCCCTTTTGGCGGCAGCGGGTCATCGGACGCGGACTGATCGACCGGAAGAAGCGCTACGTCATCGTCATCAACCACAACACGGTGATCGACATCCCGGCGCTCTACTACATTCCGCTCAATTTCCGCTGGGTGTCGAAGCGCGAGGTCTTCAAAACGCCCTTCTTCGGCCAGTTCCTCCTGCTGCACGGCGACATCTGCATCGACCGCGGCCACGCCGCCGAGGCGTTGGAACAGCTGGTCCGCGACGGGAAAAAGTGGATTTCGCGCGGGGCTTCGGTGGCGATTTTTCCCGAGGGCACGCGCTCGAAGGACGGTGAGATCCACCGCTTCAAGGCCGGGGCCTTCACGCTGGCCAAGGAGGCCGGCGCGGAGATCCTTCCCGTGGTGCTGGACGGAACCAAGACGCTGATCAAAAAGAACCTGGCATTCAACTGGGGCAACCGGATCACCGTCCGCGTGCTGCCTCCCGTTCCGGCCGAACGGGTCGCCGCGCTGGAGACGCATGAACTGATGCAGGAGGTGCATGAACGGATGTGCACGGCGCTGGGAGAAGTGAGAAACGAAAAGTTAAAAGTGAAAGATCAAAAGTGAAATGTCGCAAATAAAGGTTGGAACACGAAAAATTCAAAAAAAGTTGCGTTGAACTTCCCGCCGATTTTTTAATTTCTCACCTTTCACTTTTCACCTTAATTAAGTTATGGCAGATTTACTCAATAATACCAACTCGAACGCAAACAATTACGGCGACGACGCCATCGTGACCCTCTCGCCGAGGGAGCACATCCGCCTGCGCCCCGGCATGTACGTCGGCGTGGTGGGCGACGGTTCGCAGCCCGACGAGGCGCTCTACGTGCTGATCAAGGAGGTCGTGGACAACTCGATCGACGAATTCATCATGGGCGCGGGCCGGCAGATCGACATCACGCTGGCCGACAACGTCGTTACGGTGCGCGACTACGGCCGCGGCATCCCCCTCAAGTCGCTCGCGGCGGCCGTCGGGCAGATGAATACGGGCGGCAAGTACGGAGGCGACGCCTTCAAGAAGACCGTGGGCCTGAACGGCGTGGGCGTCAAGGCCGTGAACATGCTTTCCGAAGAGTTTACGGCCCGTTCGGTCCGCGACGGCGAGGCCCGTACGGTGACCTTCGCCAAGGGTCTCGAAGTGAGCGACAGGTGGGAGAGCGGCGTCAACGAGAAGAACGGCACGTTCATCTCGTACCGCGTCGACAAGGAGATTTTCGGCGAATATGCCTACAACCTCGAATACGTCGAGCAGAAAATCCGCAATTACAGCTACCTGAACCTGGGTCTGACGCTCAATTTCAACGGCAAGAGCTACGTTTCGAAAAACGGTCTGCTGGACCTCGTGAACGACAACATGACCGAGGACCCGCTCTACCCGCCCATCCACCTCACGGGGGAGGACATCGAGGTGGTGATCACCCACGGCACGGGCTACGGCGAGAGTTACGACTCGTTCGTCAACGGCCAGCACACCACGCAGGGCGGCACGCACCAGACGGCCCTGCGCGCCGCCGTCGCCAAGACGGTCAAGGAGTTCTACCACAAGGACTACGACCCCTCGGACATCCGCACGTCGATCATCGCGGCCATTTCGATCAAGGTCACCGACCCGATCTTCGAGAACCAGATGAAGACCAAGTACGGTTCGAAGGAGGTCGAACCGGGGGTCTCGGTCAACAACTTCGTGGCCGACTTCCTCACCAAGCACCTCGACGACTACCTGCACAAGCACGCCGAGACGGCGCAGATTCTCCAGCGGAAGATCGTCGAGAACGAGAAGGAGCGCAAGGCGATCTCGGGCATCCAGAAGAAGGCCCGCGAGACGGCCAAGAAGGTGAGCCTGAACAACAAGAAACTGCGCGACTGCAAGATCCACCGCACGGACCGCAACGAGCTGGCCGAACAGTCGATGATCTTCATCACGGAGGGCAACTCGGCGTCAGGCTCCATCACCAAGAGCCGCGACGTGCGTACGCAGGCGGTCTTTTCGCTGCGCGGCAAGCCGCTGAACTGCTACGGGCTGACGAAGAAGGTGGTCTACGAGAACGAGGAGTTCAACCTCCTTCAGGCGGCGCTGAACATCGAGGAGGACATGGACAACCTGCGCTACAACAAGGTCGTCATCGCCACCGATGCCGATGTCGACGGCATGCACATCCGCCTCTTGATGATGACCTTCTTCCTGCAATTCTTCCCCGAGGTGATCCGCCAGGGGCATCTGTTCGTGCTGCAAACCCCGCTGTTCCGCGTGCGCAACAAGAAGGAGACGCTCTACTGCTATTCCGAGGAGGAGCGCCTGAAGGCCGTGGCCCGGTGCGGCGCGAACGCCGAGATCACGCGATTCAAGGGTCTGGGCGAGATTTCGCCCGACGAGTTCAAGGAGTTCATCGGCGAGAACATGCGCCTGGACAAGGTCCGCATCACCAAGGACGACCCGATCCACGACCTGCTGGAGTTTTATATGGGCAAGAATACGTATGAGCGTCAGGGCTTCATCATCGACAACCTGCGCATCGAGGAGGACATCGTCGAGCAGGACCTTGCGATTAATTAAAAATTAAGAATTAAAAATTAAAAATTCCGATTTCATGGCGGAAGAGAACGATAAGACGGGGCGCGACGAAGCGCTCAACGAGGACGCCTCGACTCCCGAAACCGCGGACGACGCGACGGACGAAACGCCTGTGGCCGAGGCTCCGGCCAAGGCGGGCAAATTCGACCGCCTGACGCAGGAGGAGGGCGGCGTCCGCAAGCTCACGGGCATGTATAAGAACTGGTTCCTGGACTACGCCTCGTACGTGATCCTCGAACGCGCCGTGCCGCATGTCGAGGACGGACTGAAACCCGTCCAGCGGCGTATCCTTCATGCGATGAAGGTCGTCGACGACGGCCGTTACAACAAGGTCGCCAACCTCGTGGGCCAGACCATGCAGTACCACCCGCACGGCGACGCGTCGATCAAGGACGCGCTGGTGCAGCTGGGGCAGAAGGACCTGCTGATCGACTGTCAGGGCAACTGGGGCAACATCCTCACGGGCGACGAGGCCGCCGCGGGCCGTTATATCGAGGCGCGTCTTTCGAAATTCGCCCTCGACGTGGTCTTCAACAAGAAGACGACGGAGTGGATGCTGTCGTACGACGGCCGCAAGGAGGAACCCGTTACGCTGCCCATCAAGTTCCCGCTGCTGCTGGCACAGGGTTCGGACGGCATCGCCGTGGGACTGGCTTCGAAAATCCTGCCCCACAACTTCGTGGAGCTGATCAACGCCGCCATTGCGCACCTCCAGGGACGTGATTTCCAGCTTTACCCCGATTTCCCGACGGGCGGCATGGCCGACGTGAGCCGCTATAACGACGGCCTTCGCGGCGGCACGGTGAAGGTGCGGGCGAAGATTTCGAAGATCGACAAACGGACGCTTGCCATCACCGAGATTCCCTATACCACGACCACCGAGTCGATCAAGGATTCGATCATCAAGGCCAACGACAAGGGCAAGATCAAGATCCGAAAGGTCGACGACAATACGGCCGACAAGGTCGAAATCGTCATTCAGGTCTCGCCCGACGAGTCGTCGGACAAGACCATCGACGCGCTCTACGCCTTCACCGACTGCGAGGTGTCGATCGCCCCGAACTCGTGCGTCATCTGGGACGAGAAGCCGCACTTCCTCGGGGTTTCGGAGATCCTGCGCCGCTCGGCCGAGCACACCAAGTCGCTGCTGGGGCTGGAGCTGAAAATCCGGCTGGGCGAGTTGAGCGAGGCATGGCACGCCGCCTCGCTCGAACGCATCTTCATCGAGAACAGGCTCTACCAGCTGATCGAGGGGTGCAAGAGCCGCGAGGAGGCTTATTCCGCCGTGGATAAGGGTCTGGAACCCTTCAAGATGCGGCTGCGACGTGAAGTGACGCTTGAAGACGTGCAGAAGCTCACCGAGCTGAAATTTATCCGTATTTCGCGTTACGACAGCGAGAAGGCCGACAACGAGATCCGCCAGATCGAGGAGGACCTGAAGTCGACGCAGTACGACCTGGACCACCTCACCGAATACGCCGTGGCCTACTACGAGCGCATCCGCGACAAGTACGGCAAGGGCAGGGAGCGTCGCACCGAGTTGCGCGAATTCGACTCGATCGAGGCGACGAAGGTGGCCGTCACGAACGCCAAGCTGTACGTGGACCGGGCCGAAGGGTTCTTCGGCATCGGCAAATCCATGAAGGACGCGGAATTCGTCTGCGACTGCTCGGACATCGACGACGTGATCGTCTTCACGAAAGACGGGCGTTACGTGATCACCAAGGTTTCGGACAAGGCCTTCTTCGATAAAAACATCTATTATATCGGGGTCTTCAAGCGCAACGACGACCGCACGATCTACAACGTTCTCTACCGCGACGGGAAGAACGGCGCGATTATGATGAAGCGTTGCGCCATCAAGGGCATCACGCGCGACAAGGAGTACGACATCACCAAGGGAACCGCCAAGAGCGAGATACTGTATATGTCTGTCAATCCGAACGGTGAGGCCGAGGTGCTGAAGGTTTACTTCAAGCCCCGTCCGCGCCTGAAGAAGGTGATCGTCGATCTCGATTTCTCGACCCTCGCCATCAAGGGGCGTCAGAGCCAGGGCAATCTGTTCTCGCGCTACGGCATCCACAAGATCGTGCTGAAGGAGCGCGGCACCTCGACGCTCGGGGGGCAGGACATCTGGTTCGACGAAGATGTCCGCCGGCTGAACGCCGACGGGCGCGGCAAGCTGCTCGGCGAGTTCAAGGGCGACGACCGCCTGATCGTCTGGACCTCGAAGAATCAGTACTACATCACGGGCTACGACCTGATGCAGCACTTCCCCGACGACACGGTCCTCGTGGCGCGTTACGAGTCCGACCGGGTTTACAGCCTGTGTTACTACGACCGCGGCCAGAAGTATTACTACATGAAGCGTTTCACGGCCGAGATGTCGGACAAGATTCAGGATTTCCTCGACGCCGACGCCGATTTCATCTGCGTGACGGACCGCGCCGGGGCCAAACTGGAGATCACCTACAAGGGGGCGCACGCCTCGCGGCCCGCGGATATGATCGACGTCGACGAGTTCGTGGGCGTCAAGAGCCACCGCGCCAAGGGCAAACGCCTGACGACCTACGACGTGGACCGGCTGCGGATGATCGAACCCGAACTGCCTCCCGAACCGGAACCTTCGGAGGATGAGTCGCTTGACGACGGTCAGCTGACGGACGCTTCAGCTGACGCGGCGCAACGCACTGCGGCAGAGGGGAAAGCTTCCGGAAAATCCGCCCTGAAGGAGCCGCTCGGCGCCAAGCCCGCCCCGGGAAAGGCTCCGGCGGGCCAGCCCTCGGCCGGAACGATCGTCGGAGGCGTGGAGTTCGAGGTGGAGCGTCCGAAAGGCGACGCCGGCGAGATGATCGACCCCGAACAGCTGAACCTGTTTTAACGAACCGCCTGCGATGAAACCTCTCTTTCTGGTCGGATATATGGGCTGCGGCAAGAGTACCCTCGGACGCAAGCTGGCGCGGCGTCTGGGCGTCGATTTCATCGACACCGACGCGCTGGTCGAGGAGCGCGAAGGCGCCTCCGTGGCCGACGTCTTCCGTTACGAGGGCGAGGAGCGTTTCCGCGAGGCGGAGCGCCGGGTCCTCGACGAGGTGATCGCCGGAGCCTCCTTCGCCGTGGTCTCCACGGGGGGCGGGCTGCCCACGTGGCGCGATAACATGCCGTGCATGAACGCCGTCGGGCATACGGTCTACCTGCGCCGCTCGCCGGAGCAGATCGCCCGGCGGTTAAGCCCCTACGGACGCCGCAAGCGGCCCCGTCTGCAAGGTCTCGACGACGAACAGCTGGTGGCCTTCATGCGCGGCGACATGGCGGCCCGCGAACCGTTCTACGCGCAGGCTTCGCTCGTCGTCGACTGCGACCCGATGTCCGACGACGAGCTGGTCGAACATATCGTGCAAACTTTCTCCGACCGTGGCTGACAACAGACCCATAGGCATTTACGACTCGGGGCTGGGCGGACTGACCGTCTGGCGCGAGGTCCGGCGTGCGCTGCCCGGCGAATCGCTCGCCTACCTCGGCGACGGCGCCAATTGCCCCTATGGCTCGCGGCCCCGCGAGGAGGTGCAGGCGCTGGCCGACGCCGCCGTGGCGCGGCTCGTGGAGCTGGACTGCAAGATGGTCGTCGTGGCCTGTAACACGGCCACGGCCGCGGCCATCGGCTTCCTGCGCGAAAAATACGCCGGTATGCCCATCGTCGGCATGGAGCCGGCCGTGAAACCGGCCTGCCTGGCGACCCGCAGCGGGGTGGTGGGGGTGCTGGCCACCGAACGGAGCCTCGACGGCGAGCTGTTCCGCCGCACGGCCGCCCGGTACGGCAGCGGCATCGAAGTCCTGACCTACCCGGGCACGGGTTTCGTGGAGCTGGTCGAGGGGAGCCGGGAGGATACGCCCGAGGCCGAAGCCGCGGTGCGCGCCGCCGTGGAGCCGATGCTGGCGCGGGGCGCCGACCAGATCGTGCTGGGGTGTACGCACTATCCCTTTCTGACGCCGGTGATGGAACGCATCGTCGACGGACGGGCCGCGATCGTCGACCCGTCGCCCGCCGTCGCCCGCCGCGTCGGGCAGCTTTTGGACCGCTACGGCCTGCGCGCTTCGGCGGATAACCGCCCCGCGCTCACGTTCCGCACCTTCGCCGACGAGCTTTACCGCCTGCGTCTCGAACGGAAGGTTGCGGCGTACCTGTAAGACGCTCCCGGCTCCATACCCTCCCCCTCATTCGCGGGCGGGAACGCTTCCGGCCGGAATCGCTCCGGGCGATTGAAAAGTTTGCGGCGCCTTCGGAATTGTCGGAAAAAATTCGTACCTTCGCTCGATAATAGCGACATTCTGGAATGGCATCTAAAAATACATCCTCCAACAGCCGGCAGGCCGTTCAGCGTTCCAACAGCGACAGTGCGCGCTGGATCGCCGGACTGCTGCTGCTGTTCATCGGTCTGTTCGCCGCCGCTGCGGTGTTCTTTTCGTTTTTCAGTTGGGCCGCCGACCAGAGCGGGCTGCAAAAATCGGTCGAGGAACGGGTGATGCTCGGCATCGAACCGGAAAATCTCTGCGGCTGGGCCGGAGCGCGGCTGGGGATGTTGCTGGTCGATCATTCGTTCGGGCTTTTCGGCATCCTGATTCCCGCGATGATCGTGCTGGTCGGCGTGCGGATCGTCCGTCAGCGGCCGCTGCTGTTCAACCATTCGATCCTTTCGCTGTTCCTGATTATGATTCTGGGGTCGCTGACGCTGGGATTCGCCTTCGCCGACCGCTGGAGCCTCTGTTGCTCGACGGGGTGGGGCGGCGCTTTCGGCATCGCCTCTTCGGCCTTGCTGCGCACGCATATCGGGGCTTTCGGAACGCTGATCCTGCTTGTCGGCGGCTGGATACTGACGGGTGTTTTCATCAACCGCAACTTCATCAATAAGGTCAACGAGGCGGGCAACGTGGTGGTCGACAAGAGCGGGAAGGTCGTCGAGATCCTCAAGCACAAAGTCGTGCCGCACGTCCGTGCGGCCGGGGAGGACGGGGCTGCGGAGGATGTTCCCGAACCGGCTCCGAAACCCGGCCCGAAGGCGGCCGCACCGCAGCCCGCGCCGCCGAAAGCGGCGGAACCCGCGGCGCAAAAACCCGCCCCGATCCGTGTGGAACGTCCGTCGGAGCCCGTTGCGGCCCGGAAGTCCGTGCCGGAAGAGGACGAAAATCCCTTCCTCGAACTGACGCCCGACGGGAAACCCGTCGCCGGGGAGACTGCCGCGGAGCAGACGCCCCCTCCCGCGGAGGACGGGGAGTTCATCGAGGTGGACCTTTCGCGTCCCGAGGGCCGTGTGGTGATCGGCCGCAGCGGGCTGGTCGAGCTGGAACGCCCTGCGGTGCGCGACGCCGTACCTGCGGAGCCTGCCCCGGAGGAGGTTCCGGAGAGAGAGGCCGCACAGTCCGATCCCGATGCGCCCTTTACCGAGATCACCGTGCTGGACGACGCGCCCGCCGCGGAGCCGGAGGGCGTCGTGGTGACGGTCGAGGCCAACGAGGCGAAACTTCTCGACGAGAAGGCGATCCCCACGGAGAGCTACGACCCGCTGAAGGACCTGGTGAACTACCGCAAGCCGCCCGTGACGCTGCTGGAGGACTACATTTCCGATTCGGAGGTCTCGGACGAGGAGATTTTCGAGAACAAGACCAAAATCGAGGATACGCTCAAGAACTTCGGCATTCCCATCCAGCGCATCAAGGCCACGGTGGGTCCCACGGTGACGCTCTACGAGATCGTGCAGGCGCAGGGAATCAAGATCTCGAAGGTGCAGGGCCTCGAAAACGATATTGCGCAGAGCCTCAAGGCGCTGGGTATCCGCATCATCGCGCCGATTCCGGGCAAGGGAACCATCGGCATCGAGGTTCCCAACCGCGACAAGCAGGTGGTTTCGATGTATTCGGCCGTGCGTTCGCTGCGTTTCCAGGAGTCGAAGGCCGAGCTTCCGGTGGTGATCGGGCGCACGATCCAGAACGAAAATTACGTCTTCGACCTGGCCAAGATGCCGCACCTGCTGGTCGCCGGAGCCACGGGACAGGGCAAGTCCGTGGGGCTGAACGCCATCATCACCTCGCTCCTGTACCGCAAACACCCCGCGCAGCTGAAGTTCGTGATGATCGACCCCAAGATGGTCGAGTTCTCGCTCTACGCCAAGATCGAACGCCATTTCCTGGCCAAGATGGAGTCGGAGGACGACGCGATCATCACCGACCCCAAGAAGGCGGTCTATACGCTCAACTCGCTCTGTACGGAGATGGACAACCGTCTGGAACTGTGTAAGAAGGCCGGGGCGCGAAACATCGCCGAGTACAACGAGAAATTCACCTCGCGGCGGCTGAATCCGATGAACGGACATCGCTACCTCCCGTATATCGTGGTGGTGGTCGACGAGTTCGCCGACCTGATAATGACGGCCCGCGAGGTCGAGGGACCGGTCATGCGCCTCGCGCAGAAAGCCCGCGCCATCGGCATCCACCTGATCATCGCCACGCAGCGTCCCGACGTGAAGGTCATCACGGGCGGCATCAAGGCCAATTTCCCGGCCCGCATCGCTTTCCGCGTGATGCAGATGATCGACTCGCGCACGATCATCGACC
>CDYZ01058095.1_pt1 | contig 18500 bp, 10 predicted proteins | sample 554921 | NCBI WGS metagenome assembly CDYZ01 (sample SAMEA3182058, study PRJEB8094) | gut metagenome | biome: human; feature: gut; material: Stool; isolation source: human stools | place: Canada | collected 2012-11-26 | reverse complement strand
TGGGGCTGCTTGTTTTGTAGTTGCCATAATTTTACTTTTTTTAAATTATTAGTTAATAAATTATTAATATTTCTTATTTATTTCTCGCTCTATTTTAGTTGTTTTGTATGCCTAGTTTGTGTTGTCTTGAATAAACACGCTTAGGTTATCCAAATTCCTTTGGCAAAGATAATAAATATTGAGAAACTATCGTCCTAATTAAGAAGTTTTAACGAGATATTGGCTCATTTTTTACCAATATCTCGCTTTTTTCTTACAAAGTTGACCTTTTTAGGACTCTTTTCTCCTATTTTTATTTCAATTTGCTCAGAGCTTCCTTGATGCGGCGGATTGCCTCTACGATGTTTTCATCGCTTGTAGCATAGCTCATGCGGAAGCAGTCTGGATCACCGAAGGCATCTCCACCTACTGTGGCTACGTGAGCCTCCTCCAGGAGGTACATTGCGAAATCTGTAGAGTTGTTGATGGTCTTCTCACCATTGCTCTTGCCGAAGTAGCTGTTGCACTTAGGGAAGAGATAAAAGGCACCCTGTGGCATATTGACCTCAAGTCCTGGAACCTCCTTGGCGAGCTTCACGATGAGGTTGCGGCGACGCTCGAAAGCTACGCGCATCTCCTCTACAGCACCCTGGTCGAGTGTGTAGGCTGCCTCAGCAGCCTTCTGGCTTACTGAGCAGGTACCGCTGGTATATTGACCCTGCAACTTGTTGCATCCCTTGATGATCCACTCTGGACCAGCGAGGAAACCGATTCTCCATCCTGTCATGGCGTATGCCTTGGATACACCATTGGCGATGATCACCTGCTCCTTCATGCCTGGCTCCTGTGCAATGCTGTGATGCTTGCCGATATAGTTGATGTGCTCGTAGATTTCGTCTGCCAACACGAATACCTCTGGGTGCTTCTTCAGAACTTCTGCCAATGCAGCCAGCTCCTCCTTGGAATATACACTTCCGGTAGGGTTGCTTGGTGAGCAGAGAATGAGCATCTTGGTCTTTTCTGTGATTGCGTTCTCAAGCTGCTCGGCTGTCATCTTGAAGTCCTGGTCGAAACCTGCGTTTACGATGACTGGAGTACCGCCTGCCAATTTCACCATCTGTGGGTAGCTTACCCAGTATGGTGCTGGGATGATTACCTCGTCGCCAGGGTTTACGAGAGCCAGTACAGCGTTGCATACGCACTGCTTGCCACCGGTGCCCACGATTACCTCGTTGACTGTGTAGTCAAGTCCGTTTTCTTTTTTCAATTTGGCAACAATAGCTTTTCGCAAGTCAGGATAACCAGGAACTGGTGAGTAACGTGAGAAGTTCTCATCAATAGCCTTCTTCGCAGCCTCCTTGATATTGTCAGGCGTGTTGAAGTCTGGTTCACCTACACTCATGTTAATTACATCGATACCCTGAGCTTTCATTTCACTACTCTTCTGTGACATCGCCAGCGTTGCTGATGGTGCCAATCTGTTAAGACGATCAGATAATTGTGCCATAATTCTATTTTATTGTTAATTAATCGTGTGCAAAATTAAGCATTTTATTTCTTTTTCGGAAGAAAATCATCCGTTATTTCGCGATTTGATGCAAAATAATAACATAATTTACATTATCAGAGGTGTAAAGTGTGCCCCATGCGGTCTCTCTTGGTCTTGAGATAGCGCTCGTTGTACTCATTTGGTACTACTTCGATAGGCACATTCTCTGTGATTTCGAGTCCATAAGCCTCCAGACCAACACGCTTTACAGGGTTGTTGGTGAGCAGGCGCATCTTGTGCACGCCGAGGTGGCGAAGCATCTGTGCGCCGCATCCGTAGTCACGTTCGTCTGGCTTGAAACCGAGGTGTACGTTGGCGTCTACGGTATCGTATCCTTCTTCCTGCAGTTTGTAGGCTGCAATCTTGTTCATCAATCCGATGCCTCGGCCTTCCTGCTGCATGTAGATGACTACACCCTTTCCGGCTTTCTCGATCATCTGCATCGCCTTGTGCAGCTGCTGTCCGCAGTCGCATCGCTTGCTTCCGAGAATGTCGCCTGTGGCGCAAGATGAGTGTACACGGACCATGATAGGCTCATCTTCCTTCCATTCGCCCTTGATGAGTGCCATGTGTTCAAGTCCGTTGCTTGCCTGGCGGAATGGAATCAGACGGAAGTGTCCGTATTCTGTAGGCATATCTACCTCTTCGCCCACCTCGATGAGCGATTCCTTCTTGAGTCTGTACTCGATCATATCCTTGATAGAGATGATCTTGAGGTTCCATTCCTTTGCCATCTCCATCAACTGTGGAAGGCGTGCCATGGTTCCATCTTCGTTCATAATCTCCATGAGGGCGCCTGCAGGATAGAGTCCTGCCATTCTGCAGAGGTCGATGGCTGCCTCGGTATGTCCGCTTCTTCTCAAAACACCGTTGTCCTGGGCATAGAGAGGATTGATGTGACCTGGGCGACCGAATGTCTGTGGGGTAGATGCCGGATCAGCAAGAGCCTTGATGGTCTCTGCGCGGTCGTGGGCTGATACTCCTGTTGAGCAGCCCTCCAGCTTATCCACGGTAACGGTGAATGGGGTGCCGAGCATGGATGTGTTGTCTGATACCTGGTGAGGCAAGTCGAGTTCCTCGCATCGGCTCAGGGTGATAGGGGCACAGAGCACACCTCTTGCATTCTTGAGCATGAAGTTTACCTTCTCCGCGTCGATTTTCTCGGCGGCGATGATGAGGTCGCCCTCGTTTTCGCGATCTTCGTCATCTACAACGATGACAAACTTACCTTTCTGGAAGTCCTTTACTGCATCTTCGATGCTATTTAGTTTAATATCTGCCATTTGTTTGATACTTTTTATAGTTACATTTCTTTTATCTGACTGATGATGTTTGCATTACTCTGCTTGATGGTGTTCAGGTCTCGGTAGAGTCGGATTCTGAATCGCCACATTCTCAGGTAGAGTACGATGCCCACAGGTACGATGATGGCTGCAAGGATGTTGAGCCACTGGCGTTCGAATGGGCGGGTATGAGCCTTCGTCGCAAGAATAGGGTAGAGGTTGAGATTGTGAAGGATGACCTTGTTCCTGGTATTGGTCAGATCCTCTATCACGTTTTCAAGCTCATCGCTAATGCGTTCAATCTCGTTGTCGGGCTGGTATTTGAAGAACACATTGATGAAGTTTGGAAGCTTCTTCAGCTCGTGTACCTTATTATATATATAGATATCGCTGTTGAGCTTTTCCAGTCGCTGTGCATCTTCTGTATATTTCGGCTCTTCGATGATAACCTCCTTGCCGAAGACGTGGCGTTTGATACGGAGGCCGAGCAGTTTCATGAAGAACATCTTATACATCTCCATATTGAACACCGTAGAGTCGTTGGTTGCCTTGTAGGTGACGAATATGGCGATTGGTGCCAGTACGGCTGGAGCCAGTCCTTGACCGAACCAGATGGTCCAGGTTCCCAGTCTCGACATTCGGTAGCCCGTATTGTCGAGGATGTAGAAGATGATGAACACGAATACGGAGATGATGACCGGGAATCCCAATCCACCCTTTCGGATGATGGCACCCAGTGGGGCTCCGATGAAGAAGAAGATCAGGCAGGAGAGTGCCAGCGTGAACTTCTTGATAGCTTCTATCTTGTGTTGCCTGATGATATAGTCGGCATCGCTCGTAACCATTGCCTTGAAGTCGAGGTCGGTGAGCTCCTGCTGTGCTGTCATTTGTGCATCATTGAGTGCCCGAAGTTTCTTGTCGTTCGAGAGCTTATTATATAAGGTGTCAAAATTCTCCGTTTGTCCCTTCTTGATTTCCTTCAGCGAATCTACCTTGTTTACCTGTGTCGTGCGGTAGAATCGGGCATTTGCCTCCGAAAGATAGTTCTTTCCTATGGAATCATACAGTCCGTTGATGGAGTCGATGGAGTGGAAGATCTCCGACAGACTTTTTCCCTTGGCATTGTTGGCAAGCGACGAGGCATCGGTAAGGTTGAAGTCGGCATCAAAGTCGAGCACGATCTTCTTGGAAACGAAGGTCTCTCTTCTGTATGGTACGGCAGCACTGTTGCCGAATTCGCTGCTCTTCATATTCTCAAACCATTCTCCGCTGTAGAGACTCAACACGAGGTGCTTCTTCTCGGCAGTACTTTGCAGCATTCCCGAGTCGGCAAGGATGATGGCGGCATCTTCGTAGCTGTCTGTCATGCGATAGATCATGATGCCGTAGAGCTTTCCTGTATTCAGATCCTTCTTCTGCACATAGAGGTTGCAGTTCGGGATTCCATCGTAGAAGATGCCTTCCGGGATTTCCAGTTCCGGACTCTTCTGCTTCATGGATATGAGGAGTTGTGCCAGCTTCTGGTTGGAGTGAGGACCTACATTATTCTGGAAGTAGAAGGATCCGAACATGATGATGACGGTGATGACGATGAGCGAGCGGAAAGCCTGCATCAGAGAGATGCCGGCAGCCTTGATGGCAGTGAGCTCCGAACTTTCGCCGAGATTACCGAAAGTCATCAGTGAGGAGAGGAGGATGGCAAGCGGCAAAGCCTGAGGTACGAGCATCAGACCCATGTACCAGAAGAACTGCGCCATCACGTCCATCGAGATTCCCTTTCCGATGAGATCGTCGATATATCGCCACAGGAACTGCATCATCAGCACAAACTGGCAGATGAAGAAAGTTCCCATGAAGAGAAGTCCAAATTGCTTGGCTATAAATATGTCTAATTTCTTAATTCTAAGCATTTCTTTTTTTCTAGTAAGCTGTTTTCTCATCATTTCGAGGTGAACAGCTATCGTTTCAGCCTGCAAAGTTACACAAAAAAATTAGAAATCCTTTCTTTTTCGCTTTTTTTATATATATAATAGGTGTAAATAGGTTGAGATTTGAGCAAAAAAAAGAAAAAACAAACTTTTTTCGAAAATTTCTCCGAAAAAATTTGGTGGAACCAAATAATTGTTGTACCTTTGCACCCGCAAATCAGAAATGACTTGTAAAGGATGGCGGGATAGCTCAGCTGGTTAGAGCGTCGGATTCATAATCCGGAGGTCGAGGGATCGTGGCCCCCTCCCGCTACATTGAGACACTAACTTTTTAGTTAGTGTCTTTTTTGTGCGCCAAACTTTTCCACATTTTTCCACAAAAGTCTTGATAAAGTTTTCCACAGGGGTGTTGATAACTGTGGAAAAGAAATATAAGTACCTGATAATCAGTTTAGCCTTGTTTGGATAACGATTGTTGATAACCGAATCTGCTAGAAGTTCTTCACATTTTTTATCCATACTTTTCTTGCATTTTTCAAAAATATGTTGTAAATTTGCCCCCGACTAAAAATTTAGGTCTCTATGAAGCAGCAACAAGTTTACAATTTAAAAGAGTTTGCCGCTCGCCATCATCTTGAAAGTATCTTTGGGGCTTATGCCGCACATATTTATATAGACGATCTATGCGAAAAGGATTTTATAGAGATGGCTTACGAGCGCACCCTGTTCACGAAACTCGTGTTGGTGACCAGGGGAAACATTAATATGGGGGTACTTCGGCAAAGTACTGAAGCCAATAATTCCGACAGGCCGCTTTCTGCAGGTGAATTGCTGGTCGTCTCGCCCAAGCATGTCATTGCTTTTTCCGAGATGTCGGCGGATTTTGAGGCTGAGTGCATCCTGGTGGATGAGGAGATTACTGCCGATGTGGTGTATCAGTTATCGGATGACAAGCAGAAAGCTGCCATCGATATCTTTCACATGATTCGTGATATTGTGCGTCATCAGCACATCTACAAGGTAGAGATGATCCAGTCGATGGTGAATGTCCTGAAGCTTCTGGTTTCGGAACTTCCTTACGAGAATGTATCGGTGACTCGTGATTTACGTCACAAGAAGGAAGTTTATGAGATTTTCCTTCATCTTCTGTATCGTCATTTCAAGACCGAGCGGCAGATCAGGTTCTATGCCGACAAGTTGAATGTCTCTGCACCTTATCTATCTAGGATGATCAAGGATATTTCGGGAACCACCGTGAATGATCACATCACCTCCCTGCTCTATAAGGAAATCTGTAATCTCCTGAAGCAATCGGACATGACGATGGGTGAAATAGCAGACCATCTGCATTTCAGCGATCAGAGTGCTATGACGAATTTCTTTAAGATGAGAGCGGGAATGACGCCGCTGGCATATCGAAACCAAGGCTGATGTTGAAGGCATTTGCCCTTACACGGCATTTAAGCTTTATGTATAACAAATAACCTGTAAGCTATATTCTTTTGGTGAGAATACGCTTACAGGTTTTTTGTTTGTCAGCTAATCAGCTGACTGGTTATGGAAAATTTATTTCAGGGTAAATTTGTGTGACTGCAACATCTCCTTAGGATCGAGTGCTTTGTCAAGCTCTTCCTTGCTCAGAATGCCCTGTTCGATGACGATGTCATAAACGGAACGGCCTGTGGCATGAGCTTCCTTAGCAACCTTAGTACTTTTCTTGTAGCCGATGATAGGATTGAGGGCAGTAACGATGCCGATACTGTTCTTTACCATCTCGTAGCAGCGCTCCTTGTTGACGGTGATGCCGAGGATACACTCAGAAGTCAAAGTCTCGATAGCGTTCTTCATCCATGTCAAGCTCTCGAAGAGGCTCTCGGTGATGATAGGCTCCATTACGTTCAACTCCAACTGACCGGCCTCTGCTGCGAAGCTTACAGTAGCATCGTTACCGATTACCTTGAAGCAAACCTGGTTGGTTACCTCAGGGATAACAGGGTTCACCTTACCCGGCATGATGGAAGAACCTGGTGCCTTGGCAGGGAGATTGATTTCGTTCAGACCGCAGCGAGGACCAGAAGCCATCAAGCGGAGGTCGTTACAGATCTTAGACAGCTTGATTGCCAAGCGCTTCAGAGCTGAAGAGTAGCTTACGTAAGCACCGGTATCAGGGGTAGCCTCTACCAGGTCGGTAGCTGTTTCGAAGTTTTCGCCAGTCAACTTGCTGAGGTTGGCAGCACAAAGCTTGGCAAAGCCAGGAACCGCGTTCAAACCTGTACCGATAGCAGTACCGCCCATATTGATCTCATGCAAGAGCTTCACGTTGCGCTCCAGATTGAGGATTTCCTCTTCCAGGTTGTTGGCGTATGCATTGAATTCCTGACCGAAAGACATTGGAACTGCATCCTGCAACTGAGTACGGCCCATCTTGATAACGTCTGCATATTCGTCTGCCTTGTAGCGGAATGCGCTGATCAAACCAGTCAAAGCACCTACCAGGTGTGTATTCATGCGAATCAAAGCCAAACGGATAGAGGTTGGGTAAACGTCGTTGGTGCTCTGTCCACAGTTGCAATGGTCGTTAGGAGAGCAGAACTGATAGTCACCCTTCTCGTGACCCATGATTTCGAGTGCACGGTTAGCTATCACCTCGTTGGCATTCATGTTTACAGAAGTACCAGCACCACCCTGTACCATGTCGATAGGGAAGTTCTCATGCCATTTGCCTTCGATGATCTCGCGGCAAGCCTGAGAGATAGAACCCGAAATTTCATCGTTGATCACACCGAGGGTATGGTTGGTCTCGATAGCTGCCAACTTCACGTAAGCGATAGCGATGATGAAATCAGGGTAAGCTCTCATAGTCTTACGGGAAATGTGATAGTTGTTGATGCCGCGCTGTGTCTGTACACCGTAAAGTGCTTCAGCAGGAACTTTGAGTTCACCTAAAAGGTCTGACTCTACTCTAAAATTTTTAACTTCAGCCATAATATAGTTAGTTTTGTTGTTTATACTAATGTTATCTATTCTCTAGTTATTGTATTTTTTTATTGATTCTCTGTTTTCGGAAGAAGGAGTTGTTTCCTTTATCCGCTGCAAAGATACGATGATTTCTGTAGATTCTCTTTATAAAAAATGAACCTTAATTTGTAAAAAACGCACCAAATGCGCTAAAATTCAAAAAAAAATAGTAAATTTGCACCGAAACTCTTGTAGAGGCAACTCTTTTAGAGCCTATCAATCTATAAATTTAAACAATACAATATATATGAAACGATATTTATACCTTATTATATATATAGGTTTGGGACTTTCTTTGGCAGCATGCAAGCAGCAGCCAAAGAAGTTTGTCATTGGCGTATCCCAATGCTCCGAGGATAACTGGCGCAACAAGCTCAATGATGAGCTGAAGATGGGAGAATATCTCAATGATTCGATTATCGTGAAGCTTGCTTCCTCGAATGATGACAATGTGTTGCAGAACAAACAGGTTAATCAGTTCGTGGATGAGGGCGTGGACTTGCTGGTCATCTCTCCTAATCAGTTGAGTGCGATTTCCAAGGCGGTTGAGCGTGCCTACGAGAAGGGAATCCCGGTGATTCTGTATGATCGTATCTCCAATACCGATAAATATACTGCATTCATCGGCTGCGATAACTATCATATCGGTAAGTCGATGGGTACCTTTATAGCTCAAAAGCTTCAGGGTAAGGGACGCATTGTTGAAATCTGTGGATTGGATGGATCTTCGCCTGCTATGGAGCGCCATCTTGGTTTCATGGATGCCATTAAACCATATCCGGGTATCCAGGTGATTGCTTCTGAAGAAGGCAACTGGAAGGAGGAAGGAGGCGTTCAGGCAATGAAGCGCATCCTGAAGAAGACACAGGATTTTGAGTATGTCTTTGCTCACAGCGATCGTCTGGCATGGGGTGCCTACGAGGCTGCCAAGCAGATGGGGCTGCAGCATCGTTATAAATTTACGGGTGTTGATGGAATGGCTACCAAGGGTGGTGGCCTGGAGCTGGTGCGCGATGGCATCTTCGAAGCTTCCTATCTTTATCCTACCAAGGGTGATGAGGTAATTGCCTTGGCGATGAAGATCCTGAAGCACCAGCCTTTTGAGCGGAAAAACTATCTCAGTACATCTATCATTACCCAGGAAAATGCGGAACTTACGTTGATGGAAGCCAGAGACGCTGAACGACAGGCTCATAATCTGAAGGCTTTGCATAAACAGGTGGATCGGTATCTTTCTGACTATAATTCCCAGAAAGTGATGTTGATAGGCTTGTGCCTGTTCCTGCTGGTTTGTATTGTCGCTGCTGCTATGATTTTCCGCAGTTATGTGGTGAAGGCTAAACTGAATGAGGAATTGGCGAGAACCAATGGAGAGTTGAAAAGAGTGAATGGGGAATTGGAAAGCAAGAACGCGGAGTTGAAACGACTGAACGAGGAGGTGTTGGAACTCACCCATTCCCGCCTGGTGTTCTTTACGAATATCAGTCATGAGCTTCGTACCCCATTGACATTGATTGCCGATCCTGTGGAAATGCTGCTGGAGGACAGTGGTATCAAGGGAAAGAGTCGTGAACTTTTGAAGATGGTGAAGCGTAATGCGGTAGCTCTCCAGCAACTGGTGAGCAGCATCCTCGATTTCCGAAAGATTCAGAACGGAAAGATGGAATTGACGCTCTATCGCTTCGACCTGGTGAAAGCTTTGAAAATGTGGGTAGGCGATTTCCAGCTTACTGCTGAGCGCAAGCAAATCAAGCTCCATTTGGATATAACTGATTCTGTTGGTTCTCAGGAGGTGGTTGCAGATAAGGAGAAGATAGCTCGTGTTGTCTTCAATCTTCTGAGCAATGCCTTGAAATATACACCTGCCGGTGGCGATATTTTCGTATCTCTGAAAGATGAGGATGGAAAGTTCCGCCTGGATGTGCGAGATACCGGCAAGGGTATCTCGCAGGAAGAGGCTGGCAAGATTTTCGAGCGTTTCTTCCAGGCTAAGGGAGCAGCAAGCGGTACGGGCATCGGCTTGGCTTTGGTGAAGTCGTTTGTAGAATTGCATCATGGCGAGGCTCGTGTAGAAAGTGAGTTGGGTAAGGGATCCGACTTCATCGTGGTGATTCCTCGTGAGCAAGAGGATAAGTCGCTAGTTATCCACACAGATATGGATAATGTGGATAACTCTGTAAATACTTCGTTATCAGAAAGTAAGACGTTGATAAGTGAGCCTGAACTGCAATATATCAACGATGGAGAGAGAAAAAGTGGAAAAGTACAGCAGTTGCTGAGCGAACATGCGAATAAGCCAACCGTCTTGGTTATCGATGACAACAATGATATCCGTCAGTATGAGCATACCCTTCTGCAGGATGATTATATCGTTCTGGAAGCTGCTGATGGTAAGGAAGGACTGGATGTTGCCAAGAAGGAAGTTCCTGACCTGGTGATCTGTGATGTGATGATGCCGGTGATGGATGGTCTGGAGTTTACGCAGAATCTGAAGACCCATACGGCAACCTCTCATATCCCTGTCATTATGCTTACGGCGAAGAATCTGGAAGAGCATCGTGCCGAAGGTTATGAACATGGTGCCGATTCCTACATCACCAAGCCATTCCACAGCAAGGTACTCCTGGCACGTATAGAGAATCTGTTGAAGCAGCGCAAGCTTTTGAAGCATCTTTTCCAGGGTACTCCGGAGGCAGAGCTGGAAATTGCCGATTCTCATCTGGAAGATCGTGATAAGCAGTTTATGAAACAGCTTCACGCCATCATTCAGAAGAATCTCTCGGATAGCGAGTTCGGTGTCGAGAATATCGGTAAGCAGATTGGCTTGAGCCGCGTCCAACTTTATCGTAAGGTGAAGGCGATGACGGGTTCTTCTGTCGTAGATTTACTTCGCAAGGCTCGCTTGGCGAAAGCAAAACGTTTGCTGGAGTCCCGCAGTATGAGTGTTTCCGAGGTAGCCTATGATGTGGGCTTCTCTGCTCCTTCTTATTTCACCAAGTGTTTTAAGGATGAGTATGGTATGTTACCGGGAGATGTAGGAAATGTATAATATGACATCATATAATTAACGTAGTTTCTAATAATAACTAATTTTCTGAAGAAAATGAAAAGAAAATCACTTTTATTACTATTTGTATGTCTCACCTTGCTGGCACATGCTGTCAAGGTGAGCGTAAAGAATGCCGTAGATTTCGTCAATCCACTTGTGGGTTCAGATTCCAACCCCGAGCTTTCTACAGGAAATACTTATCCAGCCATAGCAATGCCTTGGGGTATGAACTTCTGGGTTCCTCAGACCGGAAAGATGGGTGATGGATGGCAATACACCTATTCAGCTAAGAAGATCAGAGGATTGAAGCAGACTCATCAGCCAAGTCCTTGGATCAATGATTACGGTCAGTTCTCTCTCTTGCCTACCGTGGGTAAACCGGTCTTTGATGAGGCGAAGCGAGCCAGCTGGTTCTCTCACAAGGCAGAGAAGACTACACCTTATTATTATAGTGTCTATCTGGCAGACTATGATGTAACGGCAGAGTTGTGCCCTACGGAGCGCGCTGCCTTGATGGCTTTCACCTTCCCGAAGACTGATCAGGCAAATGTGGTGATTGATGCCTTCGACAAGGGAAGTTGCATCCAGGTGATTCCTGCTGAACGGAAAGTAATCGGTTTCTCTACCCGCAACAGTGGGGGAGTACCTGATAATTTCCGCAATTACTTTGTCATCGAGTTCGATCACGACTTTGATGCATTTGTCAGTGTGAAGGATGGTCAACTGATTTCAGCTAACGAACAGAAGGGAAACCACGTGGGTGCTATCATCACTTTCAAAACCAGTCAGCGTGGCGAAAAGATTCAGGCACGTGTAGCTTCTTCGTTTATCAGCAGCGCCCAGGCCATGCAGAATCTCAAGGAACTGGGACAGGCGGATATGGATCAGCTCAAACAGCAGGGCCGTCAGCGCTGGAACGAAGTTCTGGGAAAGATAGAGGTAGAGGATGAGAGTATCGATCATCTCCGTACTTTCTATAGCTGTCTCTATCGCTCGTTACTTTTCCCTCGTGCATTCTACGAGAAGGATGCTGCTGGCGAAATCGTGCATTACAGTCCTTACAATGGTACGGTTCAGAAGGGCTATATGTTCACGGATACTGGTTTCTGGGATACTTTCCGCTGTCTCTTCCCTCTTCTCAACCTGATGTATCCATCTGAAAACGTGAAGATTCAGGAAGGTCTTGCCAATACTTATAAGGAGAGTGGTTTCCTGCCAGAGTGGGCGAGTCCGGGTCATCGTGGTTGTATGGTAGGTAATAATTCAGCCTCTGTGGTAGCCGATGCTTATCTTTCCGGTTTGCGCGGCTATGATATGGAGACGCTTTGGCAGGCTGTGGTTCATGGTACCCAGGCTGTTCATCCTCAGGTAAACTCTACCGGACGTTTGGGATATGAGTATTACAATAAGTTGGGTTACGTGCCATACGATGTGAAGATCAATGAGAGTGTAGCCCGTACCTTGGAATATGCTTACGATGACTGGTGCATCTATCAGTTGGGTAAGGCTTTGGGAAAGTCGGCTAAGGAGCTGAAGCCTTTTGCCAAGCGTGCGATGAATTATCAGAAGGTGTTTGATAAGGAAACAAACCTGATGCGTGGCAGATTGAAGAATGGCAAGTTTATGTCTCCTTTCAATCCTCTGAAGTGGGGTGATGCCTTTACAGAGGGTAATGCTTGGCATTATACCTGGTCGGTATTCCATGATCCTCAGGGATTGATCCAGCTGATGGGTGGTAAGGATGCTTTCAATCAGATGCTCGATTCTGTCTTTATCCTGCCTCCTGTTTTCGACAACAGTTACTATGGATATACGATTCATGAAATCCGTGAGATGCAGGTGATGAATATGGGAAATTATGCACATGGCAACCAGCCTATCCAGCACGCCATCTATCTCTATGGCTATAGCGGTCAGCCTTGGAAGACTCAGTATTGGATTCGCCAGGTGATGGACAAGCTCTATACGCCAGCTCCAGATGGTTATTGTGGTGATGAAGATAATGGTCAGACTTCGGCTTGGTATGTCTTCTCGGCGATGGGATTCTATCCTGTTTGTCCTGGAAGTGGTCAGTATGTGTTGGGAACTCCTTATTTCAAGTCGATGAAACTTCATTTGGAGAACGGCAAGGAAGTAGATATCCAGTCGGAAGGCAAGGGATGCTATGTGGATGAAATGTTGCTGAATGGCAAATCTTACCAGCATAACTATCTTGATATGCGTTCTTTGATGCAGGGAACACAGATTACCTATCGACTTTCTGAGCAACCAAACTTGCAGCGAGGTATTCATAAAGATGATGCTCCTTACTCTTTTTCAAGGAAATAACCGATAGCGATTCAAAAAATCGTTCGGGAAAGGTGCAAAAATCGTTCATTTTCGATGAAAAGAGTGCAAAGTACCATTTTTTTCTAGTTTTTGAACGATAATTATCCATGACTTTCGCTAAATCTTTATACTTTTGCACCAGAAATTTGAAGTTAATAAATTGTTTCAAGTATTTGAGGTAGTAATATTTGCAAGTTTTTAAGTTTAGGTTTTAATGGTTTATAAAGTTTAAGATTTAGTAAGTTCATAGGTTTAGTAAGTATATAGGTTTTAGTTATTTAGGTTTATAGGATTGTTTTTCAGAGGTAATTAGTTTCTTTTAGGTAAAAGATTGTTTTGGGAAAATGTTAGTTAGTTGTTTAAGATAGGTTTATGTTAGTTTTGGGAAAATGAATAGTTAGTTTTGGGAAAAAACAGTAAAAATGAAAAAGCAGCTGCAGGAATATGCCTGTCAGCTGCTTTTCACTTTCTATTCGGGGCTTATCTCCTTTTCTTCTTTCATTTCATCTCCTTCTCATCACCTTTCTCATTCTTTCCATTCCTCAAACTCGAGTTCCAACTCCCGGTATTCAGGTTTCAGGGTACTGTTCTCCTTGTCTTCCTTCCGGGCTTCTTCTGAGGTGGCATTGCTTACGGATAGGCCCAACAGACGGATGGGACGGCTCGAAGAGTAATTTACCAGTTGAAGCAGTCGCTTGGCAAGGGGAAGGATATCGTCCTTTTTCGTCAGAATCTTCTCCTGAGAGATGCTGCGGGTAATCTGGGTGAAATCCGAGAACTTCACCTTTAGGGTTAAGGTCCTTCCTTCAAAACCGCTTTTGGCGATTCTCTCCAGCAGTTCAAGAACCGTATGGTAGAGTTCGATAATCACTGCCGACTTGGCATAGATATCCTCCAGGAAAGTCTGTTCGCATCCCACAGATTTGCGTTCCCGATAGGTGATGACGGGGCGTTCGTCTATACCTCTTGCAAAATGGAAGAAGATATGTCCGGTTTTCCCGAATACTTCTACGAGATGTTCTTCGGATACTTTCCGTAGGTCGGCACCATTGTAGATGCCCATGAAGTGCATCTTCTGTAGGGTCTTCTTGCCTACGCCCCAGAAATCCTCTACAGGGAGCTGGGCGATGAAATCGAGAGCCTTATCGGGATGGATGGTGCAGATGCCGTCTGGCTTCCGGTAATCGGATGCCACCTTGGCGAGAAACTTGCAGTAGCTGATACCTGCCGAGGCAGTGAGACCTGTTGCCTCCTTGATACGGACCTTGATTTCCTTGGCGATATCCACCGCCAGTTCTATCCCTTTCTTGTTGTGAGTGACATCCAGAAAGGCTTCATCAATGGAGATGGGTTCAATGAGATCGGTGTATTCCTGGAATATCTGATGTATCTGATGAGATATTTCTGCATAATAAGAATGCCGGCACGGCACGATGATGAGATCTGGACAGCGCTGCTTGGCTTGAGCAATGGATTGCGCCGAGTGAACGCCCCATTTTCGAGCTTCATAGCTGGCTGTAGAAACCACACCGCGAGGTCCGTCGAAGCCCACCGCTACCGGTTTGCCCCGAAGTTCTGGATTGTCTCTCTGCTCTACAGCTGCAAAGAAGGCATCCATGTCGATATGTATGATCTTTCGCTCTTCCATTGTCTGATATATTATGCTCTTATTATTAAAAGTTTGTTTTATGTATCTGCAAAATTACGAATTATTTCTTTTTTATGCAAATCTTTCTTCTAGTTCTTGATAATAATCGTTCATCAGCTAGTAATTATGTTACAATGAACGTTTTTTTAAATTCAATGATATGAATTTTAAAGCCTTTGATGATACTATTATATAATTTTGTAGCAGAAATAAAAAATAGGATTAACAAATTAGAAATTTTAAGTATGCACAACTTTTTAAATGGAAAGAGCGCAGCTATGATGCTTGCACTTTCATTGGTAAATGTTACAGCAGCTTTTGCACAGGATGATAATTCAAGTGCTAAGGAAGAGGGTAACCGTAATGTAATGCTTAATGCAGCCAGTGCGAATGGACCTCGTGAGATTCAGATAGGTTTGCCTTCTGCCGATGTTAACGTATTGGAGAATGGTTTACCTGTTACTTACGCAACCAATCCTCATTCTGTCAATACCATCTGGCGTGGTGATGCAAGTTTGAGCCATCAGGGATTGCTCAAGATTGCAGAGACAGCTATCACTACCGGTAATATCGGTTATGCCGTGAACTCTTTCACCCAGAAGGGTCAGAAAGGATTCAATGGTACACTGAACTATAAGAGCAATCACTTTGGATTGCAGGAATTCTCTCTGAATATGAATGGTGATTTGGGTAAGGACTGGTACTACAGCTTTAACATGTATCAGGATTTCGACCCAGGAACCTTCAAGATCAAGTCAACTCCTTATCAGGACCGTACTCAGATTTACAAGGCACTCCTTACCAAGAAGTATAACGGCAATCGTGGTGAGTTTACTGCCATGTATAGATATGCCAATAGCCATAGCGTATATAACTATGCTACTTCGGGTGCTCCATTCATCTATGTAGGCGATGGAAGCGTAAAGGAGTATGGAGATTTCAAGCTCGGAACTACCTCTTATCTTCCTGTAGATAATGATATGACCTATCGTGATATGCGTACTGGTGAGTTGAAGCAGACTTCTCTCTATGATGCCTGTCTGAACAAGACAAGCGAGGTAACCCTGATGAACAACTACCGTTTTGACAATGGCTTGAACTGGAAGGCTACCTTGAAGTACGATCATTCTCGCGGTGCTTTTGTATTCCAGTCACCAATGTCTATTATCGATTTGAAGAACGAGGCTAACAAGGGCGTATATAATTATATGTATCGCGACATCGACGGACAGACTAAGGCTTACGATGGTCAGTATGTTCAGACCCGTATGTCCTGTCTCAATGCCGGTAAGATTGACGAGGCTCTTTTCACCACTGAGCTCAGTAAGAAATTCAGTACTTCCACCTTCCGCCTTGGTGTGAATGAGTGGTTCTACCATATCGATTATTGCTCAAATACAACCATGTATGACCAGAGTATTCCTGCAGATGGCAATTATGCCCTGCGAGTTTGGGATGCCAATCAGCGCAACAGCTACTTCTACGATTTCAACAAGAATGCCTCTGAGTATTACAAGGGAAGCGAAAATAAGCTGGCTCTCTACTTCACTCACGATTGGGATGTCACCAATAAGTTGAATCTCTACTATGGTGCCCGTCTGGAGTGGCAGAAGCTGAAGGGTGAAAACGCAGCAGTGAAGAATGCAAAGGGTGATTTTGTTGGTCGTTTCGCTGATTACTATCTCGGTGCTACGGCACCAGATAAGACTACTAAGATTGCTCCGGCAGACTTGAGTTACAACTGGTTGAACTACGATTTCTCTGTAGCAGCAACTTATAAGTTGACCAATAACTTCGGTTTCACTGGCGATTTCACTTACATCGTTCAGCATCCAAAGTTTGAGGCTTTTGCCCCAGCTACATTGCCGAATACGGATAAGATTTCTGTGCCACTCGGTCGTGCAGGTATCTACTACAATAACTCATGGTTGAGTTTGACATCGTTGTTCTCTTACATCTCAAAGACCAACAACAACTCAACTCTGAATTTGCAGCATGGCAGTGAGATCAAGGCAGCTCCTTTGACTTACGATATCCAGACATGGGGATGGACAACCGACGCTGTGGCTCATCCATTCAAGGGATTCGATTTCCACTTCCTCTTCACTTATCAGAAGCCAACTTACAAGAAGTATGAAACCAGCATCACCTTCAGCGATGGCTATGTTGGCAACATCAATGCCACTGGCAATATCGTAGCCGAGATTCCTCAGATTCTCATCGAGTTGGATCCTAGCTACATGATTACCAAGGACATCAAGCTCTGGACCAGCTTCCGTTACTTCAGCAAGACCTACGCCAACATCAATGAGGCATATTACTTCAATGGTCACTGGGAGACTTTCGGAGGTTTGAACTGGCAGGCAACCAAGCGTCTGTCTCTCGGCTGCACCGTAGTCAACTTCCTCAACCAGACTGGTGCCAAGGGTAGTATCGCAGGTGCCGAGCTGATTACCAAGGATGAGGCTAAGGGAATCAAGAACCAGATAATGACGGGTAGCTATCTCCGTCCATTCACGGTTGAATTCACAGCTTCGCTTAAATTCTAAGCGCTTTAATTTTCAATACATATAATCGACAGCTCCTATATATAATTAAGGTATAGGGCTGTCGATAATAACGAAAACAATACTACATATCAATAGATATAAACAATAACAATTAACAATAGTTTTACAATGGAAACAAACAAAATGATGAAGGCTGCCTGCCTCATGTTGATGGCATCAGCTACCACTTCTGCCTTTGCACAGAAGATGAACATCGAACACAAGGGTGATACTACCATCGTCAAGGTGGAGAATCCTACCAAGTATCTTCTTCTCCCTATCCAGGAAGAAAAGGATGAGGCTCAGGTTTTGCTCGATACAGGTTCTAAGGATGATACCTGGATGGATGTGCGTTTGGCTCAGAATGGTTCTGATTACTATGTGCCTTTTGCTTTGGGCAAGGGTAAAACTGCTACCGTCAAGATTCTTGGTCTGAAGAAAGATGCCTTGGCACTCAACTTGCTCAAGCTCAGCGATACATTCGACACCACCAATACCGATTACTATCGTCCATCTTATCACTTCACTCCGCTCTATGGTTGGATGAACGACCCTAACGGAATGGTGTATAAGGATGGTGAGTATCATCTCTACTTCCAGTATAACCCATACGGAAGCAAGTGGGGCAATATGCACTGGGGCCATGCTGTGAGCAAGGACCTGGTTCACTGGGAGCACCTCGACCCAGCCATCGCCCGCGACCCAGTAGGCCATATCTTCTCAGGTAGTTCTGTGTTAGATAAGAAGAATACTGCCGGCTTTGGCAAGAACGCCATCATCGCCATCTATACCAACAACAGTGTAAATCACGATGAGGTGCAGTGCCTCGCTTATAGCAACGATAACGGTCGTACCTTTACCAAGTACGAGGGTAACCCAGTGTTGACTCCATTCGACGGTTTGAAGGATTTCCGCGATCCTAAGGTATTCTGGTATGAGAAGGGAAAGTGCTGGTATATGATTGTTTCTGCCGATAAGGAGATGCGTTTGTACAAGTCAAAGAATCTCAAGAAATGGAATTATGTCAGTGCCTTCGGTAAAGGTATAGGTCAGCAGCCATGTCAGTATGAGTGCCCAGACTTCTTCCAGTTGCCTGTAAATGGTGATAAGAAGAAGATGAAGTGGGTGATGACGATGAATATCAACCCTGGCTGCTGGTTTGGTGGCAG
>CDYZ01032367.1_pt1 | contig 18556 bp, 17 predicted proteins | sample 554921 | NCBI WGS metagenome assembly CDYZ01 (sample SAMEA3182058, study PRJEB8094) | gut metagenome | biome: human; feature: gut; material: Stool; isolation source: human stools | place: Canada | collected 2012-11-26 | reverse complement strand
TACGAAAAGTCGAGCGCAGAAGCAAACGCATGTTCGATTCTGTCGGGGCGAAGTGTTTAAGGTGCAGCCGAAGAGAGGTGTTTTCGGCGACGAGGTCCCTCCGGTCTTCGGAAATGGCCTCCGAGTGGCATAGTTTATGGATTTACGCACCTTGTAATTTTTAAACACATTACCGCTATGAACACGAAACAAGAGACACGGGCCAATGCTACGACGGCTGTCTTCGGATCGGAAAAGATGCTCACCCCCGCTCCGACGCAGAACATTCCGCAGCACAAAACCACACCTGAGATCGCCTACCAAATGGTGAAGGACGAGACCTATCCCCAGACGCAGCCGCGTCTGAATCTGGCGACTTTCGTCACCACCTACATGGACGAATACGCTACGCGCCTGATGAACGAGGCGATCAACGTCAACTACATCGACGAGACCGAGTATCCGCGTGTGGCGGTGATGTGCGGACGGTGCATCAACATCATCGCCAACATGTGGAATTCGCCCGAAAAGGCCGAGTGGAAGACCGGCGCGCTGGGAATCGGCTCGTCGGAGGCTTGTATGCTGGGCGGCGTCGCGGCCTGGCTGCGCTGGCGCGCGAAACGCAAGGCTGAGGGCAAACCCTTCGACAAACCCAATCTGGTGATGAGCTCCGCCTTCCAGGTGGTCTGGGAGAAGTTCTGCCAGTTGTGGCAGATCGAGATGCGCACGGTGCCCCTCACGCTCGAAAAGCCGACGCTCGATCCGAAGGACGCTCTGGCGATGTGCGACGAGAACACCATTTGTATCGTGCCGATCGCCGGCGTGACGTGGACGGGACTCAACGACGACATCGAGGCGCTCGACCGCGAGCTGGACGCCTACAACAAGAAGACGGGATACGATATTCCGATCCACGTCGATGCGGCGTCGGGAGGTTTCATCCTGCCGTTCCTCAATCCGGAGGTGAAGTGGGACTTCCGCCTCAAATGGGTGTGGTCGATCTCCACGTCGGGCCACAAGTACGGACTGGTCTATCCGGGCCTGGGCTGGGTCGTCTGGAAGGACAAGAAGTATCTGCCCGAAGAGATGTCGTTCAGCGTCAACTATCTGGGTGCCAACATCACGCAGGTAGGGCTCAACTTCTCGCGTCCTGCGGCGCAGATTTTGGGTCAGTACTACAACTTCATCCGCCTGGGCTTCGACGGTTACAAGGAGGTGCAGCAGAATTCGATGGACGTAGCCTGCTACTGCCATGAACAGATCGGCAAGATGAAGTGTTTCGAAAATTATTCGAAGGAGCTGCAAAATCCGCTCTTCATCTGGTACATGAATCCCGAGTACGACAAGACGGCCAAATGGACGCTCTACGATTTGCAGGCCGTACTCCAACAGAGCGGCTGGATGGTTCCCGCCTACACGATGCCGAAGAACATCGATTCGCTGGTCGTCATGCGCGTGGTCGTTCGTCAGGGAATGTCGCGCGATATGGCCGACATGCTGCTGAGCGACATCGGCAACGCCGTCGCCGGCTTCGAAAAGCTGAAATATCCCACGCAGTCGCGTCTGGATTACGAAGCCAAGGTCAAGCAGAAGGGGCGTGTCTTCACGCACTGATGCGCGGAATGTTCCGTTTTTCGGGACGAGCGTGCATTTGAAAGGGAACCGCCCGATGGTTTCTGAAAAGGGCTCACCCCTGTCGGATTTTCCGGCAGGGGTGAACTTATAAATGGAGGTCGGGGATGCTCCGGTCAGCGGGCGCCTGTCAGGACGGGATGTCCCAGAGACGTATCGTACGTGTAGCCGACCTGCACGAGTTGGGCCATCATCGAAGCGGCGATCGCGTCGTTCATCTCGGCGATTGCCGCTTCGAAACCGCTCTGATCGAGACTTGCGAAAGCCTTGCTGTCGGGCAGCGTCTCCGAGACGCCGTCTTGCGTCGACCCCCAGAACACGCCGTTGAGCAGAGCGGCCTCCGATGCGCCGGCCACGCCGCGGGCCGTGCCGCCGGAGAGCGAAAAGTCGGTTTCGACGAGGGCGTAGCAACCGTCCATATAGGCAGGGATTTCCATGACGACGGGGTAGATCATGGAGTAGCCTGAGAAGGTTCCGGCGATACCGCCTGCGTTGGCCGTGTAGTCCGTGCCGTTCTTGGGCTCGATCTCTACGCGGCCGTTGCAGAGGGCATAGCATCCGACGAGAAAGGCATAGTTGCTTTCAGCCTGTGTCAGGCCTGTCACGCCGCCGAAATTGCTCCGGTCGGAGGCGATTTTCACGTGTGCGCTCTCCGTCCATTCGGCGTGGCAGCCGGCCGTCAGCATACCGCTTTTGCCGCATACACCGCCCACGTTGACGTTGGTCGTGCCGTCGGCGACATTCGAAGAGATTTCGATGTCGCCGGATAGGAGAGCGTCGCAAGCCGACGCCGTAGCGTTCGAAGCCGATCCGAAGACACCGCCGACATGTACGTCGGAATATTCGTCGCCCTGGGCGATCTTCACCGTTCCACCCATTTCGGTCGAAACGAGCGAGACGGCGCATTCACCGACGCCGGAGAGCGATCCGACAGCGCCGCCGAAGCTGATGGCGCCGTTGCTCTCGATTGAGGCGTCGCCCGTAAATTTCGCGGTACAGTCGGTGATGGAACTTCCGGAATTGCCGCAGACGATACCCGCGTTGCAAGTTGCTTCCCCGCCTTTCGGAATGAGCAGCGAGCCGCCGAAATCCGCCGTACAGCTTTCGATCGAGGCCTCGGCGGTCGAACCGACGATGCCGCCCGCTTGGGCATAGACGTAATAGCCTTCGGGGACGGTGTTGAAGGCTGCTTCGAGAACTCCCGTACCGGTGAAGGTACAGGCGGAGATGCGTCCGCCATTCATGGATCCGGCGATGCCGCCGGTCATTGAGATTTCGCCGCCCTCGGTTCTGATCGTGTGTGCCGCGTCGAGCGTCGTTTCGCAGAAGTCGATGTTTCCCGACTCGGCCATGCCGCAGATGCCGCCTGCGTCGGCCGTGTCCGTCGGGTCGTTGCCGCACGATGCCGATACCGAACCCGTGAAGGAGCAGTGTTCGATGGCTCCCGAACCCGAGCGGGTGTTCATGGCGTCCTCGTAGGCGATGATATTGAAACCGACGATGCCGCCGGCGATCACATAGCTTTTATTGGTGCAGGATGTCGTCGCGGAGACTGTGCCCGCAACGTGAAGATTCCTGATCGTGCCGTCGTTCACTCCGAAGAGTCCGACGCTCGTGAAGGCCGTCGCACCCGTGTAAGCGACGTTTAGCTTGTTCACGGTGTGGCCGCCTCCGTCGAAAACGCCTTGGAATGCCTTCTCGGGATTCTCGTAGGGATACTGTCCGTCTTGCGGGCCGATACCGATCGGCGTCCAGTTTTCATAGCCGGAAAGATCGAGATCGGCCGTCAGCAGGTAGTGGACGTCCGGTTCGAAATAGCCGGCCGTCTGTTCGTTGACGCATTGTGCCGGCAGGGCCAGTTGCGACGGCTGTGCGATTAGGTAGGGATCTTCTTCCGTGCCGCTGCCTCCGTCGAATTCGTCGGCGATCGTCTTGTCGAGGGTTTTGAACCGCTCCCATGCGCTCCATTCCGAATCGAGGTAGTTGCCCGAAACGACCAGCGCGCGGATGCGTACCTCGTATTCGGTGTATGCTTCGAGTCCGGTCAACTCGTAACGGGTGTCTTCGACACGGGTGGAGAAGGCGTAGTCGTCGCTGCGGGCTTCCAGTTCATAGGCGGCAGCTTCGTCCCCCCCCCATTCGATCAGAAGCGATGTTTCGGAAGGGATTGCCGTAAGGGTTTGATGGGCTTTCAGTTGCACGGAGGTATCGTCCTCTTTGCAAGATGCAGCCAAAAACAGTGCGGCGATCAGAATTATCCGATGCAACCGCAAAATGAGATGACTTTTTTGCATCGAAAACTGAATTAAGTGGAATGAATATGATAAGCGAAAATAACGATTTTTTCAGACATATTGATCATTCGCTTCGTTTTTCGCAGCCTCTTTTTTCCGGAAGAGGGTTGCGGAGGGGCTTCCGGAAGAGTTCCGTTGTCGGCTGAGGAGGCGTCCGATGGCGGCGGCGGTTTCGCACCGGAAAGATACCGTTTGCAGGGGATGGAGTGCGTCGACGAATCGGGGCGGCGGAGCGTGCGTGCGGAGTCCGCCTGGCGGAACGGAGTGTAAATTCATCCCTGGGGATCGATCGCGGCGGAATCGGATGTTCGGTTCGGGAGTGTCGGAATCGGCTGTCGTACGACGGAAATATGCGCCTCTTTTTCGAGTACGGCATTGGATCGTTTCCGGATTTTGCCTACCTTTATGGACGGAATGCGGCGGATGCCGCCGAATCGATCATTCGAGATGAAAAAAGTCGTAGTCTTTACCGGAGCCGGCGTGAGTGCCGACAGCGGACTGTCCACCTTCCGCGATGCCGACGGATTGTGGGCCGATTACCGGATCGAGGATGTCTGTACGCCCGAGGCGCTGGCGCGCAATCGCCGGCTGGTAATCGAATTTTACAACAAACGCCGCCGCGAGATGCTGGCGGCCCGTCCCAATGCGGCTCATTTGGCTATCGCGGGATTGGAGGCGGATTTCGACGTCGAGGTCATCACCCAGAATGTAGACGACCTGCACGAACGCGCCGGTTCGACCCGTGTGACGCATCTGCACGGCGAACTGCGGAAACTCCGCTCCTCGCGCGATCCCGCGTTGATCGTTCCGATCGAAGGGTGGGAACAGCCGTTGGATGCCACGGCCCCCGACGGGGCGCTGCTGCGTCCGCATATCGTCTTTTTCGGCGAGGCGGTTCCCCAGTTCGACCATGCGGCGCGGATTGCGGCGGCGGCCGACGTGTTGATCGTCGTCGGAACGTCGCTGGCGGTCTATCCGGCGGCTTCGCTGGTGCATTACGTCCGTCCCGGGGTGCCGATCTATCTGGTCGACCCCGGCGCTCCCGACGTGCGGACGATCCGCAATCCGCTGACGCATCTGCGCGAGCGGGCGGCCGTCGGGATGCCCGAACTGGCCGAACGGTTGCGCAGGGAGTCGCAGCCGGAATAAAAAGAGAGGAGCGTGGATTTCGAAATCCGCGCTCCTCTCTTTTCGGGGCGTTCCCTTAGCCGAGGAACGACAGCAGGATACCTGCGGCGACGGCCGAACCGACCACGCCGGCCACGTTGGGACCCATGGCGTGCATCAGCAGGTAGTTGCCCGGATTTTCGCGCTGTCCTTCGATCTGCGACACGCGGGCGGCCATCGGTACGGCCGACACGCCGGCCGAACCGATCAGCGGGTTGATCTTGTTCTCCTCTTTGCTGAACAGGTTCATGAACTTGGCCAGCAGCACGCCGCCGGCGGTTCCCAGGCAGAAGGCGATGACGCCCAGCACGAGGATGCCCAGCGTGCGGAAATTCAGGAACGCTTCGGCGGTCGCCGTGGCGCCGACGGTCAGGCCGAGGAAGATCACCACGATGTTCATCAGTTCGTTCTGCACCGTTTTGCTCAGGCGATCCACCACGCCGCACTCCTTCATCAGGTTACCCAGCATCAGACAGCCCACGAGCGGCATTGCGCTCGGCAGCAGCAGGGCGATGACGACCGAGATGATGATCGGGAAGAGGATACGCTCGGTTTTCGATACCGGACGCAGCGTGCGCATACGGATCGCACGTTCGTGCTTGTTGGTGAGCAGTCGCATGATGGGCGGCTGGATGACCGGCACGAGCGCCATGTAGGAGTAGGCGGCTACGGCGATCGGGCCCAGCAGTTCGGGGGCCAGCATCGAGGTGAGGTAGATGGCCGTGGGACCGTCCGCACCGCCGATGATGCCGATCGAACCGCTCTGTTCGGGCGAGAATCCGATCGCATAGGCGCCGAGGAACGTCACGAAGATGCCGATTTGCGCCGCAGCGCCCAGCAGGAAACTCTTGGGATTGGCGATCAGCGGACCGAAATCGGTCATGGCGCCTACGCCCAGAAAGATCAGGCAGGGGTAGATGCCCAGCTTGACGCCCAGGTAAAGGTAGTCCAGCAAGCCCGCCTTCGCGACGAAGATGTCCCAATGGACATGCCCTCCGGCGAAGAGCTCGGTGTGGTAGAGATTGGCGCCGGGCAGGTTCGTCAGCAGCATGCCGAATGCGATGGTCAGCAGCAGCAGCGGCTCGAACTTATGCCGGATAGCCAGATAGAGCAGGAAGAAGGCGATGCCGATCATCACGATGTTTCCCCAACCCATGGCGCTGAAAAAACCGGCCAGACCGGTCGATTCGCCGAATCGGATCAGGCTCTCCCCGACAAAGTCGGAACTTGAACTCAGCTGTGTCCACATAAGCCTACTCGATGAGAATCAGGTTATCGCCCTCCATGACTGTAGCGCCCTGCTGGACGAAGATCTGCTTGACGACGCCGGCGCGGTCGGCGTCGATGTTGTTCTCCATTTTCATGGCTTCGAGGATCACGAGCGTCTGACCGGTCGCGATCGTATCGCCGACCTTGACGTTGATCGAGAGCACGGTACCCGGCAGAGGACACTTGATCGTGTAACCCGTCGAGGGGGCTACCGGCGCGATACGGGGAGCGGGAGCCGCCGTGGCGGGGGTGATTTTCGCGCTGTCGGCTTCGCGGGGGGCGGGAGCTACCTGAGGACGTTTCGTCGCGGCTCCTTTGGCGCCTGCGATCTCGACCTCGTAGGCCGTACCGTTGACCACCACGTGTGCCAGGGTCGAGGATTCGTTTACGTCGTCAATGCGCACGTCGTAATTATGTCCGTTGATTTTCAATGCGTAATCTTTCATTGTTCCAATACTTATTTTTTGTCGGGCATCTGGGTTAACCCATGAATTTTCGAGTTCCAGGGCGAATAAGCGCGCTTGATACTCATGATCGTCAGCACATCCGACTCACGGTCGTGCCGATCGCTGTTGAAGATTTTGAGTGCGGTGGCGATGGCCGCGATCTCCTCTTCGTGCAGTTGGCCCTGCTCGACGGGTTTGCCGCTCTGAGTCGCGGCCGCGGCCGCCTTGCGGCGGCTGACGAAGATCATTCCGAAAAGTTTCATGATCCACACCAGCAGCACGAGAATGCCGAATACCAGACAGATGCTGATGAGCGTCGTCCACAGCATCTCGGGCCATCCCCAATCGATTGCTGATAATATTGTCATAGCGTGCAATTGTTAGAGGGGAATATTCGAGTGTTTCTTCGGCGGATTCTGCAAACGCTTGGTCGAAAGCGCTTGCAGGGCGCGGATGATCCGGAAGCGGGTGTTGCGCGGTTCGATCACGTCGTCGATGTAACCGTAGCGTGCGGCGTTGTAGGGGTTCGAGAACTTGTCGTTGTACTCCTGCTCCTTCTCGGCCACGAACTTGGCGCGCTCTTCGGGATTCTCGATCGCGGCCACCTCCTTGGCGTGAAGCACGCCTACGGCTCCGCTGGCGCCCATTACGGCGATTTCGGCTGTCGGCCATGCGTAGTTGATGTCGCCGCGGATGTGCTTCGACGACATGACGATGTAGGCGCCGCCGTAGGCCTTGCGCAGCGTGACGGTGATCTTCGGCACCGTCGCTTCGCAGTAGGCGAAGAGCAGCTTCGCGCCATGGGTGATGACGCCGCCGTACTCCTGCGTCGTGCCCGGCAGGAAGCCCGGAACGTCTACCAGCGTGACCAGCGGAATGTTGAAGGCATCGCAGAAACGCACGAACCGCGCCGCCTTGCGGCTGGCGTTGATGTCCAGCACGCCGGCCATGAACTTCGGCTGGTTGGCGATGATGCCCACCGACTGGCCGTTGAAACGGGCGAAGCAGGTGATGACGTTCTTCGCGTAGCTCGCCGCCGATTCGAGGTATTCGCCGTTGTCGACGATGGCCTTGATGACCTCGGCCATGTCGTAAGGCTTGTTGGCGTTGTCGGGGATGATCTCGTTGAGCGAGTCTTCCAGGCGGTCGATGCGGTCGGTGCAGACGGCCAGCGGAGCATCCTCCATGTTGTTCTGCGGCATGTAGGAGAGCAGTTTCTTGATCATTTCGATGCCCTCCTCCTCGGTGTCGACGGCGAACTGCGCCACGCCCGACTTGGTCGTGTGCATCATGGCGCCACCCAACTGCTCCTGCGTGACGTCTTCGCCGGTGACGGTCTTGACGACCTTCGGGCCGGTGAGGAACATGTTCGAGGTCTCCTTCTTCATGATGATGAAGTCGGTCAGTGCCGGCGAATAGACCGCACCGCCCGCGCAGGGGCCGAAGATGGCCGAAATCTGGGGAATGACGCCCGATGCCATCACGTTGCGCTGGAAGATGTTGGCATAGCCGGCCAGCGCGTTGATTCCCTCCTGGATTCGGGCGCCGCCCGAATCGTTCAGGCCGATGCAGGGCGCGCCGTTGCGCATGGCCATGTCCATGACCTTGCAGATCTTGTCCGACATCGACAGCGACAGCGAACCGGCCGTCACCGTGAAGTCCTGTGCGAAGACGTAGACCAGACGGCCGCCGATCGTGCCGTAGCCCGTCACCACGCCGTCGCCGAAGGTATGGCTCTTGTCCATGCCGAAGTCGTAGCAGCGGTGCGTGACGAACATGTCGAACTCTTCGAACGATCCCTCGTCGAGCAACATCTGGATACGCTCGCGGGCCGTGTACTTGCCCTTGCCGTGCTGTGCGTCGATCCGTTTCTGACCGCCGCCCATGCGGGCTTTCTCGCGGTTTTCGATGAGCGTGTTTATCTTGTTCTGAATTTCACTCATGATTGTCGTATGATTTGATTAGTTGTTCTTGTCCTCGCAAAGTTCGGTCAGGATGCCCTGCGTCGATTTCGGGTGCAGGAACGCGATGGTCATGCCTTCGGCGCCCTTGCGCGGGGTCTTGTCGATCAGGCGGATGCCCTTGGCTTCGGCGTCGGCCAGCTGCTCCTCGATGTTCTTGACGGCGAGTGCCATGTGGTGGATGCCGATGCCGCGCTTCTCGATGAACCCTGCGATCGTCGAATCCTCCGACGTCGGTTCGAGCAGTTCGATCTTGGTCTGGCCCAGTTTGAAGAAGGCCGTGCGCACCTTCTGGTCGGGCACTTCCTCGATCGCGTAACATTTCAGGCCCAGTACGTTCTCCCAGTAGGGAATCGCTTCATCGAGGCTCTTCACTGCAATGCCAAGATGCTCAATGTGAGATACTTCCATAACAAATAATTTTTATTTAGGTTGTTAGAATTTGAAATCTTGCCCGCGTCCGTTTTTGACGCACACAAAAGTAATCCTAATATTTTAAAAAACATAATTATTTGAACGAAATATCTTCGAAAAATCTTACATGAACGGCCTTTACCGCTATTCGGGACGGCCTTTTCCTCTGTCGGAATCCGCTTTGGCCCGTACCGCTTCGCTGCCGTAGACAGACTTCGGGCCGAAAACCCCGTGAAAAATTAGCGCGAAAGGCAAAAAATCGTTATCTTCGCTGCAAAACAACGGCTATGAAACGTATTTTCCTCGCATTGTTTCTGCTGTCGTGGACGCTGGGCGCCGCATCGCAGAATGTCGCATTGGGTGAAAAGACGCCCGATTTGAAAGTCAAATCGTGGCTGGACGATCGTATGCCGGTACCGGGGAGGACTTTTCTGCTCGTCTTTTTCCACTCCACGAGCCGGCCGGCTGTCGAATCGCTCGCGCATTTGCAGGAGTTGGGGCGGAAGTTCGGCGATCGGGTCAACGTCGTGGTCGTCGTCAGGGAGAGTCCGGAGGCCGTCGGCGGGATCGTCCGCCCGTATGCCGAGGGCAATCTGACGGTGGCTTTCGACGACAGCGGCCGCAGTTTCGCCGCCTACGACGTCCAATACCTGCCTTTCGGGGTGCTGGTTTCGGCCAAAGGCCGTGCGCTGTGGATGGGAAATCCGCGTCAACTGACCGAAGCGATACTTGATTCAAACCTTTAAAATAACATGAGTTTCACGAAAATAGATCACTACGAAAAAGAGTATGTCGACCATCATCACGATTCGGCCCTTTCCGTAACGGAAGGCGTCGCCGATCAGCCGATCGTCAACCCGTATTTCGTTCGTAAGAAGAAACACCGTCTCTCGACCGAGGAGTATGTGAAGGGCATTCTGGAGGGTAACATTACTACGCTGTCGCAGGCCATCACGCTCATCGAAAGCAGCAACCCCGACCATTATGCGCAGGCGCAGGAGATCATCGAACGCTGCCTGCCCCATGCCGGCCGGTCGGTGCGCATCGGCATCACCGGCGTGCCGGGCGCGGGTAAGTCGACCTTCATCGAGGCGATCGGCAACATGGTCACCTCGCTGCGCCACAAGCTGGCCGTGCTGGCTATCGATCCCAGTTCGGAACGTAGCGGCGGTTCGATCCTGGGTGATAAGACGCGTATGGAGAGCATCTCGGCCAATCCCGACGTCTTCATCCGTCCTTCGCCGTCGGCCGGTTCGCTGGGCGGCGTGGCGCGCAAGACGCGCGAGACGATCGTGTTGTGCGAGGCCGCGGGCTTCGACGTGATCTTCATCGAGACAGTGGGCGTGGGCCAGTCGGAAACGGCCGTGCATTCGATGGTCGATCTGTTCATGCTGTTGCAGATTTCGGGCGCCGGAGACGAGTTGCAGGGCATCAAGCGCGGGATCATGGAGATGGCCGACCTCATGGTGATTACCAAAGCCGACGGCGAGAATATCCACAAGGCCGAGCTGGCGAAGACGCAGTTTCAGAGTGCGCTGCAACTCTTCCCGCTTCCCGAGTCGGAGTGGCGTCCCCGGGTCTATACCTGTTCGGCCGTTTCGGGCGCGGGACTCGAAGAGGTATGGAAGGGTGTCGAGGAGTTTCTGGACCATACGCAGGGCAACGGTTTTTTCCGGCACAACCGCAATCGGCAAAACAAGTACTGGATGTACGAGACGATCGACGAAACGCTGAAAAACAGTTTTTACCGCGACCCGCGCATCGAGGCCGAGATCTCCGTGCTCGAAGGACAGGTGCTCGACGACAAGATCAGTTCGTTCATCGCCGCCAAGCGGCTGCTCGACCTCTATTTCGGGGGAAAGGCGGAATGACGCAGGCAGCCGCAGCCGAAATGATCGCCGGCGCATCCGCCTCCTGAACGGGGCGGATGCACTGTTTTCGGCCGTTCGAGGTGTGGAGATTTCCGGCCTGCGGTGGTTCCGTCCGTCGTGCGTGGCGGAGCTCCGGCGGAAGCCGCTGTGCGGTGTCTTTTGCAGAGCGCTTCCCGAAATTGCAGACCCGAAGCGGATAAATCCGTTTATTTTTAGACCGATGTTGTCGTTTTGGAAAATTATTACTAACTTTGCGCACCCGTAAAAGCGGGAATTGGATCAATTTAACAACAAGTATTAATTAAACGTAAACAAAGTGGATTCATTAAGCTACAAAACAATCTCGGCGAATGCAGCTACCGTCACCAAGGAGTGGGTGGTGATAGATGCGACGAACGAGGTGTTGGGACGTCTTGCTTCGCAGATCGCCAAGATCCTCCGCGGCAAGAACAAGCCCGGCTACACGCCCCACGTCGATTGCGGTGACTACGTCATCGTCGTCAATGCGGAGAAAGTGAAGCTCACGGGCGACAAACTGACCGAAAAGGTCTATGTACGACACACGGGTTATCCCGGCGGCCAGCGTTTCGCGACCGCTCAGGACTACCTGAAGAAGAAGCCTGAGTTCGTGATCGAAGAGGCCGTTCGCGGTATGCTTCCCAAAACCCGTCTGGGCGAGGCTATCTTCAAGAACCTCAAGGTGTATGCCGGTGCGGAGCATCCCCATGCCGCGCAGAACCCCAAAGCAATTAAGTTGAACGAGATTAAGTAAGAAGAGTATGGAAATTGTAAACACCGTAGGCCGACGTAAAGCCGCTGTCGCCCGCGTTTTCGTAAAGCCGGGCAAAGGTCAGATTACAATCAACCGTAAGGCGCTCGAAACATACTTCCCGCTCGATATCCTGCAATTTCAGGTGAAGCAGCCCCTGCTGGCCACCAACACCGTCGAAAACTACGACATCGTCATCAACCTCGATGGCGGCGGGATCAAGGGACAGGCCGAGGCCGCTCGTCTGGGTATCGCACGCGCATTGTGCGAGATCGACGCGGAGATGCGTCCGGTACTGAAAAAGGCCGGATTCCTCACCCGCGACCCGCGTGAGGTTGAGCGTAAGAAGCCGGGACAGCCGGGCGCACGTCGCAAGTTCCAGTTCAGTAAGCGTTAATCCTTACCGGACGGATTTTCGGCATGCACGACGCGGGTTCCAAATCCGCAAGACCACATATTATTATATATGTCTACTTGCAGATTGCCCCGTCGCGGAAAACTTCACGGATTGGCTTGTGCCACTACCGGGGAGTTGATACAAAGAGAATTAAAATTAAAAAAGACGAATTGAAATGTCACGTACAGATTTTAATACATTGTTGGAGGCCGGCGCACACTTCGGTCACCTGAAGCGTAAGTGGAACCCCAAAATGGCTCCCTACATCTTCATGGAGAAGAACGGCATTCACATCATCGACCTGCACAAGACCGTGATCAAGATCGATGAGGCCGCTGCGGCTATCAAACAGATCGCCAAGAGCGGTCGCCGCGTGCTGTTCGTAGCCACCAAGAAACAAGCCAAGGATATTGTTGCCGAAAAGGTGGCGGCTATCGGTATGCCCTACGTTACCGAACGTTGGGCTGGCGGTATGCTTACCAATTTCCCCACGATACGCAAAGCCGTCAAGAAGATGGCGACCATCGACAAGATGACCGCCGACGGCACATTCAACAATTTCTCCAAGCGCGAGAAGCTTCAGATCGAGCGTCAGCGTGCGAAATTGGAGAAGAACCTCGGCTCCATCGCCGACCTGACCCGTCTTCCGGCGGCCCTGTTCGTGGTCGACGTGATGAAGGAGTCCAATGCGGTCAAAGAGGCCAAACGATTGAATATCCCCGTATTTGCAATAGTAGATACTTGTTGTGATCCAACCGACATCGATTACGTTATTCCTGCAAATGACGATGCGTCGAATTCAATCGCCGTGATTCTGACCGCCATCTGCGCCGCTGTGGCCGAGGGTACGGAGGAGCGCCGTCTCGAAAAGGAGAAGGAGGCTCAGGAGGGTATCGTCTCCGAAGAGGAGGGTGCACCCAAGAAGGAGGGCAAACCCCGCATCAAGAAGGCCGTCAAGGCTACGATCGACGCCGAAGAGGCTGCCGTAGCAGAGGTTGTGGCTGCCACCGAGCAGGCTGCAACCGCCGCTGCCGAGAAGGTCGAGGCTGCCGCCGAGGCACAGGCCGAGTAATGCCCGATGAATACAGTAACCACACTTTATTAAAGAAAGGATAATTATGGAAATCAAAGCTGCTGATGTAATGAAGCTCCGCAAGATGACCGGTGCCGGCATGATGGATTGCAAGAATGCACTCATGGAGGCCGAAGGCGATTTTGCGCGCGCTCAGGACATCATCCGTGAGAAGGGTAAGCTGGTCGTTGCCAAACGTGCCGAGCGCAACGCTTCGGAGGGTGTCGTCGTAACGCGCATCATGGGCACGAAAGCCTACATGCTGTGTCTTGCCTGCGAGACCGACTTCGTTGCTCAGAATGCCGAGTTCGCTGCTTCGGCCAATGCGATGATCGACATCGCCGTTGCCGCCGATGCTGCCGACAAGGATACGCTGATGGCCGTGAAGAACGCAGAGGGACGCACCGTCGAAGAGATGGTGACCGAGAAATCGGGACAGACCGGCGAGAAGGTCGAAATGGCCTATTACGCCCGTATCGAGGCTCCCTATTGCCACTCATACGTTCACTTCAACAAGAAGCTGGGTACGATTCTGGGCTTCAACAAGGTCGTTCCGGAGGAGGTGGCCCATGCGGTAGCCATGCAGGCTACGGCGATGGCTCCCATCGCGATCGACGTGGCCGATTGCCCGGCCGACGTAGTCGCACATGAGCGCCAGATCGCCATCGAGGCGATGAAGCAGGATCCGAAGAACGCAGGCAAGCCCGAGGCCATTCTCGAAAAGATCGCCGAAGGCAAGATGCGCAAGTTCTTCGAGGAGAACACACTGCTGAATCAGGAGTTGGTCGGTGAAAAGAAGACCATCGCCCAGTATATCCACGAAGCGGACAAGGAGGCTACCGTTGTCGCTTACAAGCGCTTCGCGCTCGAATCGTAAACGATTCTTTTTCCGAGAATGACGGCCGATCCTTCACTGGATCGGCCGTTTTCGTGTATCCGTGCTGCGGCAGCGGCGGTATTGGTCTACACACATGGTGTTACGGCCTTTTATACGGTGCGGGTATTGTTTTCCGAATCGACCGGGGCGGGGTCGCGGGATTCTTTCAGTGTTATCGGTTTGGGAGAGTGGCAGTTGCGGTACTTCTGCACCTTCGCTCTGTACGGAGAGATGATAATCTTCCGCTTGGATAGGCTGCGCCTCGGCAGATCCCAAATAAATTTGGATCTGCCCTCAGCTTGCACGACTTTGCGGGGACAAGCCCCGCTTAGATTGGCTGCGCCTCGGCAAAATGCAAACGGGTTTGTTTTTGCCCTCGGCTTGCACACTTTGCGGAGGACAAGCCTCCGCTTAGATAGGCTGCGCCTCGGCAAAATGCAAACGAGTTTGTTTTTGCCCTCGGCTTGCACTATCTTTGTCGAACCGAGAACCGTTTGTATCACTTCGGTTCGTAAGAATCGGATCGAGACCGAATTATGAAACGAATCGTACTTATCGGGGCCTTTGCCGTATCGTCCCTGTTGCCTCTCGGGGCGCAAAACGACGGCGGGATCAGCGACGGGATGTTGCAGCGGATACGTGCCTCCTACGAGGATACGCCTGCCGACCGCGCGCTGCGCAATGCGATCTGCAACAACGATATTCGCAAGCTGGTCGTCAACCAGCCGAATCAGGGCGAAATCGACACCTATTTCTCGCATCGGGTACCGTCGAAAGGCGTCACCGACCAGCAGCAGTCGGGCCGTTGCTGGCTCTTCTCAGGTCTGAACGTGTTGCGCGCCCGCATGATTGCGCGCTACGGACTGGGGGCCTTCGAGTTTTCGCAGAACTACTGTTTTTTCTGGGATCAGCTGGAGAAGGCGAACCTCTTCCTGCAAGGGGTTATCGACACCCGCGACGCACCGCGCGAGGATCGGACGGTCGAGTGGCTGTTCAAGAACCCGCTCAGCGACGGCGGCCAGTTTACCGGGGTTGCGGATATCGTGGGCAAGTACGGGCTGGTGCCTAAGGAGGCGATGCCCGAAACGTACAGCAGCGAGCACACCGCCCAGATGGCCGCCTTGCTGAAACTCAAATTGCGCGAATACGGGCTTTCGTTGCGTGAAGCCGCCCGCGACGGTGCGGAGAAGGCCGAACTCGAAAGCCGCAAGACGGAGATGCTGGGGGTGATCTACCGGATGCTCGTGCTCAATCTGGGCGAGCCGCCCGTGCGCTTCACGTGGACGCGGCGCGATGCCGAGGGGCGTCCGGTCGATACGCGCGAATACACGCCGAGGTCGTTTTTCGAAACCTATGTCGCCGACGATCTCACGGGCAACTATGTCATGCTGATGAACGATCCCACGCGCGACTATTACAAGTGCTATGAAATCGACTACGACCGTCATGTCTACGACGGCCGCAACTGGACCTATGTGAACCTGCCGGTCGAGGAGATCAAGCGGATGGCCGTTGCGTCGATTCGCGACAGCACGATGATGTATTTCTCGTGCGACGTAGGCAAGTTCCTCGACTCGGGGCGCGGCCTGCTCGACGTGGATAATTTCGACTACGAATCGCTCATGGGCACCACCTTCGGCATGGACAAACGCCGTCGCGTGGAGAGTTTCGCCAGCGGATCGAGCCATGCCATGACGCTTGTGGCCGTCGACCTCGATGCCGACGGGCGGCCGAAGAAGTGGATGGTGGAGAACAGCTGGGGGCCGTCGAGCGGTTACAAGGGGCATCTGATCATGACCGACCGCTGGTTCGATGAATATATGTTCCGCCTGGTGGTCGAGCGAAAATACGTGCCGCAGCGCGTGCTCGACGTCCTGAAACAGAAGCCTGTCCGCCTGCCGGCGTGGGATCCGATGTTCGCCGACGAAGAGTAAGAGAGAAGCGGGGCCGACGACAATCGGTTCCGCTTTTTATTTGCGGCAGATGCGGCGCAGGATCGCCAGCGGATAACGGCGCAGCGGGCGGAGGCGCATCCACCGCTCGGCCAGCCAGAGGTGCAGCCGTCCGCAGTCGACGATGCCGTAGATTCGCTCGCGGGGTATCGTCTCGGTCCCTACGGTGTTGCCGTCGCCCAGCAGGGTCACGCGCTCGTCGCCGACCGTGAGGATGCGGTGGACGACGAAATGGCCGTTGTCGGTTTCGCCCAGCACCACGTGTCCGCGCCGCAGATCGCCTTCGCGCAGGGGGCGAAGCGTGATGCGGCTGCCGCTTCGGAAGAAGGGCAGCATACTCTGGCCCAATACGCGGACGACGACTTCGCGTCCCGCGAGCAGCTGGTCGCGGGTTTCCGCAAAGAGCATACGGTTGGGAACGGTGCGTTTCATCGGTCGGCGATCGTCGTTTCGAACGAGAGCCGTGCGGCGTCGGCGTCGGGCAGGCACTCCAACTGGTAGACCGGCACGCGGGCGATCAGTTGCGAGAGCGTGTCGCAGATGTTGTCCTGCAACTGTGCGTCGTAGGCGAATGCCGGCGGGCACGAGGGGAGCAGCGCGCCGATCGCCCGGACGACCGGCAGTCGGGCGATCCGGTTGTGCGGAGCCTGGGCCAATCGCACGAATGCGGCGATGGGGTAGCTCTCGTTGCGGTAACAGGGTGTTTTCCCGCTCCACGGCGACCCGAAGACGGTCGGCACGCCTTCGACGACGCGCACGATCGGCGAGTCGTCGTTGAGCAGTTGCGCACCGGGAATGTGTTCGCGCCACAGGCGCGTATGGGTGCTCTTCCCGGTTCCCGACTCACCCAGGAAGAGAACGGCGCGGCCCGAGTGGACGATCACCGACGAGTGGATGGCGATGCTGTGCGGGTTGTGGGCGATGCCGAAGCTCATCCACAGCCCGAATCGCAGCAGCGAGGGGTCGGGGCGGCCGTCGGCTGCGACGTTGCTCCGCACGAGCGGGTCGCCGTCGGCTTTGGCGAAGAGCACCGGTCGTTGCCCGGGTGCGGTCATGTAGAAGAGCCGGCCGCCGTCGTAACGCCCGAAGTGGCAGTCGGCGACCGCCTCGTCGAAATCGAATCGGTCGAGTTCGCGGTAGCCGGCGAAGTCGTCGAGCGTCAGCGGTTCTGCCGGCGACAGCCTTATAAGCGGCTCGGTTGCCGCGCCGCAGGTCGTTTCGAAGGGCTTGAATCCGTTCAGCCCGCCTTCGCGCACGAGGTCGAGGTGTTCGCTGCGGATCAGGTCTTGTGCTACGAGATAGTCCATATCTATGCTGTTTTTTCTCCCAGGGTGATGATGCGGTCGCAATAGTCCAACGAACTTTCGCGGTGGGCGACGACGATGATCGTCAACTCGCGGTTGGCCTTCGACAACTCCTCGATAGCGCGGTTGATCCGCTCCTCGGTGCGGTTGTCGAGCGCCGAGGTCGCTTCGTCGAAAAAGAGGATATCGGCCTGCTTGTAGAGTGCGCGGGCGATGCCGAGCCGCTGGCGTTGCCCGCCCGAGAGCCGGCAGCCGCATTCGCCGATCGGGGTCTCCATTCCCTGCGGCAGCGTGTCGATGAACTCTTTGAGTTTGGCCGTTTCCAATGCCTGCGCCGCACGTCGGCGGTCGATCCGGTCGGGGTCGCAGCCCAGCGCCACGTTCTGCATGAAGGAACTGTCGGCGATGAAGACGCTCTGCGAAACGTATCCGATGGTGTTCTGCCATTTGCGGAGATTCGTTTCGTCGAGCGGCCGGCCGTCGATGGTGATGCGGCCCGCCGTGGGGCGGTAGAAGCCCAGCAGGATGTTGAACAGCGTCGTCTTTCCCACGCCCGACGCACCCCGTATGCCGATGCGCTCGCCCTTGCGGATCGTGAGCGACAGATCGTGCAGTATGTCGCGGTCGGGTGCGTCGTCGAAGTGGAACGAAAGCCCTTCGATTCGGATTTCCCGCTCGAATGGCATCCGTTCCTGTGTCGTGTCGATCCCTGCGGGCGTATCGTAGAGCCGTGCGTCGCGCAGCACGTCGATCGTGTAACGGTTGTAACGCAGCGACGTCCACGCCCCCATGATGCTGCGCACCGAGGGCATGATGCGCAATGCAGCGACGGCGAAGATGCCGAACAGCAGTTTCATTTGCGTGTTGTCCGTTCCGGCGCAGAACGCCACGAGGACGGCCATGCCGACGGCCAGTCCCACTTCGGTGAACATCGGGGGAAGCGCGGCGATCGTGGCGTTGCGCTGCCGCACGCGGATGATTTCATCCATCGAGCGGTCGAAGTCGCTCAGCATCGCGGGATAGGCGCCCGCGATTTCCAGGTCGGCATAGCCGCGGAAGGTCTCGATCACGGTGCGCGACTTGCGCCGCTGCGCACGGTTCTCCTCCTCGCCGTAGCGGTTCAGGCGTTGCCGTACCAGGTAGTAGTAGAGC
>CDYZ01014353.1_pt1 | contig 19337 bp, 23 predicted proteins | sample 554921 | NCBI WGS metagenome assembly CDYZ01 (sample SAMEA3182058, study PRJEB8094) | gut metagenome | biome: human; feature: gut; material: Stool; isolation source: human stools | place: Canada | collected 2012-11-26 | reverse complement strand
CTCTTGAGGTCATGACCGCTCTTCTCCAAGTCCTTAGCCTCCTGCATGAAGAGGTCTGGAGCCAGAACGACACCATTACCAATAATGTTCACCTTACCGCCCTGGAAAATACCAGAAGGGATAGAGCGAAGAACGTATTTCTGTCCCTCAAACTCCAATGTATGTCCTGCATTAGGACCACCCTGAAAGCGAGCTACCACATCATACTTAGGGGTCAACACGTCAACCACCTTACCTTTACCTTCATCGCCCCACTGAAGACCCAGCAGGACATCTACTTTACCTGTGTTCATTTTATAAATAGTTATTTTGACTTTTCTACTTTACCATTGTTACGTTTTCTGGTCATCTTGCTCTGACACGTACTGCACACTCCATAGATATAGAGGGCGAAGGCATCACGACGGAATCTCTGCAGCTTGGTCTCATTGATGGCATCCACGACCAGTGGAGCCTGTACCTCTGTTACCTTACCACAAACCGTACACACCTGATGTACATGGTTTTCATTATTAAAACTTGCTTCATACTTGGTACCATCCACCAAACTATGTCGCACGACCAGACGGAGTTCGATGAATAGATGCATCGTATTGTAAAGCGTTGCCCTACTTACGGGGAAATGCATTTTTTCCAACTGTGCTCCAAGTTCTTCGAGCGTAAAATGCCCTTTTAAACTATAAACTGCATCAAGGATAGCATAACGTTCCGGAGTCTTGCGATGCTTATTCATCTCCAGATAATTATCTAAAACTTCCCTGACTTTTGACTTCACATTATTAGTCATATTACTACCTAAGTTACATAAAACGCACAAAGATAGCCATAATTTATGACATAGAGAAAACTATTATTTTAAAAAAATCTAAATGAGGAATCTTTCCCTATCACGAGAGGAAAAAACCAGGAAACCCCACATGCAAAATGCATAATTATAACAAAATTCTTACTTCTTAGAATTTCTTTAATTCCTCATAGATTCTTTGCACAGGAAGTCCCATGACATTGAAGTAGCTTCCCTTCAAACTCGTGCAGCCGATATAACCTATCCATTCCTGAATGCCATAGGCTCCAGCCTTATCAAACGGTTTGTAATGCCCTACATAATAGTCTATCTCCTCCTTTGACAGCTTCTTGAAAGTAACCTCCGTAACGACCGAGAATTGTCGCTGTTTTTCCTGAGAAGTGATACAGACACCCGTCACCACATGATGGGTCTTTCCGCTCAGCATTTCCAGCATTCTGCTCGCATCCGCAGCATCCTTCGGTTTTCCCAGAATGATTCCCTTTCCTTCCTGGTCATTCTGTTCTTCACTGCTTGGTGCTATCACTACCGTATCAGCAGTAAGTATCAACAATTCAGGATTTCCATCCGAAGGTTGCTGATGATTGATGGAAGTTTCCTGATGACTGATGGCGGAATCAAGCAGTGGGCGGTATGCCTGAGCTTTTTTCACGGCTATATACTGGGCTGTATCGTATGCAGGTAGAGATTCCGGAAAACTTTCGTCTATACCCTGAATGACCTTCACTTCGAAAGGAATGTCGAGACCAGCTAAAAGTTCCTTGCGTCGAGGCGAATTACTTGCCAATATGATTCTAAAATTCTTCATACGTTTCGATTTATTGATGAATTACCATCCGAAAGCCTTTGCTCCAGACAACCATTTTCCCTGTGCACGAAGCACCTGTTCCACGACATCTCTACCACAGCCTTCACCACCATTGCAAGAAGATACATAAGTAGAGATTTCCTTGATGTCGGAACATGCATCAGCAGGACAACAAGGACATCCGCATTCTCTCATCACCTCGTAATCAGGAATATCATCACCAACGTAGATGATTTCCTCGTTCGTCAACTGATATTTCTCCAGAAACTCACGATAGGTCTTGATCTTAACGGCACAACCCATATAAATATCCTCTACGCCCAATCCCGCATAACGAAGACGGATGGCCTCTGATTTTCCACCCGTGAGTATCACTATGCGTAAATCAGATTTCTGCGCCAACTGGATGGCATATCCATCCTTGATATTCACCGTACGCAAAGGCTCACCTGCAGGAGAAAGGGTTATCGTTTGGCAAGAAAGCACACCATCTACATCAAAGACTATGGCCTTGATCTTATTTAAATCATAATTTATCATATCTGTTTAAACTTCTATTTTTTACTGAAACGATGATTACTATTTCTTACTGAAACGATGGATACCTAAGCTCAAGCGCTCATAGATATCCTTGATCTGAGGCTGATCCTTCAACAGGGCAGCCTGCATACGAATCACATTTTCGTCAAACCGTACAGCTGGCCCCGTCTGTGCCTCCCTTGGAGAAAGTTCATGTACTTTCTTGGCTGTCTCATCTATCAGCGGCAGCATCACATCAAACGGAACACCGTGGTCTGCCAGGATTTTCTCACTGATAGCATAACAGTGGTTGACAAAATTGCAGGCAAAAACAGCTGCAAGATGCAAGTACTTACGGTCAGCACTCGACAATTCATATACTCTCCCACTCAACTCATGCGCCATATCAGCTATCACTGTATGAGCATAGTCATCATTTGCCTCTATAAAACAAGGAATCTCAGAAAAGTTCACTTCCTTGTTTTTAGAGAAAGTCTGCATGGGATAAAATACACCATAATGGATTGCCATCCCTTCAAAGACGTTCATATCCATAGAACCGGCAGTATGCAGGAAGATCTTGGTTTCCTTCCCCTTGCAAAGCCGTGGCAGCAATTCACCCAAAACAGAGTCTTTAACGGAAACAATATACAAATCGGCATCCGCACGCACCTGTTCTATATCCGTTACGGGTGCTCCACCAGCAATCTGAGCCAAGGCAGTTGCCGACTCCACGGTTCTACTAAACACCTGCACGATATCATGACCGGCAGCCAAAAGCGCCTTCCCCAAGTTGGTGGCCAGATTACCAGCCCCTATCAAAACTATCTTCATGATTTACCTTCAATTATCTGAGTTATTACTTTATACCTTATTATATATATAGGGATACACACATATATGAACAAAGGTTACCGAACAGACTGACTATTCGATAACCTTATTCAATAATGCCACGCCACGCTCTGTACAGAATCCACGTATAATAACCAAGAAATAATTGTCGAACATTTCCTGCATACTATACTTCTTGTAGAGCTGGTTATGCATAATTTCACTCATGGAGGCACTGAGAAGTTCCATCGTAAGGCTATAGTCAATATCCTGACGGAAGAGCCCTTCCTCAACACCCGCCTTCAGGAATTTTACCCTATCCGCAAATTCGCGTTCATGCTCCTGATTGAAAAACTCGACCACCCGAGGCATACGGTGAATTTCCTCATAAAAAGCAACCCCCACCATACTATTCACCTCCATCTGCAGCTTATAGAAATAGCCGATAATATCCACTACATTATGAGCCCCATTGCAGGAGTAGGCCTCTAACTTTTCCCTCATCTCCAGGTTTTTGATTTTCAAGCCAGCAAGGAGCAGTTCCTCTTTATCACCGAATATTTCATATACGGTACGCTTAGACACATGAAGCCCTTGTGAGATTTCATCCATCTTCACAGCCCTAACACCACGCTTGTAAAATTCACCCATGGCATAGTCGATGATTCTACTTTTCAATTCCTTGCGATATTCATTAATTTCGACCATTTCTTTGCTCTGTCTAAGTTTTTTTGTGCAAAGATACAAAAAAAAACAAAAAACCTACGCAATTTAACTGGTTTTTTATTACCTTTGCACAAAAATATCAAAATGTGCACAAAATGCATAAAAATCGTAAGAATTTAAAACTTTAAACTAACATATTATTATGGTAAAGATTACAAAGGAGGCGGCTCTTGCCTATCACGTAAATGGCCGTCCTGGAAAAATCGAGGTTAAACCAACTAAGCCATACCATACTCAGACGGATTTGAGTTTGGCTTATTCACCTGGTGTAGCATTCCCATGTCTTGAGATTCAGCAGAATCCAGACGATGTTTACAAGTACACAGACAAGGGTAACCTTGTAGCCGTTATCAGCAACGGTACTGCTGTGCTCGGTCTTGGCGATATCGGCGCCATGAGCGGTAAGCCTGTAATGGAAGGTAAGGGATTACTCTTCAAGATTTATGGTGGAATCGATGTCTTTGATATCGAGATTGACGAAAAAGACCCAGAAAAATTCTGTGAAGTTGTAGAGCGCATTGCTCCATCTTTCGGTGGTATCAACCTGGAGGATATCAAGGCTCCTCAGTGTTTCTACATCGAAGAGCGTCTGAAGAAGACTCTCGACATCCCTGTGATGCATGACGACCAGCATGGTACTGCCATCATCTCTGCAGCAGGTTTGAAAAATGCGCTTGAGGTTGCAGGTAAGGACATCGCCAAGGTGAAAATCGTTGTCAATGGTGCCGGTGCTGCTGCCATCAGTTGTACCAAGCTCTATGTAGCTCTCGGTGCTAAGGTGGAAAATATCCTGATGCTCGACTCCAAGGGTGTGATTACAAGCGACCGCGAAAACCTCACTGAACAGAAGAAGATCTTTGCCACAGACCGTCGCGACGTTCATACTCTGGAAGAGGCTATCAAGGGTGCTGATGTTTTCGTAGGCTTGAGCAAGGGTAACGTACTCTCTCAGGATATGTTGCGCTCTATGAACGACAACCCTATCGTATTCGCACTTGCCAACCCTGTGCCTGAAATCAGCTACGAGGACGCAATGGCAAGCCGCCCTGACGTCCTGATGTCAACAGGTCGTTCCGACTATCCTAACCAGATCAACAACGTGATCGGTTTCCCATATATCTTCCGCGGTGCACTCGACGTTCACGCACGTGCCATCAACGAAGAAATGAAGTTGGCAGCTGTACACGCTATCGCTAACCTGGCCAAGCAGCCTGTTCCTGATGTAGTCAATGAAGTTTATCATGTCAACGACCTTACATTCGGTCCTAAATACTTCATTCCAAAACCAGTTGACCCACGTCTGATTACCGAGGTGAGTGCAGCTATCGCAAAGGCAGCTATGGACAGCGGTGTTGCCCGCACTCCTATCACCGACTGGGAGGCATACAAGCAGCACCTGCGCGAGTTGCTCGGTCAGGAGACCAAGTTGACCCGCAAGCTCCATGATACAGCCCGCCTGCATCCACAGCGCGTGGTATTTGCTGAAGGTGGCAACCCAACTATGTTGAAGGCAGCCGTTCAGGCCAAGACAGAAGGCATCTGCGAGCCAATCCTCTTGGGTAATCCAGACCGTCTGAATCGTGTAGCTACCCGCTTGAAACTTGATTTGACTGGCATCCAGATTGTAGATATGCGTGCTGACAACGAGCAAGGTCGCCGTGCTACATTTGCTAAACACTTGGCAGAGAAGAGAGCACGTGAAGGCTATACATTCGAGGAGGCTTACGACAAGATGTACGAGCGCAACTACTTCGGTATGTCTATGGTAGAGCAAGGTGATGCTGATGCTTTCATCACAGGTCTTTACACTAAATATTCCAACACCATCAAGGTGGCAAAGGACGTGATCGGCATCCGTGAGGGCTACAACACCTTCGGAACCATGCACATCCTCAATACGCAGAAGGGCATCTTCTATATTGCTGACACCCTCATCAACCGCCACCCAGACCAGGATGTGCTCGTGGATATCGCTAAGTTGTCGGCTGGTACAGTGAAGTTCTTCAATGAGGAACCAGTGATGGCAATGCTGAGCTATTCTAACTTCGGTACTGATGCACAGGGTTCACCTGTCAAAGTAAAGAATGCCGTAGATGCAATGCAGAAGGAATTCCCTGATTTGGCAATTGATGGCGAGATGCAGGTGAACTATGCACTCAACAAGCAGTTGCGCGATGAAAAATATCCATTCTCTCGCCTGAAGGGTAAGGACGTCAACACATTGGTATTCCCTAACCTCAGCAGCGCCAACGGTGCTTACAAGCTCTTGCAGGCATTGAGTCCTGAGGCTGAAATTATCGGTCCTATCCAGATGGGTCTTAACAAGCCTATCCACTTCACCGATTCTGAGAGCAGCGTACAGGATATCGTCAACATCACAGCTGTAGCTGTAATTGACGCATACGTCGAGAAGATCAAGAACAACAAATAGTATCAATTACTATATCCAATAAAAATAAGGGTGTGTCATGGATTGTGACATACCCTCTTTTTTATAAATACAAATCTTGTTAATGATATTCCATACTATTCACACGAAAACGTCATGATCGTAATTTTAACACTATGAAAACAATACAGAAACAAATTATTCAAAATTATGAGATAGATCAAGGAAAGCAAACGTTTGCATTGATTTTTTAGCTAAAATCAGTTAAATATTCCTAAAACACAAGTAAAAGACAAAAAGTGGAGAAAAAAGGCAAAAAAATATTTGGTGGAATAAATAAAAAGCATTACCTTTGCCCTCGTTATCCTGAAAACAATCTTTTTACCTTAAAGGAAACTAATACCTATTGAAGATTTGGAGCGGTAGCCTGTGAAGGTCATCGCTTTTTTTTTGCACTAAATTTTCCATCATCCCTTGCACAAACCTTCCAAGCGCACATCCAATTATTTATACATTTCATACAATATGTAAAAAAAGAAAATATATCATATTGCATTCTCATCATCAAGGAGAAAATACCATACCCCCTACCCACTTTTATTTTTCCCTGGGCAAGCAAAAATTTCTCCGTGGGCACGCAGAAAAAAATTCATGGGCAGACAGCAAAAAACAAATCAGCTATAAAACCACATTCAAACAAAGGCAAAAAAAATTATCCTTCAAGGAAAAAAATTGCCATCACATAGCAAAATAGTACATACAAACCGAACTCTAAAAGATTCCATCAAGAAAGAGCAAATATTCCATTACTTATATGGATTTATTTAGATTTTGGAAAAACTACAATATTATTTTGTAATTTTTCCAATTTTTATTTGGCGGTTTCAAAAATTCTTTCTATCTTTGCAATCGAAATCAAAAAGCAACAGAATATGAATAATGGCAAAGTGGCATACAATAGACTTATCGAATGCGATATCCGTCCGTCGGTTCAGAGAATTGCTATCATGGATTATCTCCTGACGCATCCTATTCATCCGACTATCGATGATGTCTACCAAGAACTGTATAAGACTATACCTACACTCAGCAAGACTACAGTATATAATACGCTGAGAATGATGAGCGAGAAAAATGCTGCTCAAATGATTACCATTGACGAGCATCGTGTGTGTTACGACGGAAACACAACTCCTCATGTTCATTTCTTCTGCAAGAAATGTGGAAAAGTGATTGACCTCTTCGATGAGAAGGCACCCAAGATGACCAAACAAAAGGTGATAGAGGGGAATATCGTAGATGAACAACAACTCTACTACAAGGGAATTTGCGCTGATTGTGCTAAACTCAACGAGGAAAAGAAGCACAAGGCAAAATAAGCAGAGCTACCGCCAGACATCACATTGACACATTATTATATAGTATATACAAAAACAGAAATAGAATTATTAACTTATAAAACAAGAACATTATGAAGAAGAAATTTATTTGCACCGTATGTGGATACATCTATGAAGGAACAGAAGCACCTGAGAAGTGCCCTATCTGTAAGGCTCCTGCTGACAAGTTCAAGGAGATGGAAAGTGCAGTTGACGATGATTTGACTTTCGCAACTGTTCACGTACTGGGTCAGGCTTATAAGGATGGCGTCAACGAGGACGTAATCAAGGGTTTGAAGGACCATTTCAACGGCGAGTGCGGTGAGGTTGGTATGTATCTCGCTATGGCACGCCAGGCAGACCGTGAGGGTTATCCAGAAATCGCAGAGGCTTACAAGCGTTATGCTTTCGAGGAGGCTGATCACGCTTCTCGCTTTGCAGAGCTTCTCGGTGAGGTTTTGGGTGATACCAAGAGCAACCTTGAGGCACGTATCGCAGCAGAAAAGGGCGCTTGCGAGGACAAGTTCCGCATTGCCAAGTTGGCTAAGGAGCAGGGTTCTGATGCAATCCACGATACAGTACACGAGATGGCTAAGGATGAGGCTCGCCACTGCGCAGGCTTCGCTGGTCTCTACAAGAGATATTTCAAATAATACATTACATATCTCATTAATTTGTACCTGATATAAGAAAGTTCATGTTAGGAAACAGGTTTTTGACATAAGTAATAAGATGAAGAATTCGAGAGGGCTTGTCGGGAAACTGGCAAGCCCTCATTTTGTTGTGCAACCTCCAATCTGCCAACGAATATAATAATCCCTTCATTCTCTCATTTTTTGGGATTAAAATTTGGGAGTATAAAAAAATAATAGTATTTTTGCCATACGAAACCAAAGAAACAGGATTATGAAAGAAAACAATATAGAAAAATTAGTTGGCGAGAACCTCAACTTCGTGAAATCAGTAGCCAACAAATATGTGGGTAAAGGTGTGGAATTCGACGATTTGGTAAGCGAAGGCTACATCGCCATGCTGCAGGCTGCCCAGAAGTTTGAAGCCGACCGCGGCACCAATTTCGTAGGTTATGCAGCCCCATTCATCCGCAAGGCTATGGAAAAGGCCATCACGCAGCAAAGCGGTGTATGCCGTGTTCCTAAAAGCGACCGCAAGTTGATGACACGTTCTGCAAACAGCGCTGTATCTATTGATGCTCCACTGAGCGAGGGCACTCACTATACCCTACTCGACATTCTGATCAACAAAGATGCCCTGATAGCAGACGAGAGCACCGTATTCCAACAGATGATGGACGACTTGCAGAACTGCATCGCCACATTGGATGAAAGAGAACAGGAAATCATCCGAAAATTCTATGGAATAGGCATCGCCCATATCACTCTGGCTGAAATCGCAGAAGATATGAATCTGAAACGGGAAAGAGTAAGACAGATCAGAGACAAGGCGATTCGAAAGATTGGGAAAAATGCAAAGACCAAAATCCTCAAGAGCTTCTTGAGAAAGTAATTGCAATCTGAAATAAAGGGATTTAATATATGAGTCTATTACAAAATAGAATAATTCCCTTTTGAAAGAAATCATAGACTTTATTCATCAGATTACGATTGAATAAAAACACAAAAGCCAATTGGCCGTATTTCAACAACAGAAATCCAACCAATTGGCTTTTATTCTATAGAAATATATTATTTTTCTGCTTAAAGCGCGAATTTTGCAAGATATGTTCCCCAGAATTATTCACATCTACTTGGTAATGTGATCCAGGCGATACTGGCGTGGTGTAACACCCAGACGCTTGTAGAAATTAGAGTAGAAACTCTGACGAGTGCTGAAACCAGCCATCTCAGCAATGTCCTCAATGGTCATGTTCAGATAGCGCTTGTCCGTCAAAAGTGACATTGCATCGTTCACACGGTAATCATTTACCAACTCAGGATAGTTCTTGTGGAAACGAGTAGCACAAACAGCAGATACATATCTTGAATTGGTATGCAAATCCTCTGCCAACTTACGCGTATTATAATCTTTGTCCTTGTATTTACCTTCAGTAACTACAATTCTCAAAATCTCATCACGTAAGCGGTCTTTAGTCTCTTCACTCAGAAGCGTTTGGTATCGCGCATTCTTTTCTTTCTTGGGGGTAATATTATACTTAGCCATAATGTTATGTTGTTAATATCATAAAATTTGTTTGTTTCTTTCGCAAAGATAGTCTTTTTTCGCTAAACATCCAAATTTTTTTTACTCTTTTTTGAAATTTAAGTCAAATAAATTGCTTATATGAAAGAAATTGAGTAATTTTGCAGAAAATACGAGCCATATTATGGCTTGTTGAATATCTAAAAATATATCTATGATGAATGATATACAACATGTGATTTACTCAGACATCATCTTAGTATATCACAAGCCTACATGTGTATGGATTATAAATAGGTATATTATAACATATAATAATGTGTAACAGCTATTAAATTTGGCAGAATGAAACAGATTAAGCGTTTTTTCAAGATATATCTCATATTGGTAGTGCTGTTTGTGCTGCAGAAGCCATTGTTCATGCTTCTAACTCATGCATCAGCAGCCCAGCCTTTGGAAAATCCATTCAGTACTATGCTGGCCGTCATCTGGCACGGTTTGCAGCTGGACCTCTCCATGGCGGGATACCTTACGGCCATCCCTGCCCTGCTGCTTCTTGCCTCTATCTGGATCAAGGAAGAAATCATACGTCCTGTATTCTCCATCTATTTTGGCATCATTGCAGTGTTTATGAGTTTCTGCTTCGTGCTCAACATAGCCCTGTATCCCTATTGGAATTTTCCTTTGGACAGTACTCCGCTCTTCTATTTCTTCACGTCACCTGCCGATGCCTTTGCCAGCACAAGCATCTGGGTGGACCTGTTAGGATTTATCTGTCTGATACTCTGTGCTGCAGCCATCTGGTTCGTGCTCTCGCTGACCATCAGGGAAAAGAAAAAGCGCAGATATGGTTCTTATAGCCGACCATATAGTACATCAAGTGATTTTGACAGACACCGTGGGCGCACTTCCATCATCCTGTTGCTGCTTACAGGCCTGCTATTCCTTCCTATCAGAGGAGGCGTAACGGTTTCTACCGCCAATACCGGCAAAGTATATTTCAGTCAGAATAGTTACGTAAACCATTCGGCAGTGAACCCGATGTTCAGTCTGATGGAGTCTCTTGCTCATCAGGAGAATTTTGCTGAGCAGTATCGCTTCATGGACGAGAAGGAAGCAAATAAGATTTTCGCCACCATGACCAGTCAAAGCGATGAAAATACCTATCCACTGCTCAAGCCAGAGGCCATGAGGGGAACACCCGATATACTTATCGTGATCATGGAAAGCTTCGCCAGCGACCTCATGCCGTCTATGGGAACACAGAAGGATGTGGCTGTACAACTGGACTCAATAGCCCGCCAGAGTATACTCTTCACCCGGTTCTATGCCAACAGTTTCCGCACCGATAGAGGACTGGTTTCCATCCTGAGCGGTTATCCAGCGCAGCCTACTACCAGCATCATGAGGTATCCTGCCAAGACAGCCCATCTGCCTTCCATCGCCAGATCATTGGTTAACCAGCGTCATTATCAGACCTCTTATTATTATGGAGGAGATGTGGATTTCGCCAACCAGCGTTCCTACCTGATATCACAGGGTTTCCAGAAGATCATCTCGGATGCAGATTTCCCAATAGATGAAAAGCTCAGCAAATGGGGCGTTCACGATCATCTGGTAGCCAACAGACTGATGGATGACATCCGAAAGGAGCAGAACGGAGCTCCGAAATTCAGAGTTTTCCAGACCTCCAGCAGTCATGAGCCTTTCGAAGTGCCTTACCGCAGACTGAAAGACCAGCGACTCAATGCCTTCGCATATACAGACAGTGTGGTGGGAAGCATCATCAGGCAATACAGTAAACTGCCACGCTGGAAGAACACGATCGTAGTGTTGGTGCCAGACCATGTGGGAGCCTATAAAGAGCATCTGGACAATTTCGACAGAAGCCGCTATCAGATACCGCTTATCATAGCCGGTGGCGCCATCGCCAAACCGATGAAGATCAATCTGATAGGAACCCAGCACGACATTGCAGCTACGCTCTTAGGACAGTTGGGTATCAAGCACGATGACTTCCTGTTCTCCAAGAACATGCTGAGCGATGCCACACCGAAATTTGCCTTCTTCACCGTGCCGGATGCCTTTGGGGTCGTCACAGAAGAAAACTCAATCATATATGACAACAAGGCAGGGAAAATAGTGTATAACAAGGGCAAGAAAGGCTATAACCTGAAACGCGGCCAGGCCTACCTGCAGAAACTTTACGATGACATCAGTACAAAATAAAACTTAAACATGGACGGAATCATTAATTATCTGAATCAAATAGACACAAATATATTCCTGTATTTCAATGGTCTCCACAACCATTATTGGGATTACTTCATGACCATGTATTCTGACAGGTTTGTCTGGATACCATTCTACGCAAGCTTCCTGTATGTGATGCTGCGCAATTTCCATATCAAGGAAACCGTCACTTGTCTGCTGGTCATTGTCGCCATTATATTCATCTGCGACCAGACAGCCTCTACCCTCCTCAAACCGATGGTAGAGCGCATGCGACCAAGCAACCCCGACAATCCGATCTCGCCGATGGTGCATGTCGTATTCGGGTATCGCGGTGGCAGATATGGATTTCCGTCCTCCCACTCAGCCAACGCCTGGAGTATGGCATTCTTTGCAATGTTTCTGGTGAAGCGCACCAAGCTGACGGTATTCCTCACCATCTGGGCGCTGCTGATGAGCTACTCCCGCATCTATCTCGGAGTGCATTATCCAGGCGATCTCTTTGTGGGCATGCTCATCGGACTGATTACGGCTACGGCTTCATACTATGTCTTCCGATATTTCGCAAGAAACTATACAGACAAGTTTAAGCCGGGTGGCATGCAACTCAAATATCAGAGATATCCGATATATACAGGACTTATTTCCATTTGGGTGATGCTGACAGTCAGTGGAATCTTAGCTTACATCAATTAAGAGTTAAATTTAAGCAACAATAATTTAGTTACACAAAATCTTTAACGTATGAAAAAGTCAATTATGATGGCCCTCTGCATGGGCATGTTGGTATTCGCAGCATCTTGCGACAACAAAAAGGCAGAAACTAAAGCAGAACCTGCTAAAGTAGAAGTAGAAGTTATCACAGACTCTGCATTCCAGCAGAAGGCTGCAGGTGACTATGCAAGTCTTGACCAGAAGACAGTCATCACTTTGAACAGCGACTTTACTGTTACCACAAAGAACTACAAGAAGAACTACTACAAGTGGGAGTTCATGGTACAGCCACAGGGTTCTGAAGCAAACATCATGCTCGCAAGCAAGGGTATGGATACAGATATCAAGGATCAGGCAATCATCGATGTTGAGGAAGGCAAGATCGTAGTTAACAACGAGACATTCCGCAAGGCTGCCAAGTAATTTAAAAAGAAATAGCCTATGATTGTTTTTCCATGTGCCAAGATCAACCTTGGCTTGAACATCGTAAGCAAAAGAGAGGATGGTTACCATAATCTGGAAACCGTCTTCTATCCCATCCCACTGTATGATGCATTGGAAATCAAATACATGGATGAGAAATTTCCGAGCGATACTGCCTGCGACCTGAAGGTGACAGGCAATGCTGTGGATTGTGATGAGCAGAAAAATCTGGTGGTAAAGGCTTACCATATTCTGGCAGCCGACTACCAGTTGCCACGCATCCACACTCACCTCTACAAGCATATCCCTTCTCAAGCCGGTCTTGGCGGCGGTTCTTCGGATGCAGCCTTCATGATCAGACTTCTCGATGAGCGTTTCCGTCTCAATATCGGTAATCCGGAAATGGAACGTTATGCAGCCCGACTGGGTGCCGACTGTGCTTTCTTTATCGAAGCAGAACCTGCTTATGCGGAGGGTATCGGAGATGTGCTGATGCCTGCAGATGGTCCTGATGGCAATCTGCATGAATACTATCTTTGTGTCGTAAAACCTGACGTTGCCGTAAGCACCAAGGAGGCTTACAGTGCCATCACCCCAAAGAAACCAGCCAAGAGCTGCCGTGATATCGTGCGCCAACCGATAGAAACCTGGAAAGAAGAACTAGTCAATGATTTCGAGGAACCTATCTTCAAGATGCACCCGGAACTGGCAGCCATCAAGCAGAAACTTTACGACCAAGGTGCAGTCTACGCCTCCATGAGCGGTAGCGGAAGTGCCCTCTATGGTATCTTCAAGAAAGAACCAAAGGGAATCGAAGAACAGTTTGACGGCATGTTCTGCGAAGTGATGAAACTGTAGCAGAAAGCTGGAATCAGATCAGTAAAGAAACTCTAAAAGGAAATAAACATGAATGAAGAAACTCATCAGAAACTGATGAAGATCAAGCGAAGTTTTCGCCTCTTAATGAGTGGTCCAACCTCTCAGTCGATGACCCAGAAAGGCTTAGGCTATAAGATCAACTGGGGCGTACCTTTCATAGAACTGAAGAAGATGGCCTTGGAATATGGCAAGGATTATGAACTGGCCATTGAACTCTGGAAGGAAGATATCCGTGAATGCAAGATTCTTGCCACCCTCATCATGCCGGCAGAGAAGATGCTGCCAGAGATCACAGACATTTGGATGGAACAGGTCAAGAGCCAGGAAATGGCAGAGATGCTGGCATTCAATCTTCTGCAGCATGTGGATTATGCTCCTGCCATTGCCTATGAGTGGATTGCCACAGACAAGACGCTTTATGAGATAGCAGGATTCCAACTGTTGGCAAGACTTTTCGCCAACGGACAGGAAGCTAACGAGAGAGGCATCAATGAGTTTCTCGACCAGGCTGCAGTTGCCTTACAAGGCGATAATATGGGTATCAAGCATGCTGCTGCCAACTGTGTATTGCGCTTTGCTGACCTCGGTGAAGAATACGAAAAGATTGCTCGCGCTGCCCTGAAGGGTATTTTTGAATTATAAAACTTAATCCAAGAAGAAAAAGAAATTTCCTTTCTTTAGATTTAAAAACTCCTTTGGGATTAAGAAAAAGAAATCCCCCCGCTCCACAAGAATCGCTTGATTCTGATGAAGCGGGGGAATTTTATATCCTACTATGAAAATAGAATCAGTATCATTGCAGATTTAATTCTTTTTTCCTTTTCTTTTCAGTTTCAGCTTTGGAATCTTCACTTTCTGTCCCGGTTTTATCTCAGAACATCCGTTAATGGCCTGCATATAGCATTCCATACCAGGCCCCAAATAGAGTTTACTCAATCCTGCTAAAGTCTGACCACTCTTAGCCGTCACGGTCTTTTCTACACCCACGATACGATAAGCGCCTGTTCTGATGCGAGGATCGTTGAGATACACAGAAGCCTTTTCAGCCATTTTCACGGCATTATTAGCTTGAGCCATCCGGATGCTGTCCTGCTTGGCCTTTTTCTTCATTGCCAACTGAGCATGGTCTGTCTGCTCATTGTTTGCCTGAGCACCATTAGCCAGAACGTTCTCTGCGTCAGTTTTATCATCCGAGGAAGCAACAGACTTCGCTGTATCCACAGGAGCAACTACCGTTGGCTTAGGTTTTGGTTGAGGCTGAGGTTTGATAGCCTTCAACTGCATCTCCATCTGCTCTTGTCGAGCCTGCATTTTGCCGTAAATAAAGGCAAACCAGCATAGGCCACCCAACAGAGCAACAAAGACCACAGATACCAAGGCGACCACATATTTTGGTATCACGAGATGGTGACGGTCTGAAGCATAAGCTTCGTCTTCATCGAGTGTCTCGTCATATTCTGGCTGCTTCTTGTTCTCCACATTCGATTGCGAAACGACAACCTTCGCCTCTGCAGGCGTTTTCTCAACGTGGGCTGCTGCTGCTTTGGGGACTTCTGCCTCTTCTTTAACTTTAGCTTCTTCCACCCTTTCTATTTCTTCTGCTTCAGATTTATTTTCCTTCAAATGAGAAATCAGCATTCCAACTTCTTCCGGAATACCGTTTTCTTCAGTCTTAGAAATAGTATCATCTGAAGTTTGAGAGATATTATCTTCGGAAGTCTCAGAAATATCATCTTCAGATATCTCAGCGTTTTTCAATTCTGAAGACAAAGCAACCGTTTCTTCTGAAATCGGAGTATTCGCTTCCTGAGACAGTTCATCCTTCTGTCCACCTTCCTGAGACTGCAACTCTGCATCCAACAGACTCTCTTGAGGCTGCTCTTCCTCCTGAGACAGATCTTCATTCTGAGGCTGTTCCGCATTCTGCTCCTCTTGAACCACCTCTTCATCATGGCATTCCTGCTCTTTCTGAAGCTGCAGTTCCTCTTCTTCCCTTTCCATATTGGCGAATTTCTCGTCAATATCAAAGAAATCGATACCATCATTCACCACAACGGTTTCGAATTGGGCAAAAGGTTTGTTGACGATTTCCTTCAGGATATTATCCGGAGTAAAAGAAATCTTATCGCGCCCCTCTATCAGGATTCGCTCACCGGTATTGACATCCACGCTTTCCCTATCTTTCACGGAAGTAATCTTGAAGGTACCCAGCCACTTCATTTTCAGCAACTTGTCCTCCTGGATGCCGTCACCAGCAACCTCAAACATAGTGGCAATAAAGCGCTCAGCCTCAGCCTGGGTAAGTCCACGCTTGCTGGCAACAGCCTTAGCCAAAACAGACAAACTCGACTTACTCATCTTCCTCCCCTCCATTATTTATTTTTTCCTTGACGGAAGCAACAGGTCGGAATCCGAGCACAAGTTTCGGAGGAACCAACTGGCGCTTCTTCGTAAGCGGATTGACCACTACGCGCTCCAGTCGTTTCTTCACCTCAAAGGTGCCGAAATCAGGAATCGTCACCTGTTCGCCCTCTTCAAACTGAGTTATCATCGCATCAATCACCTTTCTCACAAGGCGTTGAGTATCCTCCTGTGAGAAACCGGTTTTGCGAGCCAGCTCAGCGATGTATTGTTTATTGTTCATCTTATATCAATTCTCCATAAAAGATCCTTAGACCAATTCTCCATACAGATCAAACTCTTCACTTGAAGTAATCTTCACGTCATAGAAGTTACCCACTCTCAGTCGCTTGGTGGCAGGAATCAGCACCTCAGGATCCACCTCAGGAGAGCAGAATTCCGTTCTACCGATATAATAGTCGCCTTCCTTGCAATCGATGATGACCTTGAGCACCTTGCCCACCTTTTCAGCTTCCACTTCAGCACTGATATCCTGCTGAAGCGCCATCAACTGATCCAGTCTGCTCTGCTTCACTTCCTCCGGAACATCATCTTCATAATGCTTGGCACTGTAGGTACCTTCCTCTTCTGAATAAGCGAAAGCACCCATGCGCTCAAACTTCGCCCATTTCACGAACTCCATCAGTTCCTGGAAGTCCTCCTCAGTTTCTCCCGGGAAACCGACGAGCAGAGTGGTTCGGATATGAATGCCCGGCACCTTTTCTCTGATAGCCTGTATCAGTTCCATCGTCTCCTTCTTGGTCACATGGCGATGCATACGGTCGAGCATGTGGTCACTGATATGCTGTAGTGCGATATCGAGATACTTGCAGACATTTGGCTTTTCGCGCATCACATCAAGCAAATCCATCGGGAACTGGTTTGGATAAGCATAATGCAGGCGAATCCACTTGACACCAGGGATATCAGCCATGTCGGAAATCAAATCCGTGATATGATGCTTACCATCGATATCAAGTCCATAATAGGTAAGTTCCTGGGCGATAATCTGGAATTCCTTCACACCATCCGCTACCATTTCGCGAACTTCCTGCAGGATTTCCTCCTTCGGGCGGCTTACGTGCTTGCCGGTAATAATCGGAATAGCGCAATAGGCGCAATGGCGGTCGCATCCTTCGGAAATCTTCACGTAAGCATAGTGTCGTGGTGTGGTGAGATGGCGACGACCATTACAAGCAGGCACCTCAGCCTTTCCCAGTTCACTGAGAAGAAGCTTGTAGTTATACTTGCCGTAAAACTTATCAACTTCAGGAATTTCAGCTTCAAGTTCTTTCTGATAACGCTGTGAGAGACAACCCATGACATAGAGTTTTCTAACCTTACCTTCTTGCTTGCGCTGCACAAATTCCAGGATCGTATCAATGCTTTCCTGCTTGGCATCCCCGATGAATCCGCAAGTATTGATGACTGCGATTTCACCCTGTGGGCGCTTGGAATCGTGCACGCAGTGATATCCGTTTGCCTCAAACTGCTTCATCAGCAACTCGCTGTCCACCAGGTTTTTGGAGCAGCCCATTGTAATTATATCGATTTCGTTCTTTTTCACGTTTTCTTAATCTACCGTTTTATTTCTAATTTTTGAAAATCACCAAGCCGTCTTATAGAGAGGACCTTGTTCCGTTTATATAGAGAGAAGAAAGACAGATGCGTCTGTGTATTTCACAGAAAATAGTCCTTGTCATTAGAAAGAGGACTTAGTCTTTCTTGAAGAGAGAATCTACAAATTCTTTCTTATTGAAGAGCTGCATATTCTCCATTCCCTCACCCAGTCCAATGTACTTCACAGGCACCTTCAACTGGTCTGAGATCCCGATTACAACACCACCTTTGGCAGTACCATCGAGTTTGGTGATAGCCAAGGATGTAATGTTAGTGACTGCGGCAAACTGCTTAGCCTGCTCAAACGCATTCTGTCCGGTACTGCCATCGAGCACGAGCATCACCTCATCAGGAGCCTCAGGCAAAACCTTCTTCATGACATCCTTGATTTTCTTGAGCTCATTCATCAGTCCCACCTTGTTGTGCAGTCGTCCGGCAGTATCAATCAGCACCACGTCGGCGCCATTAGCCTTAGCACTCTGGAGGGTATCGAAGGCAACAGAAGCAGGATCGGAACCCATCTGCTGCTTCACCACAGGCACCCCAACTCTCTCTCCCCAGATGCAGATCTGCTCAACTGCAGCTGCACGGAAGGTATCAGCGGCACCGAGATAAACCTTTTTGCCAGCCTTCTTAAACTGGTAAGCCAACTTGCCGATGGTAGTAGTTTTACCCACACCATTCACACCGACAACGAGAATGACATAAGGTTTGTGATCGGAAGGCAAATCCCAATCGTCATTATCATCAGAATGATTTTCAGAGAGCAGATTAGCGATTTCCTCGCGGAGGATTCTGTCAAGTTCAGAGGTAGAAACGTACTTATCACGAGCAACTCTCTCTTCGATGCGACGGATAATTTTCACCGTAGTCTCCACACCGACATCAGAGGTAATCAAAACCTCCTCCAGATCGTCGAGTACATCATCATCAACGGTTGATTTACCTGCTACAGCACGTGCCAACTTACTGAATACACTCTCCTTGGTTTTCTCGAGTCCTTTGTCGAGAGTTTCCTTTTTCTTATTATTAAAAAAACCGAATAATCCCATAAGATATAATATTTTCTGCAAAGATAATAGAAAAAGCTAACAACACCAAATTATATTGCAACTTTTTCATAGAAACAAGGAGAAATGACAAATGAGAAAGATTAAAGAATGAGAAATGACAAATGAGGAAGGAGAAGGAAAGGAAAAGAAAAGAAAGGAAAAAGAAAAAGAAAAAGAAAAAGGTCGCAACTCGGTAGAGTTACGACCCATGAATATATTAAGTACTAAATGATTAGTCCTTGAAGAAATCCTTAACAGCCTCGTTAGGTACCATCTTCTCATCGAAAATGTAAGCACCAGTCTTAGGGCTCTTAACCATCTTGATAACCTTTGTATATGCGCGACCATCCATGTTACCTTCGTGGAGGGTAGCGACCGCTTTCTTTGCCATAGTCTATTT
>CDYZ01013301.1_pt1 | contig 19682 bp, 8 predicted proteins | sample 554921 | NCBI WGS metagenome assembly CDYZ01 (sample SAMEA3182058, study PRJEB8094) | gut metagenome | biome: human; feature: gut; material: Stool; isolation source: human stools | place: Canada | collected 2012-11-26 | reverse complement strand
ACCCGCGATAGACCACACGGCCTGTGGCTGTGCTTATCCAGTAATAATCTGAATAGTATGTACTCGACGAACCCTGCATAGCCCCGGCTGGTACAATAGCCATCAGCTTTCCATGAGCCACAGCCGTTATCCAGCCACTTGAAGTAGAACCCTTTATCATTATGGTGCTGCCGTCGGGCATCCAAATGCGCCACTTGCCTTCGTTGCCACTCGTGTTCGGCAGGTCAACACCGTCCATCATGTCATACTTGTGTCCGTAGATGTCCTCATACCCAAGGCAGCAGATGTTGTTCACCTGCGTCACCTTTGCAGCACCATACTCGTCCTTGTCCACATACCAGGCATATTGGTGTACTCTGTTCTCGTCCACCAGACTGTTTGTCACATTCGGGTTGATTGCTTTTGCGCCCTCATAGCCTATAGTGTCCTGCATGCCTCTTGACATCGTACCGCCAGTCGTGCGCATATTCGTATGCGAGCCAGCGCCACACTGCTCCTGCATGTTTCTCCTGCCATACTTCGCGTATGCAAGGTTCGCAATGCGGAAGTGCATCAGAGCGTCAATCTGCTGCATACCTCGCTGCACGCTGTAATAATGGAAGTCCGTCCATGTCATACTTGCAGTGGTACTGCCGCCCGTTATGCAGGCACGCAGCTTACTGCCCACAACAGAACTGCCCACAACAGCACACAGATGCTCATCGTTGGCAAACCATTCAGGCTCCATATCCTCTATCTTGTTGCTGTTGGAAAGCACCACCTTGTCAAACTCGGCTGTGTTCAATATAGAGAAGTACAAAGTCTTGGCTCCCTCAGGCACATCGCTGATAAGATACATGCCGGCCTCAAATCTGTTTCCCAGCGTTGGCACCACGATGCTCTTCACCACATTGCCGTTCACGTCGGCAAATGCACTGCCCACAAGGTTCGTGCCTGGCACACTCGGCCAACGGACACGCTTGTGCTTCGACACATCCACCACGCACACCGAATAAGAGCTGTCCGTGCTCATGGCATTTGTTATGGTGTCCCTGCCACTCATCACTTTCCTGCCTTTAGTGTAACCGCCCTGCACCGCCTTGATGTCATCAAGCGTCAATACATCCACATTCGGCACAGCCGGCATGTGATCCTTGTCCTTCGAGCTGTAGCAACTGTAGTTCTTGCTGTTCAAGAAGTCATTCACACCCTTGCTCCAGAAGAAAGGCTCGTGCATCATCAGGTCACCCTCGCTGCCGTCAAGTTTGGCAGGGGTTCCGTCGGCATACTTGGTGCTGTCCGTATCGTCAAGCTCCAAGTAAGTCATCTCGCCGTCAAGATTGTTCACCACGGTATCGACATTCGCCATGTTCACGTTCCTCGTGGTCGCCTTCTTTGTCACCTTCGCCAGCACTCTGTGGCGGTTCTTCAATATCGCAGCCACATGGCCGCTTGGCTTGTAGTCGTTGCCGTACTTATAGCCCGTGCCGTTATCCAGGTTCGAAAGGTTTGCATCGTCTGCCACACTCTCGTCGCTCTCCAGCATTGTATATTCAGGCTGCTCGATGTTCAACTCCGGGTAGTGCTCGATGTATGCAGCATAGGTCTCATCATCAACGTAACGAGTCAGTCGGTATGTACCCACCAGTCGGCAGCTCTCCACATTGCCGCCATTCTCGTCCACACCGCCCGTCTGCATCAGTGAGGCCAGCAGGCTGCCGTCGCCTTCCATGTCGATGCCGGTCACACGCAGATACTTCACGTTTCCACACCTTGCGTGCAGCGTCTGCCAGTCCACACCAGGGCAATTGTCAACCACAAGCCTGTTGATGTTGCTTGTGCCCTCCAGCATCAGACCGCCGGTCGTCAGTTTGCCCAGATAGCGCAGTTCCAGTGTCTGCAACGTTGCCGGGAGCGTTACGCTCGTCAGCGGAGCACCCTGTGCGAAGTTCACGCCGGTCAGGGCTGTCTTGCCTGCCTTCAGTGTCTCCAGCTTCGTGTTGCTGCTCAAGTCTATGCCAGTGAAGCTGCCTGACTTCAAGCCGGTCATATTCAGAGTACGCAAGTTTCGGCAGCCGTTCACCAGCAATGCGTTCAGCGTTGTCTGTGTCTGGCCGCAGCTCACGTCAAGCGTCCGCAGGGCTGAACAGTTGTTCAAGTTCAGAGTCTGGAGTATGGCATGGCTCACGTCCGTCAGGTCAAGCCCCATGATGCGGCTCGCACCGTAGATGTATTGCGGGTCATTCACGATGAGGTCCGTGTCAAGCGTCAGTTCCACCTGACTTCCAGTGTCCTCCGCCAGCACTGCGCTTTCGTGCGGAGTACCGCTCGTGTAGCCGTACCCGAAGAAATACCGCTCGCTCGCCGTGATTCTTATCTTCCGGTTGTCACTTCCGAACTTATAGCCGAAGTAGGCCGCGAAACTGTCCTTTCTGTATGTACCGCACACATACTGGCTGTCCAGCAATGCAAAGCGGTTCTGGATGGTATAGGTGCGGTGGGCATATCGGCTGCCCTGGAGTGCATAGAGATAGTCATAGTAACTCGTAGTGCCGTCAGCCGTCGTCACACCCTCCGTCAGCGGCTTGATGTACTTGTAGATGCCGTCCTTGTTGTAGATGCGCTCACACCAGTTGCCCATCATCTCCTCATTGAACACCTTCAGCACATACTCCAGCGACATGGTGCTTCGCAGCTTGTCTGCCACCTCTCTCAGTTTGTCCGGACAGCCTCTCACAAGTTCCCACAGCACGGAGTCGTGTCCTGCAAACGCATACGAGCCGATGCTCTCGTCCATCGTCTCCCACGTTATCGTGTAGTCGTATTTCAGAACCGAGTCGTTGCGCTCACCGAACACCGTGTCCATGTCGTATGGGATGAAATACCATATCTTGCCGTCCCACGTCACGAGCATCATGTTCTTCGCACGGTTGTCCACAGCCATGAAGTAGTCCGTTATCAGATACCATGCAAATGGCGAGTCGTTGCCGAAGTATTCCGCATATTCGTTCAGGAATTTCGTCGGGTTGCCCTTGCACGAGTATATCCACTCCCAAAGGCGCTTCACTGCCGCCTTGTCCTCCTCATGCGCCGTCGCCCATGTGTTGTCGGCCTTGAAGCGGAACTCCAGGGCGTCGTCAAACGTGTCCATATTGCTCGTACCGAACAGGCACAATGTTTCCGAGTTGTTCAGGAACTCCAGGCAGATGCACTTGTTGCGCCCGCCCTTCAGTGCAGCCTCGTCATTGAAGCCCTCGATACCCTCAAAGCCGTAGATGATGCCGCTGCCGCTCTTCTCGTTGTTGAAGTTGTACTTGCCAAGATACACGTTCTCACCCGTGCCGTTGTTGTCGTAGAACAAATCTATCGGGAAACCGTCCACGCCGATTCTCACGTCATAGTTGCCCTTGTAGGCCATTTGTGGCGGAGTCAGCCAGCCGCATCTCTTCCAGATGTCGTTCACCACTCTCACCGCACCAGTATTGTGCGTAGATGAAGAATCTGAGAAGTCCGCCTTCAGACAGAATATGTCTATCGGTCTTGCACCTGGTTTGAACGAATATTTGAAGTCCGCTACCTCCACACCGTTTACATACAGCTTAGTGCCGTACTTCGTCGAGCGGCTGAAGTAGATGCGGTAGTTCTTTCTCGGGTAGGTCGTCGATGAGGTGCCTTGTATTCTCAGTCCGCACTGGTAGATGATGAAGTCATACTCCTTACCGTAGGCAGAGTAGAAGTAGATGTCCACCGGAACCTCAAACTTCTTGTTGTTCGTCTGGTTCACAAGGTTCACGTCGCCCACGATCCTCATCACGCTCTTGCCCATTGCTCTCAGCTTGTCGATGTCAACGTCTGTGCCCTCGTCGTCCATCACCTGGTTCTTTTCGAACAGCACCACCATCTCGTCGCTCGTCGGGCGGTCCACCATATAGTTCGACAGTTCCTCATCATCACCCAACGCACGGTTGTACACACGCATATTCCGCACCTCTACATCTGCACTCTCGCTCGTGATCTTGATGTTCGTAGGTTCTTCCTGGAGCAGCGAGTCCGTCGAGGCATACTGCTTCGCGCCGCATAGGATGCCGTTCACATACAGCATCATCAGTCGGTTGCCCTTCTTCTCCTGCACCACGAAGGCTATCTTCAGGGTCAGACCGCTTGCAAACTTAGTGCCTACTTCCGAACCTGCGCCCGTCCGCATCAGAGCCTCCTGCGTCGTCAGTCTGAACCCCACGCCGCCGGTCATGCAGTCCACCACCGTACCCCTGCGGTCGGTCACGTTCGTGCATGTCAGCTCCATCTCGTAGGTTGCGCCCGTGGTGGTCGCATCGTTGCCGAAAGGCTTGTACCCGATTTCAACATTCGCGCCGTTCGTCAGCTTCAAGGCATCTCCCGTCCAGCCGTTGCTCTGCCAGTCAAAACCTTCAGACACCGTTTGAACGTCGTTATAACGCCATTCAGCAGGCTCGCTCTCTGCATTGCTTCTACCGGCTGCCGTCAGTTTCAGCACAAGTCCGGCAGTCGCCTCGCTCAGGTCAATGCCACTCTCCGTCACCTTCACGTTCAGCTTGTATTCCGTAGTGCCGCACTTCAGCACCATCGCCACGTCGCCCTGCTCCAGGAAACGGTTTGTATATACCTGCGTAGTCCTCGGAACGCTCACCGTCTGCGTCCGTATGCCGTCTCGCCACACACCTACGGTCGCCGGGGTCGTTGTCGGGTCATACGCCACAAAGTCAAATCTCACCTGCTCATACTGGCCGGTTTCAATAGTCGGGGTCAGATGGTCGTCCGCAAAAATGCGTCCGTCACCGAAGGTCAGCTTCGTGCCGATATACGGGGCGTTATGTCCGGCCTTCAGAATGTCAAAGTAGATGCTCTCACTCTTCAGCGTCAGCTCCGCGCTCGCCTCCATCTCGGCGACGATCTGCACCGTGTGCCGGCCGATGCTCACTCCCGACATCGACAAGGAGAAACTGCCGTTCGTCGTGCCGCTTCTTTTCACCGTCTGCGAGTCCCACTGGTGTCCGTCCAGATACAGCGTCACGGTTTTGTCGCCGCTTCCGCTCACCGCAAAGGGGATGCTCACCGCCTCGCTCACGCCGTAGCCGCCCTTGGCGACACACTCGGCTATGTTGAAGCTGCTGCTCAGCGCAAGGGTCACAGCCTTCACGCTCACATAGCTCTGCCTCGTCTGTGTCTTGCCGGTGGTCGGGTCGGTTGTGGTAGCCCTCACATAGATGTCTGTCGTTCCGAGCAGCAGGTATTTCGTCAGATCCAGGGTATAGGTTCCCTTGCTCACATCATGCTGCGTGTCTGCATACATCACGGTCGCGCCCCTCTTCATCTCAATGCTGACTGTTGCCTTCTGGCCCGTGGATGTGCCTTTCTCGTCACCGCTGGTGTACTGGTGGTCATACGTCCATGTCAGCATCGCGCTGTCACCTTCCTTTATGATGGTCTTGCTGACGGCTGCATCCAGCACGATTTTCGTGGTCGAAGCGTCACCGCCTCCACCGCCGCTTCCGGCCGGAATGTCCGCAGACGCTATCTCCGCACCGCTCTTGTTGGTCAGTGCCAGGCGCACGCTGCTGCCGTCGTCACTCAGTTCGGCGTTCATGCCCAAGACGGTGCTTGCCTCTATCTCCATCAGCTTCACCGTCACGGCAGCGTTCTGCACCGGGTTCGTCGAGCTTGCGTTCAGGCTCTCGTCCACCTCCGTCTCGCTGATGGTGATAGCAACGTTGCCGTCCTCGCCTGGCTCCAGCTTCTTGCCGTTCAGCGTCACGCTCTTCACCGTGCCGTCGCCGCCAAAGTCCTCCCAGCTTGCCGCCTGCTCCCAGCTCCCGATGTTCGTGCCCTTGAACTGCTTGGTCTCCCATTTGCCCTGTGCCGTCTCGTAGGTGATGCAGCGTCCCTTCGCACGTGCCTTTCCTTCCACGGCTGCTATGGCGGTCTCAAGCGTATAGTATCCGCTCTCCAGCGGAACCTGCTCCGTCACGTTATAGGTGTTGCCACCGCCGCTTCCGCTTATCTCCACCAGGTTCTCTTCCTCGTCGCTCCACACATACACCACGCCACTGCACACATACGCTTTGTCTTTCAGTACTTCCGTGCGCACATCGTTCATATACATGTCAGCACCCACCCAGTTGTTGCAGTACCGGTTCAGGCCAACTAAGCCGCAGAACACCTTCTTCACCGTGTCATACACCACGGCATCCACCTTCTCATACGACACAGGCAGTATCTCCACGCCTTCCACCAGCCCGTCAAACCGTGCTGTCGCGCCGTTCCTCGCTGCCAGAGCCGTGTCCTTGTACTCCGATTCCACGCTTTCTGCCTTTGCCACAGCTGCGTTGGTCTTCTGGGCGGCATCAGTGGCCTTGCTTGCCGCATCGTTGGCAGTTTTGGCCGCTGCCGCCGCTGTTGATGCTGCCGTATCTGCTTTCTTTGCCGATGCGTCAGCCACAGCAGCAGAAGCCTTGGCGACAGCTGCTGCATCTTCCGCAGGTTTCGACAGCAGTTTCAACGGGGCGCTCACCACCGTCTCGCCTCTCATGGCAGGGAGGCTCACCACACCGTCCAGTGTGCTCACAGCTTCCAGCTCGTCCACACTCTGACTGTCTGTCTTTATCTGGTTCACAACATCCTGGACCAGTTCCTTCTTCTCTTCTTCTGTCAGTGCCATAGTCGTATCTCTCTTTTTGTTATGATAGTTTATTGATGATTCTTGCCGTATATTTCGTTGGCCAGCCGTTCAGCGTCTCGGTGCTGTCTGGGTCATATACCAGTAGCACCTCAAGCGTATCTCCCTTACCCATATTCAGCGTTTCGTAGTGTCCGCCATCCCAATCTACCATCACAGGCAGTTCCTCGGTGTTCCAAGGATATTCCTTTTTGCTGTCCTGCTGGCTGTAGCGTCCACACACCTTGTAGTTGCTCGACCCTATATCGGCGATGATAGTTATTCTCATACAGAATGGGGTATTCTTTCCAATGGCCAAACCATCCCTCACTTGCCCTATCTTGGGCAGTGCCACAACGGCAGAATCTTGCGTTGCCTTAACGATGAAGCGGGTCGCAGCCTGCAGGTCCATATAGCCGACAAACACCGTGTTCGCCTTGTCCATGGCTATTTTTTTGTATGCATAGCCGTCCATAGCTCCGTTCAGTACACCAGAACCCTTACCCGCAAAGGCAAAGTTTCCGTTCATGGAGTTTTCTATGTCGAACACGATGCCATACTTCGGGGAAATGCCAAAATCGAAGTTGTAATCAGTGGCAGTATCTACCAACCGGCATAGCATAGGTTGCCCGTAGTTGTTCCATGTGCCGAAGATGGCTTGCCGTCCCTTGTCGTTGAACCCTATCATGTCATCATACAAGAACAGACCGTTTTCGGTATCCTTCACCTCTATTGTGCCATCTTCGTTATAAATTACATCTGCACCACCTATGTGCCCGTTTCCTATGCTGAAACCACCTATGGCTCCACCCTCAGCGTACACGTGGCCTCGGAATGTTCCATTCACAGCCTCGATGCTGCCGTCTTCCTTCACCTTGAAGTAGCCGTTGGCCGTCACCAGGCCCTCCAGCTTGATATTGTCTGCCGTCAGTTTGATGACGGTTTTCTTATTGCCATCTGCATCCGTTTCCTCTACGCCCACTCCTATCAGAGCCAGTTTGCCGTTTGCATCCTTAATATAGATTCCCGTACCTTCGGGCTGAACCATCAGTCCCGTCTCTTGCAGAGCTCGCTCGTCCTTGTCATACACAGCTGCCGATATTTTCACCAGCCGCTCAGACTGCTCAAACAGAGTTTTATACTTGTACGTCAGCGCCTCAATCTTGTCCGTGCTCAGCACCAACATATACAGATAGATGTCGCCGTCAAACGCCAGCTTGAAGTCGCCCGTGCCGTTCCACAGTCCGCTGCAGGTGTATTGCACATAGCCGCCGGTAGCAGCGATTTCCTCGCTCACCTCCATACTGTTGAAGTCCGCAAAGCCCGTCTTGTCAACATTCTCAAAACCTATCTTCAGCGTGCCGGACTTTGCGCAGCGATAAAAGAAACTCAGATACACTGGCAAGGCTTCCTTCTTTCCGTCGTCGTTTATCGGAAAGGTCGGCACAAAGCGTAGATTCTCATGCTTCTGTCGGATATACTTGTTGCGTATCCGCACCACCTTGCGTCCCATGTCGGTCACCACGCTCGCGCCGTCACCCTTCTTCGATAGTGCTGCGCCGTTGGCCCATATCCACCTGTTGCCGACGAGGAAGAACACCGTCTCATTCTCCGAGTTCCACTTCTCCAGCCCCGATGCAAACGTCGGGTTGTTCAGATAGCCCTTCTCGCTTAGGAAATCATTCCTCACGCTGTCAATCGCGCTCTGCACTTTGCCCTCCGTTATTTCAAACCGAGTCTTCACGTCCTCGCCTGTCTCCAACACGAAGGTTCCCTTCATATAGGCGTTGTCTGCATACAGTCCGTTGCCCCGTGGTTGGCGGTCTGACGGAAACTTGTCGTCCTTAATGCCGTCCAGGTTACCGAGCCTTGCACGCAAAGCGTTGTCAAAGGTCTTGCCACTCACACCGTCCATCACATCAACTCTCGGCTGACCGTCCTCGGTGGCCGATATGAGCACCATATTCTGGCGGTCGGAGTTCGCCGTGTTGCCCATCAGCACACACTCATCACCCTCCTTCGGTTCCACGCCCTCGAACTCCTCCTTCACCACCACGATGCCAGTCTCCGTAACATCGGTCACTTCCACCCAGTAGCTCCGCATATCCTTGCCCGTGAATGTCTGGCAGCGCACCAGGTCGTGCTGTACAAACATATTCTCCTGTTCGAAGGTGATAAGATAGTGCTCGCCCGATTCCTCCACGGTCTTGATGCGTCCGTTGGCCGCGCTCACGCATATCTGACCGCCCACGCTCCTCACCTTCTCGATGAGCAGCTCCAACACGGCCATCGTCTGCCTCACCGTCAGTTTATCCACCGTCAGGTAGGTGCGCCCATCCTCACCTTTCCACAGTTGAAACCCTGCGCCCAGCAGTCCGTCCACAAACTGCCCAGCGCTCCTTATGCTGTCCGAGGTCACGGAGTCAAAGGTCACACCATCAGTCTTTCTCACTGGCTGATTCAGATAATCATCAAACTCATGGTAATCCCACTTGTCTGCATTGTCTGCTTCCTCGGCGTGGTCCGCCTCCAGTGCATGTTTCGACTCATCTGCGTTCACAGCATGGTCTGCCTCCTTAGAGTGGTCTGCTTCCACCGCATGATCGCTGTCCGTGGCATGAACTGCTTCCTTCGCCAGTTCTGCGATGTCAGCCTTGGCCGCATGCGCAGCCTCCTTCACTGCCATGCCACCGTAAGCGGTGCCACTCGTTCTCAGTGCCGACGTACTGCCCTCGTTCTTTGGTTTCTTTATTACCTTGATGTCTATCATTGCTCGATCTCCTTAAGTGTCATTTCTGCATATCCTTCCTCGAGGTTGCGACTGATGCCCTGCACGAAGAAGGTTTTATCCATCATGGGATGGCGATAGTGAGCGAACAAACTCACGATGCCACCATCTGTATCCGTCAACTTCTGCGTCATAATAACCCTTGGTGCATGCCACTCTTTGTAATAGTAGTCCACATACAACTGCTCAGGCTTAGCGCTCATACCCCTCGAATAGTCATATACCGCCAACAGTCCCTCTCCTGTCAACGTGTTCAATGGGGTGCTCATCTTCACGCTGTCCGTCACGTCCAAAGCCTGGCACTCCGCTGCTGTCAGTGCTGAGTTTATCTTCATTTCGATGTCATCCTTCACGTTCACAAAACTCTCCTTTGTGTCGCTCATGTAAACGAGGTCGTTATCACCAGTGTTGTTCACCAGTCCGTTGTCGCTATATATCTTCACTTCAAACTGCTCCACCATGATGCTGCTCACGTGTGCCAGCAGTGGTATCGTTGTACTGTTCCATTTCGTGTGTCTGAACCACGTCTTGTGCCGTCTCGTCACCACGTCCCACAATGCGTTCACTGGTCCCAGGATCATAAACTTTACCCTACCGCTCACTTTATCTGCCTTTTTGATTGGTATCGCTATGCCCTCCGCATCGATGCCGAGCTCATAGTTCACGTTGTTTTGCAAATCGAACTTGGTACCAACTATCTTGTCACCGATTTTCGGGTCAAAACCTATCGTAAAACACTGCTGGTAGTATTCGTCCTCATTGGAACACTCCTCCAGCGTCTTGTACTTCCGCCACTCGAAGTCCGTCACCTGTCCTTCTGTGCCTTTTTCCACAACACACTTATCTCCTATTATCAGCATACATGCCAGCACGCCCACCTTTGATATATGGTCGCTACCGTCTCCAATGGCACTATACTTGAATTCATACAACTGAGGGCCAGTATCCGTGAACGGAACAAAGCCGTGCGCCGTTTCCATATTCCATGCCACTGTCTCATTAGGCAATGCTGCCTTCCACCACTGCTGCGTGTAGTATCGACCGTCACCGTTGTTTCGGCTCGGCACCGTAACACCTGACCATTTACCAATTCCGGTAAATAGATTTCCCCATTTTCCACCATCATAGTTGTATATTGCTTTGTAGGTGTCCGTCAATGCCATCACAGGGTTCAGCACCAGTTTTCCGCTCAACACGATGTAGTTCGTCGTTCCCTCGTCTGTAGGCGAAAAGACACCACCAGTCATGCTACCGTTATACACTGCCCTCGGTATGCCTGCCTTTAGCGAGTTGGTATTAGGATAGGTAGTTGCCTCCTTGTCGTCACAGTTGCCGTTCACACTCACCACTAAGTAGTTCGTCATTTCCACTTTCGATGTCGGAGAGTTGTCCTTACCATCCGTTTTCTTCTCCACCTTACCAAGCGCCATGATAGCAGCGCCTTGGTTCTTCGCCAAAAAGTTCGGCAGTAAATGTTGGTTTCTCCCCTCACTACAGTATTCCTCCATCAGATTACCGCTCCCGCTCTTTGGGAACAGCCACTGACTGTTGTTCATCATCTGCACATACCAGTCAGTCACGCAGCCACCACTATAGGAGGTTTCCTGTCCGTGAGTCATAGCATCAAAGGCATTTATCGCTTTCGTTCCCTCTCCGTCACTACTGTATTCCGTCATGTACTTCTGCTTGTTGCTGAATGGACTTTTCAGCAGATCGTTGTCCAGCGGACTCTCAATCACGCTCTCCATACTCTCCACCTTGGCAGTCAGCATAATTTTATTGTACACCTCGCCTACGCTTATCGTCGTATCCGTGTCTGTCACTAAACCAGTCACGATGTCCGTTGTCTGCCGGGCTGTCGTCACGCTTGCACCAGTCAGCAAATCTCGCCAGTAAATGCGTTCGTCACCCTTTACGCTCTCCCAGGAGAACAGATAAAACGTGAACCCATCTTGCACAATGTGAAGGTTCAGGTACTTCAGTATCTCCTCCAACACCTCATCCTGCTGCCATACGTCATCCTCCTCATCCCCCATAAAAAGCAACTCACTCACCGTCAGTTGCCCGAATATCGCATAGCGGTTACCTGCCAAATCATCCACAGCCTTACTTCCATCGTATAGGTAGCGCATGGCATTACCACCCACGATGTCAAGCTCTGCCGTCACACCGCCCAAAATCTCTTTCAGCATCGCCAAGAATGTGCGTTGTTCCGCCTCCGCCTTTACTACATTATATAGTACACCGAGCGAGCCGACATCACGATATTTAGCATACTGCAATGCCGTCAGCGCATCGATGCAGCTCAACTCTATCTCGTCGAACTCCTCGTTGTAGCCCTGCGAATAGCTCTGCGGTTCGATAAATCCGGCAAAGAGACATTTCCCCTCACGGTAGATATTCACCACAGCGTCACGGCATGAGGCACAAAAGAAGTCCGGCACGAAGTTCCGCGCCAGAAGGCGTACAGTAGCCTGCTGGCAGAGCAAGTGGTCAAACGTATCGTTCACTTGACTCGTCAGGTCCACTGGATCATCAGTAAACGACAGTTCCCCATTCTTCTCTCCAATGACGATTTCCTTTGTGCGGTCACCGCCAGTCAGTACATGCACTTCGATGCGCTCCTCCTTTTGGTTGTAAAAATGTCCGTGCAGATACATACTTCTTATATTTTGATGTTCGTTCCTTTTCTGTTTATTCTCGTCTCGTTGGCAAGCACTGCCACAAGGTCTCTGCCTTTCACCTTCAGTTCATATATGCCGCCACCGCCACCACCGTTGTTACCTATCAGCGATTTCAGTTTATTCAGTGGTGCTATCACCTCCGGGTTGCTTTTCGCACCGGCATACTCTCCCATCAGCGCCAAGGTCGGCCCATACACAATACCACCATTAGCGAATGGTGTAACGGCAACAGAACCAACAAGCCCCTGCATCATGGCTATAAATCCGGCTGCAATGCCTGCACCTGCAAACGGAATGTAGGCGTGTGCAGCCATAAACTCTGAAGCTGCAAGTTCGCGATACGCCATCGCCTCTGCCTTTACTGCCGCCATCGTAGCTACCGATGCCGCCACCTCTTCAGGGGCTGCCGCTACTTTTGCCGTAGCAGCTGTGGTCGCTGCCACTCCACTTGCAGCGGTCACAGTGTTGGAGACACCTGTTACGGCGGTCAAGGCCTGAATAATTGAAATGATGCCGTTGATGCCCTCATATATCTGAATGGCAGCATCGACGACGCCAGTAATCGTGGACCATGCGTCACGGTTGCCTTGCAGCGCATCGGTGAGCGAGGTGACACCATTGCCCACACCTTTGACCGTGCTCCACGACTTACCTAACGTGACATTGCTTTTGCGGATGCGCTTCTCGTAATCCTCGTAACTGCCGATGAGCTTCTGTATGGAGGCTCGCTGCGACTCGTCCATAGGACTTTTCGTGTCAGCCAACATATCCTGGAGTTCCTTGATGCGTTTCTTTACACCATCAAGCCCAATGGTTTTCAGTTCGAGGGTCAGCGTCTTGCCCTCCATACTGTCGAGCTTCGCCACTTCTTCCTCCATTTCGGGAATGCGCGTGAGTTGCTTCATGGCATCGCGTTTCTTCTCCAGTTCCAACACCGTGCGCTGTATGTCGTCAATCTCCGATGCGCTGGCGTTCTTCTGCTTGGCCTGGTAGTAGCTGATGGCATCATCCAGCGAACGGATGGTGTTCAGTCGGGAGATGTCCTCCGGCTTCTTCAGTTCATCAAGAGTATCGTCCCATTTCTTCTTCAGGTCGTTAAGGGCATTTATCTGCTTCTGTATCTCGATGCGCTCTGTCTCTGTAGCGGTTTTCAACAAGTCTGTATAATACTGCAGCTCTTTTTCAAGCTGGCGGTATGTCTGTATCTTGTCTAAACCGACATCAACATGCGAACTGCGTTCAAACGCCGTTTTAAGGTCATTCAAACGCTGTATTTCAGCATCGATTACTGCAAGTTCATCGGCAGAGGCTTTCTCCCTCAATCCCTGTTGATAAGTGATTTCTGCATCGATGTCCTTCAGGGTGTTCAGTTCGGTGGGACGGCTTGCCGCATCCTGCAACTGCGTTATCGCATCCTGCTGCTTTTGCAAGGCTGCGATTTTCTTTGCATAAAGCGCAATGGTCTTGGTATCCGTCCCGTTGGCAGTTTCCAGTTTGTTCTGGTAGTACTGGATGTTGTTGCCAAGTTCCTTGTAACTCGTGGCATTGGCGATAAGCTTCTTTCCGCTGTATTTGTCCTGGTTCCCCGATTTACCACTGCCGTTTCCGCTGTCTGTTGAGGGGGCGTTCTGTTTCTTATTGTTCTTCAAGGCGGTCTGGGCGTTCGCAGTCTTTGCCTTGGTGTTCGCTTGCGTGGCCTTTGTGTTTTTCTCCAAATCTGCCGTCTGCCTTGCTGTGGTCTCGTCCTTTATGCCGAAGAACTTCTTCACCCATTCCCATGCCTTCTTTATCACGGCACTCGCTTTTTCGAATGCCTTGACAAGAAAGTCCCATACGGCTGATGCAATTTTCTTCACTGCTGCCCATACTGCATCACAGATGTTGCGGAAGGTCTCACAGTTATTGTACGCCGCTATCAATGCACCTACAAGTGCCGCTATAGCCATCACGACAATGCCGATGGGGTTGGCACTGAGCACAAAGTTCAGGGCTATCTGTGCCACCTTCCAAATGTTGGATGCGACAGCCACTACCTTTGCTGCAGCTGCTTGCGCAAGCGTGGCCACCTTCACAGCTTTCAGTCCTGCCACCACAGTTTTGATGCCGCCGCTGAGCTGCACCATACTCATGAGGGCGATGCCGCTATTAGCTATCCATTCCACATAAGGTGCAGAAGTACTGGCTATTGAGCCAGCCCAATCCATCATGGCGTGCATCTGGTTAGCGAGCGTCTGACGTAGGCTCTCTCCCGTAGATGCCATATTGTCGAAGGCTGCGTCTATCTCTCCTGCGGAGTTTGCCATCGCTCCAATGTTCTGCGAAAACTTTTCTTTTTGTTCGCCAGTCAGCGAACCGAGTAGTCGCATTGCTTCAGCACTGCCGAACAACTGTCCGTAAATGGTTTGACTCAACTGTCCGGTCTTTGCCGAATACTCCTGTATGCTTGCATCCAAACCGAGCAGGAAGTTCTCTAAACCACCTGCAGCCTGAATACTGGCTGCATTAAAACCGATGCCCATCTCGTTGGCAGCTTTAGTTGCCTCAGCAGAAGGCTTGATAAGTGAGTTGAGCACGGCAGCCAACTGAGTGGAAACTTCAGCCGTGTCACCAGTCACACCCGTTGTAGTGGCGAACACTGCCATCAGTTCGTCCATGGAGACACCAAGCTGAGATGCACTACCACTCACACGGGGCAATGCCTGCGCCAACTGCTCAAAACTGGTCACACCATTCTTGGCCGTCATCTGTATCTTGTCTTGGATGTTTCCTGCTTGATCCCATTCCAGACCATAGTTCTTGATGAGCGTGGAAGTAACGGTCACCGTCTCTCCCAAGTCCGCAATACCACCAACCGCACTACGGCTTGATTTGTTGAGGAACTCTATCCAGTTATCCTCGGGCACGCCATTGGATATAACCTGGTATAAGCCGTTGGCAAGTTCCTCACGCGCAAGCGGTATGTTCTTGCTCAGTTCCGTTATCTGCCCAGTCAGTGCTTCAAACTCGTCCCCACTCTTTCCTGCCATGGTGTTGGCACTGCGCATGGCGGTCTCAAAACTGTCGAAAGGCTCGGCAAGTCCGCCCACCATGTCACTGAGGTCGCGGATCGAGCGGACGGCTGTATCGAACACGAGGCTCTTGTCTGCCATCTCGCGCAGTCTGTTGCCAGTGGCCACAGCGGTATTTCCCACCTTGGAGAGTATGTCGTCAAGACCGTCGGCTTCCACTGTCAGACGTTTCAGAACACCGCCGTCCTCGCTCTTGATGTTTATTCTAAATTCTACTGCTTTTGCCATTGTCTTTTCTTATTTCAGTCCGTAACGTTTCTTGGCTGCCTCAAAGCGTGCATTGAACTCGTCCTTGCTCACCTCCTCACGCTTTTCTTCCTGCTTTTCATCCCAAGGGAACGGTAGAACGTCATGCGCTTGAAGATTGCTTTTTGCATAGGGTTGGATGGCAAAGAGCGCCAACACTCTTGTGCGTTCCCACTCGTTGCGCTCCGCATCGCGCTTGGCTTCCGCCCATCGCTCCCATGCCTTGTAAAACTCAAAAGGGGTACATCGTTCAAAGTCTTCTCTGCTCATCCCGATGCACCCCAATGCCATACCCAACAGTTCCTCGACGCTTACTTCTTTTCCGCCTGGTTGGTCGTTTTTTTTCTTCACCGCCCATATCCTCGTAGAAGGAGTTCGCTGCGTCGGGCTCCATAAGGTCAGCAAAGCTCTGGAAGTCGTAGTCAAACTCCACCTTGTCAGCATTGCACGCACTTTTCACGCAGCAGTAAACAAACAGTACCAGCTCGGAGATATTGGTTTTCTCCAGCTTGCTCACGTCCTTACCGCTCTCATTCTTGAAGCGCACCATTGCGCCCATGGTCACACGGCAAGGGAACTCCTTGTCGCCAACCTTGATTTTTGTCTTTTTCATACGCGATGTTGTTATTCAGTCTGCTGAGTGGTGTCTGTGATACCCGTACCTACTTTTTCCACCTTGCCGCTGTTCTGAAGTGTGATTGAATACTTGGCATCGTCACCAGCCTGTGCGTCAAGGTCAAGAGAGGTAATCAGATACTTGCCTTTATATCCGCCAGTGGTTTTACCGGTGCGCTTGTCTCCTTCACGCAGATTGTACGCTGCCTCCACGGGCTCACCCTTAAGCATTGCGTCCTTCAACTGGTCATACGAAGGCACCTCGTCCGTGCCGTCAGTAAGCACAACACCATCGGCGGTAATCTGCTCGGAGAAACTCTTGATGTAAGACTCCTTCCACTTGCCACCAGATGCCTCTTTAGTCACACGTTCACCGGTCTCCGCTGACGTGTTCACCTTACAACCGGTGGAAAAGCCGAGGGCATTGGCACCTATGGAAAGGATAAGGTCTGTTCCGTCTAAAACACTTGTTGCCATATCTTTCTTGTTATGATTGTTAATACTACGCCGGTCGCCACTCCGACAATAAAGGCGAGGAGAAGCATTTTCCACGGATTTGAACTGCGTTCCTTTTCCGTTCTGGCTTCATTCTTCTGCCGCTCCAATGCTTTCTTGTAGCTCGCCATTTGGCGTTCATAGTACTCGCACTGGCGTTGCAGACTGTCGCAGGTGGCGTACACCACGATGGTGCCACCTTTGTTCTGCACGGTTGCGCTGGCTCGTCCGTTCTTGGCTCGGTACTCTGCCTTTTCGGGCAGGTTAGTCAGTTCCGCCAGAGGTATCTCCAGCTTGGCTTCCTCCTGTGGTACTGTCTCCGTCCATGTCTGACGCACCTCGCTCTGGAGGGTGTCCGCGGATACTTGTTTCACGCTTTCCTCCGTGGCCACGCTCGCTTTTCGGCTTGTCGCGCAGCCCGACAAGAACAGGACAGTCATCATGATGCTTGCAACTGTTTGCAGTGTCGATAGCCTTCCGAAGACGCGCCATCTCGCGCTTCGAGGCTTCGAGGTATCTTCTTGTCTCATTGAGTTCTTCCTTCAATGGTTTCACGATGTTCTCTACCAAGATACGGGTGGCATGCTCGGCGTTGTCCATACGCACCGTCTCGGCATCGGCTTCCGCCTTCATCGATTCCGCTTTCGCTTTCCTTATGGTAGCCCGCAGCGTGCATATTGCAACAACGGTAGCCACCAGACCTCCGCCAAGGAGGACGTTCAGGACTTCGCTGATATTCATGCCATCCATATTTTTACTGTTGGTATATTCCTATTGACTTGAGCCACTTGGCTACATCGAAGGCAGGGCAGGCTTTATTCACGCCCGGAAGGTCGCAATGACCTACAATCTTGATTTGCGGAAAACGCTGATGGAAGTTCCGCACATAGTCGGTCATCGCCTTCAGCTGCGCAGGGGTGCGCGTGTCCTTGGAATGCTTCATATCCTTGGTGCAGCCACCGGCATACACCACATGACGGCTCACACTGTTGTAACCCTTGGCACCGTTGGTCACTTCCCACGGATCGACCTCCGCATCTTCGTTGTTATCGACAAGGCGTTCCACCTTGCCATCCAAGTGTATCAGGTCGGTATAGCCTACCTGCTTCCAGCCACGCCCACCCTTGCTTACTGGGTCAGTGTGCCAGTGGCGTATCTCATTCGAAGTTACCTCACGGCCTTCAGGGGTGGCTGTGCAGTGTAGGACTAAATACTTCATTCTCGCCATTACGCTGCAGCTTTATATCCGCTGGTCATTACAACACCTGCATCTGCCTTCTTGAACATGCAGATGAAGTAGTGGCGGAAGTTCACCTTGTTTCGCTGGTACTCTGGGTCGTTCTCGGCAGCACTCCAGTACATCTTGGTGGAGCCAGTTGCCTTGAACACACGCAGTGTATAGAATGCGAATGAGCAGTGGAAATCACCTGCGGTCTCTCCCTTGTCGCCGACTGCCTTCTTCTCTCCCTTGGATGTATAATAAGGAGTATTGGCAAATTCATAAATGTCAAAGCCGTAGAGCTTGCCCACCTTGCCGGTGTTGCGGTCGATATTGTACTGCTCCTTAAAGCGCTGGTCAGTTTCCAAGAGGTCGTTCACATGGTCGGTACACAACACGAGACGACGGTTAGTGGTCGGAACGCCCAACTTGTCGAGGGCTGCCTTCATCGCAAGCACATCCTTGGCGGTCAGCTTGAGACGACCTGTAGCAGCATCACGTTCGCCGGTAGTGGTCAGCACTGGGGTCTTGGCTGTATTCTTCTGAGCGCAGAGCGCATGTGCAGCCTTGGCGAACTTAGCATCGTTGATGGCGTTTGAATGACTCTCCTTCACTCGGGCAATCTTGTCGTAGCTGATGGCGTACAACTCATCATCGGTGATAGGGGTCACCTTGGTCTGGAACTTGTCAAGCTGAATGGCGATGTCCTTGTCGTCAAGTGCCTGCAAGGGGATTGGGTAGGTGGTGTTGTTGACAAGCACGTCAGGGTCAACGCCAACCTCCACCAAGTGAATAACATCATTGTCAACGATGCTTGAACTGTCGGGGATTCCATCAAGCCAAGTTCCTGCGAGAAATTCACGCAAGGACTTAACCAACTCTCCTGTCCAAATCTCCTTCAGCACGCCCTCGCGTGCCACGCCCACTGGCATTGCACCGCTCACGGCTAAGGCGATGGCATTGGCACCTACTGCACCTGCCACGGGCGACACGCCCAAAGTCATACCGAACACGGCTCCTGTAAACGCATTGAACAGCAAAGCCGTAATCATGGTCAAAATTGTTTTCATTCTTTTTGTATTATTGGTTTGTACTAAAGTTCACACTCCATGCCGTACTCCTCCTTATAGAGTCGCTTATACTCCTCGGGCTGCTCTTTGCGGAGTGTGAGGAGTTCAGCAGACGGCACATCGCTCAGTTTCTTGTATGTGGCAGGCTGCTGGGTTGGAGCTCCACCCTGGTGGCCGATAACGGCACTGAGCTTCATCTGTGGCGACATGGCAGAGATGATGCGTTCCAACTTCTCCTGGCCAATTTCCTTGCCGAGGTTGATGAACTCTTCCTTCTTGTCTGTGGCGATACGCTTCTCACCGACTGCTTTCTCCACGACGGCAGTGATACTGGCAAGCGTGAGAGTCTCCTTCTCTTTCTGGAGTCTCTCGTTCTCTTGCTTAGCGGCATTCAGCTCGTTGAGCTTGGCGGTGATCTCCGCATCAGTCGCCGTTTCCGGCAAGCCCAACTGCAGGGCATACTGTTTCTGTTCCATTTGTTTTTGATTATTATTGTTCAACATTGGCAAGGGACACTCGCTGTCCTTGCCGAGAGTAATCTTCTTGCCGTCCTTCTGCAGCACGATGGCATCATCATTGGCTCCAATGTCCACCAAGCTAACCTCAAACAGTTTGCTCTTGGTGACGGTAGGACTGGTCTGACCCTGCACAAGCAGTTCGGGGTCCTCACTTGTCTCCAGAATGTCAAGCCCTGCGCTCACCATCTTCAGACTGCCGAACTCATACTGCTTCTTACAGCGTGTGGATAGTTCGGATGCTTCGTCAAACATCAATTCGCCGGTCACTTCACCATCCTCCACCTTCAGGTCTTTCACATAGCCTATCAC
>CDYZ01067704.1_pt1 | contig 19916 bp, 18 predicted proteins | sample 554921 | NCBI WGS metagenome assembly CDYZ01 (sample SAMEA3182058, study PRJEB8094) | gut metagenome | biome: human; feature: gut; material: Stool; isolation source: human stools | place: Canada | collected 2012-11-26 | reverse complement strand
GGGTAAGGACCCTCCCGCTGGGGAGGGACAGGTGGGGCAGATATAGCACTAAGGGCGGTTACATCCCCGCTTCCTGAGGTTTCTGTCCCCTTGAAGGGGAACCGAAGCGGTCGTAAAGACCATTGAACAGAGGAATTTGAACAGAAATATGATATTAGGTAGGCGAAGCACGATTAGCATTGTTCATTAAGCTACTTTTCGCTTTTGGTGTGGAGCCTACCTTGCTTAAAACAATAATAAAAACAAGCCTATGAAAGGTATAGTGTTAGCAGGAGGTTTTGCTTAAGACCGTGAAATCAGGTAGAATGGACTATGAGAAGCTGCTTCCAATGATAATCAGCTTGGATTAATAAAATTTTTAGTGATAAAAATAAAAAATATTTGCGGGCTTGGCAAATGCCCACAAATAGGGGCGTTGTTACATTTTTAGACGCGAACAAAAATTAAATAGTTAATAAACAAGTGATACTTAACATCTCTGTATATGTGCACTAAGCCTATATGTATAGGGTTATGCCATAAATAGAGCTATAATATAAAACGACATAGGTATGATAAAATATATAATATTTCTTATAAGTAGTATAGTTTTATATATATACGCACCATCTTCTATGAATAGGGAATATATGTTTGTAGAAGTTGCAATTTTATTGTTCTTTACGATTAGCTTTTTTATAAAGACTAGAAATAATAGTAGAATGGGACTTTTCAGCCACTCACATATCTTTGTGGTGATCTTCGTAATTATCTTTTATCAGTTTTACATTGATTATATTTTAGGATTTATAGATTCGTCTGAAAAAAAAATATGGATAAATACCTCTGTCGTGGTGAAGTCTTTGGGGCTGTGCAATATCGCAATGGCTTCATTTCTTTTAGGATATAAATATCAATTAACCAAACATAATAAGTATCGATTAGCTAAACATAATAAGTATCGGTTAGCTAAACATAATAAGTTTCAATCGGTTAAATATAATAAGTATAAATCAGCTAAATACTCTGTTCGTTCAAAATTGCATTCCCTTCCGCAAAAAACAATATTTCCAGAAAAGAAATTTTTGTGTAATATTGGATACTGTATGCTTGCTTATTTCGTAATTGCTGCAGATGATGGCTTCTTCCGTTCTGGATACTTAACATCGGAAGGGCAACTGGATGGCTCATTTGGTATAATGGTAATTTTGCAAAGTGTAATGATTGCAGTCTTTTCTCTATATTGTATAGAGTATAAAAATAATTGTAAAGGTGATTCTATTATTAAGTATTTTAAAAGACCAGGAATACTTGTAGGCTTATATGCAATAGCTATTATATTATCTGGTCGTAGAACTGAAGCATTACGTGTTGTTATAATGTTTTTGTTTGCTTACATATATGTATCTGGAAACAAACTTAACATAAAGAAAACTGTAGCTTATTTGTTTGCGGGTGTTATACTTATAAGTGTTTTTGGTGCCATACGTGGAGAAGGACAATCCTTTTCTCAAGGTGTAGAAATATTAACATCTAATGCTACAATTTCTCCTTTTACAAAGGAATTGGCAGGTAGTATAAATACAGTGCATATTGCAATGGAAAATGTTCCCGATATTATACCATATAATTACGGAGTAACATTTTTCCCTTCATTTGCGTTGCTTGTACCAGGATTAGATAGATTAATTACCTATTTAATGTCAAATGGAATTCCATTGAATTCTTCAACGCAAATATCGAATATGTATTGGGAAAGTTCTGATTGGGGATATGGTATGGGTAGTTCTATTGTTGCAGATGTATATATATCGTTTGGAGTAATAGGCGTACTTATAGTCTTTTTATTAATTGGAAGGCTATTTCGAAAATTAGAGGTAATAACAACAAATTCAAAAAATATATATATGTTTGCTATGTGTATTGGTGTCTATTCACAAATCCTATATGCTTGTCGAACTGGAGTAGGAGTTTTATTTTTAAGTTGGACTTATGCATGTATTATTATTTATTTGTCAAAAATATTATTTCACAAACGCTTAAAGTAAGATGTTGATGGCAAAATCAAGAACCCAGAATGCAATTTTAAATTCTTTATATGGAATCGCATCTGCCTTAACAATGATAATATTAAACTTTGCTGTTAGATATTTTTTGGTTAAGTCACTTGGCGATGAATATTACGGACTGCATAGTTTTTTTCAGAGCATTACGAATCTTTTCGCTATGCTCGAGTTGGGGATTAGTAGTGCAGTAATTATCCATTTGTATGAACCCGTTAAAAATGAGGCATATGAAGAAATAAAGGAAATAATGTCCTTCTATAGAGGTGTCTATATAAAAATAGCAATTATTTTTTCTGTTGTTACATTTATATTTGGTATATCCTTATTACCTTTTGTAGTTCATACTACAATTGATAGGGTGTATGTGATTGGCTATTATTTAGTTTTCTCTTCTTCGTTTACATTCGACTTCCTTACATATCATAAACGAAGTATCCTCTTTGCTGATCAGAAGAATCGTATAAGTTCATTATATACGATGCTGGCAGAGTTGTTTTTTAGAGGCTTACAGATTGTATGCTTGCTTATATATCCAAGTTATATATTATTTCTTATACTATTTATAGCAGAGAAATTGGTATCGAATGCATTATGTAACAAATATGTAGTAAAACATTATCCCTATCTTGTAAGATATAAACATCTGAAGATAGAAGAAAAACTTAGGCAAGGAATAATTGACACAATAAAGCCTCTTTTTGTATTTCAAATAGCAACAACAATACAAGGCGCAATACCAAGTGTATTAATAAGTATACTCATGGGTAATATTAGTATTGTTGGCTACTATGCAAATTATCAACTTGTATCAAGCACAATGGCATTGCTTTATTCACAGTTGGGTGGCGCTTTTACCACAAGTTTTGGCAATTTAGCTGTTAATAGGGATATAGAGGCAATGGAGAACGCATACAAGAAAACAGCTTTCTTGACCAACAGTATAGCTATAATTTTATTTGTCGGTTATATCTCATGTATACAGGACTTCATTGCCATGATTTTTGGCAATCATTTTCTATTACCCATAAAGTCTGTCATTGTGATAGGTTTTCTGATGATAGTATCTCTATTTAATGTGCCTATGATTTCGATACAGAATGCTATGGGCTTGCATCGTTTGGATGTCAGATACATGGTTTTTCAAGCATTTCTATCAACTGTTCTTGGTTTTATAGGTGGTAAATATTTTGGTATGGAGGGCTTGTTCATAGGGTTGCTTATTCCTTCTGCTATATTTACTATTTTTGTTAAGGGAACTATTATTAGCAAGTACGTATTTGAATGGACTAAGTGGCAGTTTCTTATTTATATCATTAAGGATATAGTGAAGTTGTTGTTGGTAGGAACTGCTGGTTACTTAATGTCTACATTAGTAAGTACAGATTATTATTTGTTGAATATATTAATAAAAGGAATGCTTGCTGTTATTATAGGTACAATATTGCTTGTATGTATGTCTATCGGCAATCCTTACTTAAAGTCAATTGTAAAAACAATATATAAAAAATGAAAGTTATAACATGTGCTAGTTATTATGGTTGCGGTTCGAGTGCTGTAACCGATTTGATATCAGAATACGAGGGCGTAAAATCGCTTACGAATTATGAGTTTAGGTTTATACATGATATAGATGGTATATCAGATCTTGAACATCATTTAATAGATAATCCTAATAGACATAATTCTGGTCATGCATTAAAAAGATTTAAAAAATTGATGAAGTTCAATGCAGGACGTTCTTTCTGTCAAAGATATGAGCCTTTTTTCCAAAATCAATATTGGAAATTGACAAAGGCTTATATTGATAAACTGACGACGTTTACATACAAAGGATTTTGGTTTTACGATATGTTTGATAGAGGGGTTAATGTCTATTATCTATATTCTTTGCTGACAAAGCTATATGCGAAACTACCTCTAAAAATCTTTGAACCATTATCAAAGGAAGTACAATATGGAACGATTTTAGATGGAAAAGAATTTTTACAGCATACACAAGAATATATACATAAGCTATTGTCGTTAGCAAATCCAGATAATCAGCCATATCTTATGGTCGATCAGATATTGCCTTCTTCAAATGTTGCAAGATGTATGAGGTATTTTTCTGACCCAATCTATCTATTCATTGTAGATAGAGATCCGCGTGACCTCTATGTTTCTTGCAAAATGATATGGAAGGAAGATCATGTTGCCCCCGTTGACGATCCTGTGTTATTTTGTAAGTGGTATAGATTTGCAAGAGAATGCGCAAAGAAAGAAACATATGATTCTACAAGAGTACTTAAACTCCAGTTTGAGGATATGATATATAAATATGAAGAGAGTAAGCAAAAGATTGTTGCCATGGTTGGTTTGAATGAAAAAAATCATATAAAACCATTTGCTGGTTTTAATCCAAAGCGCTCTGTCGGTAACACGCAATTGTGGAAAAGGTATCCAGAGTTAACGAAAGATATAAAAACAATAGAAAAAATATTGCCGGAGTATCTCTATGATTTTGATAATGTTAAGTCGAATGAAATATTGGGCATAGAGCCTGATTCTACAAAAAGTTTTTGATATGAAGATATGTTTAATATTTAATCATTTGCAGCTGCAAGATGGTGTATGTAGGTCTGCAATAGCCATAGCAAATAGATTGGCTGGCTATCCGAGTATAGAAATAACTCTTATTCCACTTTTTAAGGTAGACAAAGAGTGCTATAAATACATAGACAAACGGGTTGCTGTAAAAAAAGTTTTTGGCTTTTACTTTAGAGGCTTTACTCGTATTGTTTCACAAATACCATCATCGCTTTTGTATAAGTATATAGTCGGAGATAAGTATGATGTGAACATTGCTTTTCAATTTGGACTTTCTATCCGTATTGTTGCCGTTGGTGTTAATGATAATCATAAGTCTATTGCGTGGATGCATGGGTACGACGAAGACCTTGTGTATGCTGATGAATATAAAAAAATAGGAAAAGTGGTTTGCGTTTCTCAAAGCAATGCTCAAAGACTTAAGAGTGAGTTACCAGATCTTGATGTTGATTATAACTATAATCCTATTGATGATGTGTCTATTAGGCAGCAGGGAATACAATCCATAGAAATGCCTAAATCAGATAATATCTGTTTTATTTCTGTTGCTCGTATGAGTCCAGAGAAAGGGTATGATAAGTTATTAAAGTGCGTGCAACGTCTAAAAAATGCTGGCTACAAATTTTCATTGTGGTTATTAGGTGATGGTCCTTTACTATCCGACTTGAAGAGATATGCCGAGGAATTACAGATTACTGATTGTGTTACATTTCTTGGTCGGCAAAGCAATCCGCATGCTTACGTTTCGAAATCAGATGCATATATATGCTCTTCTACAAAAGAAGGGTATTCGACTACATGTACTGAGGCTATTATGCTGGGAATACCTGTATTGACAACAAATTGCAGCGGAGGTAAAGAAATAATCGAAGAGTCTGGTTGTGGAAGACTATTTGGAATGGATGAAGACTCCATCTATAATGCAATGAAAGAGGTTTTGGAAAATCCACATTTGATAAACGAATGGAAAAAAATATTGCAGACAACAAGAAAACAGTTCTCTCCAGAAATTCGAATTAAGAGGTTCCTGAATATTGTTGGTTATAAAGAACATAAAGATATTCAAAAAAAATAAGGTTATGAGTATAACAAGCCCATTGGTTACAATCGCTATCCCTATATATAACGCAGAGAAATATATAAGGAATGCTATACAATCTTGTATTAATCAAACTTATCAGAATTGGGAATTATTGTTGATGTGTGACGGCAGTACTGATAAATCTACTGCTATTGCAAAAGAAATGGCAAATGGTGATTCCCGCATAAAATTGATTGATGATGGACAGAATAGGGGACTTATAGCTCGTCTTAACCAATCTGTAGAAATGTGTGAGACGAAGTATTATGCACGTATGGATGCAGATGACATTATGTGCATAAATCGCATAGAAGAGCAAGTGAAGTTTATGGAAGCCCATACAGAAGTCGATGTGTGTGGTTCTTCTATAATGACTATTGATAATAAAAATAAAATAATTGGCTCTAGCTACAATGAAGGAAAGACAGATTCTTTTTTTCATCCTACCGTAATGGGGCGAGCCCAATGGTTTAAGGATAATCGTTATGCTGATTGGGCTTTACGGGCAGAGGATTTTGAACTTTGGATACGTACTTCAAGTAATAGTAACTTTTATGCCATAGCAAAACCTTTGTTGTTCTATCGTGAATTTGGAGTGCCTACCTTTAAAAAATACTATTTGACGCAGAAAACAATTATAAAGGTAGCAACTCATTACAAAGAGTATGGTAAGTCTTTCTCTTGGTTTGTTAAGACAACCATTTTCTCATATGTGAAAATCTTTATCAATGTGGTGCTTTCGTTGATTGGTAAAATGGATTTATTAGTTGCAATGAGAAGACGAAAGCAATTGCCGAATGGCGTATTATTGACAGATGATGATTTAATAAAGGCAATATCAAGTGTAAACTACTAATTATAATATTGTCAAAATAAATATGAGAATTTTTACTGTATAGAAAATATGAATAAAACAATAGTTGCAATCATAACTTTCTTAAATGCTTGTTCCATAATGCAAGCAAGTAATTTAAGTTCCGATAACATTGAAAATAATATATTGAATGAGAATGAAACAGCATCGTCGAACAATTGGGGAGTAAGGCTCAAATCTTCTAACTTCCATCTTGGTCTTGACCTCCAGACCAAATATATGTGGCGAGGAATGGAGATGATGGCGGAAGAGTCGTCGCCAGTTGTATTTCCTGGTATAAACTATCAATGGAAAGGACTTTATGCATATGCTATGGGTGGATATGCAGTTAATGGTAAGTATGCCGAAGTGGACTTAGGTGTCAGTTATACATGGAAAGGTTTGACTGTAGGCTTGAGCGATTATTATTATCCAACTGTTAATGGTAAGGATGATGAATATGTTGGCGGTAAACATAACGGCCATTGGTTGGAGGCATGCATAACGTACGCTCCAGAAAAAGTTCCACTTTGGATTACTATCAGTAACTTCTTTGCTGGTGATGATGATGCGTATGATGATGACTCGGGAAATAAGAAGCAGGCATATTCTACATATATGGAAGCAGGTACTTATTATGATTTTCTTGACAATAATCGTCTTTCTTTAGCCGTAGGTATGACACCAAACAAGTCATGCTATACAAACTATCAGAAGAAGTTTGCTGTATGCAACCTTGATTTGAAATATACCTACAATGTGCAGTTTAAGAATGGTTGGACTCTACCTTTGAGTGCAGAATACATCTATAATCCGTCATTCGATAAATCATACGTTAACTTCATAGCAAATTTTGCATTCTAAGATAATGAATAAACGAAATGCCATTATTATGGCAGCAGGTACGTCTTCGAGATTTGTGCCACTATCTGCCGAACGTCCCAAGGGATTAGTTGAAGTGAAAGGCGAGGTCTTAATAGAACGCCAGATACGTCAGTTGAAAGAAGCTGGCATTGCTGATATTACTTTAGTTGTAGGCTATAAGGCAGAAATGTTTGCCTATCTCTGCGACAAGTATGGCGTAGAAATTGTGCTTAATGAAGATTATGCACGTTACAATAATACCTCTTCGCTGATTCGTGTGATAGACAAGTTGGACAATACTTTTGTTTGCAGTTCGGATAATTATTTCCCTGAAAATGTATTCATGAATGATTCGGACGACAGCTATTATTCTGCCCTTTATGCTGAGGGAGAGACAAATGAGTATTGCCTTACGACCGATGCCGATGATTATATCACGGATGTAAGGGTTGGCGGACGTGATGCTTGGTATATGGTAGGACATGTATTTTTCAATCGTGAGCTTTCTGAGGCTTTCAGAAATATTATGACTGAGGAGTATAAGAACGATACAACCAGAAAGGGCTATTGGGAGGATTTGTATATCCGTTATATCGACCAACTGCCCAAGATGAAAATCAACCGCTATAAAGAAGGTGAAATCCAAGAATTTGACAGCCTTGACGAGTTGCGCTTGTTTGACGATAGCTATTTAGCAGATACTCGTTCGACAGTTGTAAAGTCAATATGCAGAACTCTTAACCTCCAAGAGTCGGATGTATATGGCTTTAAGAACATCAAGCATGTTGGAGATTACCTGCATTTTCAGTTTAAGGTTGGTGACACCACTTATGAGTATAACGACAAGACCGAAATAAGGATAGAAAAGATATGAAGACAGCTATAATTCTTGCTGCACGACGAGAGAAAGAGTCTGAGATACCTTATCCTCTCAAAGCATTTGCTCCTGATCTTTGTCTTTTGGACCGTACCATAGGAATATTACGTGATTTGCATTTTAGTAATATCCTTATTGTTGTAGGATACAAGGCAGAAATGTTTAGAAAATATGAAGCAGATGATGTCACGCTAATAGTGAACAAAGACTATGAGTTTACGGCTTCAATGGGGTCTTTGGCTTTAGCCAAAGACTACGTTAAAGAAGATTTCCTGCTCATAGAAAGCGATACGTTCTATGAGAGACGGCTTATTGAACGATTGGCTGCACGAACAGAGGGCAATTGCCTTTCCATGACTGAGGAAAGCGGTTCTGGCGATGAATGCTTTATGGAAACAAAGAATGGCTTTGTTACAAAAATCACCAAAGACCGCCATCGTGTTTGTCATTTTGAGGGCGAGATGATAGGTGTAAGCCGTATCACGTTAGATACATTTAAAATGCTGGTGAACGCATGGGAACATGCCAGTAATCCATACCTCAATTATGAGTATTTGCTGATGGACGTGACGGAACCGCTCGATCGTCCTGTCCTTGTACTTAAAAACTTAATTTGGGGTGATGTGGATTGCGAGGAAGACTTTAAAAAACTACAGAATGTCATTTCTCCACGTCTTCGTAGGCGTGAGAATCCTTTTGACCATGACAACCTGATAATGCACTTACACAATATCTTCCCTGACAAGGATGTTTGTACAGCAGAAATCATTCAGATAGGCGGAATGAGCAACAAGAACTTCCGTGTGAATTTTGAAGGCAAGAGCTACGTGCTTCGTGTGCCGGGAAACGGATCGGAGGGTATGGTAGAACGCACGAATGAGGAGTTCAATGCTGTCGAGGCATGTAAGATGGGGGTGAATCCGGAGATTCGTTACTTCAATGCAAAGACAGGTATTAAATTGGCAGACTTCGTAGAAAATGCAGAGACTCTTAATGCTGCAACTATCCAACGTCATGACAACATGAAAAAGATAGCTAAAATCTATCAGACTATTCATGGTTCTCACATACGCTTGAAAAATGAGTTCAACATTTTTCAAGAGATTGAAAAATATGATCAGTTAATACAGAAGGCTGATGCTACAATGTATGATGGTTGGGAAGAAGTTCGTCCGCAAGTAATGGCTCTTGAAGGTTATCTGAATGAGCTGGGTGTAGAACTGTGTCCTTGTCATAATGATGCTCTATATGAGAATTTCATCAAGGCAACGGATGGAACAATCTACCTCATAGATTGGGAGTATTCTGGTATGAACGACCCTATGGCTGATTTTGCAGCCCTATTTATTGAAGCCGACTTCACAAAGGAAAATCAAGACTATATACTGGATAAGTATTTTAATGGAAATATACCCGTAAATGCTTTCCAAAAGATTCTCTGCTATATGATTCTATGGGATTATCTTTGGGCTCAATGGACTGTCATAAAAGAGGCTAAGGGCGATGATTTTGGAACATACGGACACGAGCGTTACGAAAGAGCAATTAAGAATTTAAAGAAAATCAGAAAATAAATGGAAATACAAAAGAGAAAAAAAGATTGGACTACGATGTTGATTCCTTTTGCTATTGTAATAGCATTGATGGCGGTATTTATAATTGTGCCTGAGAAATCCAAGTCAGTAGTTGATACTATGCGTGGATTCTTTGGTGATACTATCGGAATTTACTATCCTGTACTTGCCATTGGCAGTGTAGTTTGTGCGCTTTATGTTGCTATGAATTCCAAGTATGGAAGCATAAAGTTGGGTAATGTAGACAAACCTGCATATAGTAATTTCAAGTGGGGTACAATGATTTTCACATCAACGATGGCAGCCGACATTATGTTCTACTCGCTCATAGAATGGGCGCTGTATGGAGCAGAACCACATTTGGTAGAAATGGGTTCTATGACTATGTGGGCTCCAACATACACCTTATTCCATTGGGGACCATTGGCTTGGGGATTCTATGTTATACTTGCTGTATGTTTCGGTTTTATGATGCACGTTCGTAAACGTGAACGCCAGCGCTTCTCGGAAGCTTGCCGTCCGTTGCTTGGTGATAATGTTGACGGCTTTTGGGGGAAGGTAATTGACATCACAGCAATCTTTGCTGTAGTTTGTGCAACAGCAACAACATTTTCATTAGCAACACCTCTTTTAACAAAAGCAATGGGTGTGGTGTTTGGTTTTGAGGTTAATACAGCCATTACTATTTGTGTGCTTCTACTCATTTGCTCTATCTACACCATTACAGTTTTATATGGTGTGAGAGGAATTAGCAGACTTGCAGGAATCTGTTCTTATCTATTCTTTGGTGTCCTTTTCTATTTTCTTGTATTAGGAGGTGAGACTCGTTTTATTATAGAAACAGGCTTTCAGTCAATCGGAAACTTAGCTCAGAACTTCATAGGTCTATCCACCTATATGGATCCTCTTCGGGAAAATGGTTTTGCACAGAATTGGACTGTTTACTATTGGGCTTATTGGCTTGTTTGGTGTGTAGCTACTCCTTTCTTCATAGCTCTTATTTCTAAAGGACGTACTATCCGTAATACTGTTTTCGGCTCGTTCGGCTGGGGGCTTGCTGGTACCTATATGTCGTTTATTATTCTTGGTAACTATGGACTTGCTCAACAAATGAAACATGGGCTTGATGTAACGGGCTATATAGGTAAAGGTGGTGAGATGTATGATGCTATCCTGATGATTTTTAATACGCTACCTCTTCCTTCCGTAGCATTGATGTTGCTTGTTATTACTATGATTGCCTTTTATAGCACAACGCTTGATGGCATTACTTATGTAGCATCTTCATATAGCTATAAGAAAATATCAGCAGAAGAAGAACCTGCCCGAAAGATTCGAGGCTTCTGGGCTCTTCTCTTAATATTCCTTCCTGTAGGTCTTCTCTTTGCACAAAACTCTTTGTATAGTCTACAAGGTGTAACTATCATAGCTGCATTCCCCGTTGGTATTTTGCTTATCATGATAGTTGTTAGTTTTTTCAAGGATTGCAGGAAATGGATGAAAGAACGTTAAAGCTGTATTAATACAATGACTCGCAGCAAAAAGAAAATTATTCGCTATGTTACAGTATCTCAATCCTTAGGCTTATGTCGTGAGGTGATGATTAAGATTCGGACGATGGCTTGGTGGCGGTGTCTATGGTGAATCATATCTCTATAGGGAATGACTTAAAGTCGTTTATTAGTATGAAAAGTGTCTATCGTATGGAGAAAGATACTTTTTGCATTTTTTTTTAAGTCTAATTTCCACAAAAGCATCATCCCATATAAATATAATGGATGTAGTTGTGCTGTCTAGGGGGATTCTTACTCAAAAGTTGTTGTACTTATAAAATTAGTAGTTCAAGAAAATAAAACTTAATTAGAATGAATATTTTGCATGTTGTTAATATATATTTTGTTCTTCCTTACTTTATAGGTGATCAGTTTAAATACTTTAAAGAAAGGGGATATCAGATGAATGTCGTTTGTAGCCCAAGTGATTATTTGCCAAATTATGCAAAGGAACAGGGTTTTCAATTTATAGAGTCGCCTGTAAATCGTAGTATTTCTATAAAGGAAGACATTTTGACCATTCGTAATATATGTAAGTTTATAAAAAGAAAAAAAATTGATATCATTATAGGTCACACACCTAAAGGTGGTTTGTTAGCGATGATTTCTGGATGGATTTGCCGTGTTCCAAAAAGAATTTACTTTCGTCATGGTCTCGTGTATGAGACTAGTCATGGGGTTAAGCGTTTTATTTTGATTTCGGTAGATAGATTAGCTTCTTTTTGTTCTACTCAAGTGGTTTGTGTTAGTCCATCTGTTTTGCGTAGAAGTATTGAAGATAAACTGGCTCCAGCAAAAAAGCAAATTATTCTGGGTAAAGGGACATGTAATGGTGTGGATACTCAACATCATTTTAATTCAGAAATGATAGATAAAACCAGTCTTCTGAAATTGAAGGATAAATATGGCATAAAGAATTCAGATTTTGTTATTGGTTATTCTGGACGGCTTGTTCGTGATAAGGGTATCATAGAGTTAGTTAGAGCCTTTGACAGTTTGGAAAATGCAGAGAATTGTAAACTCTTGCTTGTTGGGATGTTTGAGGAAAGAGATGCGTTGCCAAAAGATATTCAAGATAGAATTCTAAATGATCCAAGAATAATCTATACGGGATTTATTAATGGTGGTATGGAATATTACTATTCAATGATGGATGTTTATGTATTAGCATCTTATCGTGAAGGTTTTCCAACAGGAGTTTTGGAAGCTCAGTCAATGGCGAAACCTGTTATAACTACAAGAGTTACTGGATGTTGTGATTCAATTGTTGATAATTTGACAGGTCTTTTTGTTGATAATGATGCTTCTGATATCGCAAAAAAAATAGATATGATTAGACTGGATCATGCAATTGATGGTAATGAAGGTAGAAGATGGGTTGTTGAAAATTTCGATAGTCCACTTATATGGAAAGAGATAGAAGAAAAATTATATAAATCATAGTACTTGAAGTGTAATGATTAAAGTTTTGATTACAGGCGCAGGCTCTTATGTAGGTGAGAGCGTGCGCAAATATATTCTTTCTACACCATCTGATTTCGAGATAGATGCTGTGGATACAATGGGAGATAATTGGAAGAAGGCTGATTATTCTCAATATGATGTGGTGTATCATGTGGCTGGTATTGCACATGTGAATGCTGATCCTAAGATGGAACCTTTATATTATAAGGTGAATCGCGACTTGACGATTGCTGTTGCTGAGCATGCAAAGGCTGCAGGAGTGAAGCAGTTTATCTTTATGTCGAGTCAGATTGTCTTCCATGAGAGTCAGTCGTTGAAGAGTGAGGTGCTGACCAAGGATACCAAGGAGAATCCTAATGGTTTCTATGGCGATTCTAAACTCCAGGCAGAGATTGGTCTTCATAAGTTGGAGGATGAGAACTTCAAGGTTTGCATCCTTCGTCCTTGTATGATATATGGTCCGAATGCAAAGGGTAACTTCCCAAGACTTGCCAAGCTTGCAACGAAAGTTCCTTTCTTCCCATGCTGGCATAACAAGCGTTCGATGTTGTATATCGATAATCTCGCTGAGTTTGTGAAGCAGGCAATGCTTAGAGGACTGAGTGGTACTTTCTATCCTCAGAACAAGGAGCAGGCTGATACCGTAGAAATCATTCGCTTCTTTGCGAAGCATGCAGGACATAAGGTATGGATTAGCCGTATCTTCAATCCGTTCGTATGGCTTGGTTCCTTCGTGCTTCAGCCAATCAACAAAATGTTTGCTACCTACTATTATGACCCTGCCATGTCGAAAATGGATTTCGACTACCAGCTGGTCAGCTTTGAGGAAAGCCTGAAGAGGGTAGCGGATAGTCTTTAATATGATGATTGTTTAAATAGACTGTTATGAAGATAAAAAGCATAAAGATAGAAAAATTATATGGTAAGTATGATTTTGACTGGGATTTACGCAGTGATATAAATATCATAGCAGGCGATAATGGCTCATATAAAACTACGCTGTTGAATATCATAGCTAGTTTATGTGAGCCTAAAAGCGTACCAGAAAGTTATATCCTTAAGGGAGCTACTTTGGTAATGACAGAAGATATCTCTGTAAAATTCCGTAGCTTTAGGGATAGTTTGCTCAAATTAAAGAAAGATGCTGCCGACGATGAAATGTTGACGGAATTGGTTACGAAATTTCAGGCGGAAATTGATGAGAAAAACGAAAAAAATATTTCTGATCTTACTCTAAACGCTAGTGTCATTGCGATAAAGCAAGGTGAGAGTAAGCTATCTGTTGGCAACTTTAAGAAACTTCGTATATTCAATAAAATATCTACATTTGATGTTCCTGCACTGAAAAATGAAATGAGTAGTGTCTTGGATCAACAATTGGAAGTTCTTGAAAGTGAATATGCATATTATTTGTCAGATCTTTCTAAACAGCTTTCTGATCTTATTCACCAAGCAGGAAAAGTTGATATGGAAGATATGAAAAAAATATATGCACACAATGATATGTTTATTGAGATTGTCAATGAAGCTTTTAAACGTACAAATAAAACTGTTGACACAACGAAAAGTAAATTGCAATTTAAGATAGGGGACGAATTGCTGGAAAGTAATAAGCGCTTATCTTCTGGTGAAAAGCAGTTTATCATCGTCATGCTTACGATTTTGTTGCAGCGTAATCAAGAGAGCATTTTGATCATGGATGAACCTGAAATTTCGATGCACTTGGATTGGCAGAGAAATTTGATTCAAAATATTCAGAAGTTGAACCCAAGTTGTCAGATTATATTGGCTACGCATTCTCCTGGTATCATTATGGATGGATGGGAGCAATTGGTTACTAATATTTCTGATTTGATTTCTGTAAAAGATTAATTGGTATGAGTGAACTTGGACAGAATTTGACCAGTAGTTGGGTTAGAGCTGCTGGACGATTTGGACATACACCAGAAAAACCTCTTGTTATGTTTTACGTTGAGGGGGATGAGGATGTTCCTTTTTGGAAAGAAATCATTAAGCCTTATCTGGCTAAATATGATATTCAAGTCTGTACAAATAAGGCTGTAAATCCTGACGAGGGAAATGGTAAGACCTTTCTATTGAAAATGTCCGGTTTGGGAACTAATAAAATAGTGGCCGTTGATGCTGATTTTGATTTGCTGATTGACGATTATTCCGAATATACAGAAATGGTTCGAAATCATCCATATGTCATAAACACTACATGGTATTCTTTGGAAAATATTCTAATGCAGAAAGTTAACTCTATTTCCTCGTTAGAGAACTTTTCAAGGGTATTCAAAGGCTATTTCGTGAGATATTTGATAGGGGTTTCGAATAAAAGCATAAAGCCCAAAGTTGGTTTCGGAGAAATGTTGCAGAAACTGAACATTCAAAAATTAGCACTTGAAGGTGATTTTTCTGGTATTGTTAATAGTGAAGAAATTGATGTGCAGGATTCTGCTTCTTTTCAAGAAAAATTCGATAAAATGGGGATTACTGATGCAGATTTGTGGAAACTTATGCGTGGACATAACCTATGGAATACGATAGTTAAGCCTGTGGAGGAAAAACTGTTGAACTGTAAAATCCATGAGATCATTCAAGAAAACTTAAAGGAAGGCAATTCTATTGGTCGACATAAAGCTATGCAGACGTTAGGTATTAACTGTAGCGTGAAAGAATATCTCGATAGATCCTTTTATTATAATCAACTGGAATTAGTTTCTGCTCCTAGGGAAACACAGAATAAGCTTAATCGTCTTTTTTCTTAAGATTCTATTGTTTGGGTATATTTTAAGTATGGTAACATATATTATTATTTTCGTTCTGCTTCTTATAGCAGAACTTGTTTATTTCCGCATTGCGGATAAGTGTAATATCATTGATAAGCCAAATGAAAGATCATCTCACACTTCTATCGTGTTGAGAGGTGGTGGCATCATCTTCCTGATAGGGGCTTGGGTATGGAGTGGATTCTTCGGATTTCCTTATCCTTGGTTTCTGGCTGGTTTGACATTGATTGCAGGTGTCAGCTTTGTGGATGATATTCGCTCGCTGCCTGATAGTGTGAGATTGGTGGCGCAGTTTGCATCTGCGGCCTTGGCTTTCTATCAACTTGATATCTTGCATTGGTCGATGTGGTGGGTGGTTGTTCTTGCGCTTATCGTTTATGTAGGTGCAACGAATGTCATTAACTTTATGGATGGTATCAATGGTATCACTGCAGGTTATTCACTGGCGGTATTAGTACCATTGGCTTTGGTTAATATGAATGAAGGCTTTGTGGAACAGAGCCTGATTATCTCTACCATCCTCGCATCATTGGTATTCTGTATCTTTAACTTCCGACCAAAGGGTAAGGCGAAGTGTTTTGCCGGTGATGTGGGATCTATCGGCATCGCCTTTATCATGTTGTTCCTCTTAGGCAACGTCATCATCAAGACGCAGGATGTAACCTGGCTTATCTTCCTGTTGGTATATGGTGTGGATGGCTGTCTGACGATAGTTCATCGCATTATGTTGCATGAGAATCTGGGTGAGGCTCATCGCAAGCATGCTTATCAGTTGATGGCAAATGAGTTGAAGATAGGTCACGTGAAGGTGTCTTCCTTGTATATGGCTATGCAGTTGGTGATTTCTTTGGGATTTATCTATCTGTGTCCTGATAATGTAGCGTGCCACTGGATGTATCTTGTGGGCGCATTGCTTGTATTGTCACTAGCTTATGTACTTTTCAAGAAGAAGTATTATCATCTTCACGAAGAGTATCTTGCTTCTCTTAAGAAATAAGGATTATGAATACATTGGAAATAAACAAAGATTTCTTGGATTCTCTTTTTGCCAAGGCAAAGGAGAATCCTCGCTTGCGCCAGAACTATGATCTTCGTACGAGTGCGGAGGATAAGAGTCAGAGAATGCTCAACGCTCTGCTGCCTGGTACAGAAGTGGCGATCCATCGCCATCCGAACTCATCTGAGAGCGTCATCTGCCTATGTGGTAGAATGGATGAAGTGATATACGATGAGGTGATATCCTATCATCAGGATGGTGGGGATACCATTAGAAAGGTCTCTTATCAAGAGATTGAGAGAATTCATCTCTGTCCTGAAAATGGGGACTTTGCCTGCCAGGTGCCTAAGGGGGCTTGGCATACGGTTGAGGTCTTTGAACCTAGCGTCATCTTTGAAGCGAAAGATGGAGCGTATGGGAGTGATGGGAGTGAAATACTTCGAACCACCTAGTTCTTTCCTTTTAAGGTTAGCCGATGGCTTACGGATGAAGGTCACGCAGATTTCGCAAATGACGCAGTTTTTTTTCTTGGTGGTTTCGAATAAAAAGTGTACTTTTGTGGCACAAGTTGAACGTTTTAATTGGAAATATAAATGAAACCGACTGCAAAGATATATTGAATTCAAACAAACGTTTAAATGTTATGAAGACAGTTATAACCTACGGCACCTATGATCTTCTTCACCAAGGTCATATTAATCTCTTGAAACGAGCTAAGGAACTTGGTGATTATTTGATCGTGGGTGTCACGAATGATAATTTTGACAGAGACCGTGGTAAGCTCAATGTCAGAAATAATGTGCTTGAACGTGTGGAGGCAGTCAAGGCTACTGGCTATGCGGACAAAATCATCATCGAAGACTATGTGGGACAGAAGATAGATGACATCCAAAAATATGATGTTGACATCTTTGCCATAGGCTCTGATTGGGAAGGAAAGTTTGATTATCTCAACGAGTATTGCCAAGTAGTTTATCTTCCACGTACACAGGGTATCTCTTCTACTAAACTGAGAAATGAGAACCAGGAGATTGTGAATGTGGGTATCATTGGATGTGGTCGCATTGCACAGCGGTTTCCTGCTGAGGCTTCGGTGGTGAGTGGAATCAATGTATGTGCAGCTTATGACTTCAACAAGGATGCTGTTGTCTCTATGTCGAAAGACAACGAGAGCGTTTGGGCTTATGCAGACTTGGAAAAGTTTTATGATGCCGTTGATGCCGTTTATATTGCCACTCCTCATCTGAGCCATTATGAATACATCAAGAAGTCTCTGGAGGCAGGTAAGCATGTACTTTGCGAAACTCCGATGGTATTGAGTAGGGATCAAGCGGCAGAACTTTATCTGTTGGCAGAGAAGAATGGGGTGATTCTGATGGAGGCTAATAAGACAGCTCATTGCCCTGCATTCAATCACTTGATGGTGATGATTAAGTCTGGACTGATAGGTGAGATAGTTGACATTGAGGCTTCCTGTTCGCAGTTGCTTGACAAGACAGGTCGAGAGTTTGATGCAAGCCAAGCTGGTGGAGCCATGCATGAGGAAGGCAGTTATCCGCTTCTGCCAATCATCAAGTTGATGGGTGTCAACTATGATGACTTGATGTTGTTCAGTAGAATGGACAATTCTGTGGATGTCTATACGCATGGTGTCATGCGCTATCCGTCAGCCACTTGTTCTTTCAAAGTGGGCATCGGCGTGAAGACTGAGGGGAATTTGGTTATTTCTGGTACAAAAGGTTACGCCTATGTACCTGCCCCATGGTGGAAGACAGATTACTTTGAGCTTCGATATGAAGACCAAAATGAAAATAAAAAGTATTTCTACAAGTGGGATGGATATGGTCTCCGCTATGAGATACAAGAATTTATTAGCTGTATCATCAACAAGCGTTTTTCTTCTGCTCGTTTAAGAAGAAAGGAAAGCATCTGTATGGCTCAAGTCATGCAGCAGTTTGATGAACGCAAGAATTTCTTTGAAATATAATATTATCGATATGATCAATTTTACTGTAGGTCCTGTACAGTCAAGTGAGGCTGTACGAGCAATTGGTTCTGAGCAAGTACCTTATTTCAGAACATCGGAGTTTTCTGATGTCATGTTTGAGAACGAACGACTCATCAAGAAGTTTGCCAAGGCTTCGGATGATTCCAAGGTGGTTTTCCTTACAGCTTCTGGTTCTGGAGCAATGGAGACTGCCATCATGAATACATTGACACCAAATGACAAGGCTTTGGTGGTGAATGGTGGCAGTTTTGGGCATCGCTTTGTGGAGTTGTTGGAACTTCACCATATTCCATATACAGATATCAAATTGGAGCATGGTAAGACTTTGAATCCAGAGCATCTTGCTCCTTTTGAGGGGAAAGGATATACAGTTTTCCTTGTCAACAAGCATGAGACTTCTACAGGTGTACATTATGACATCAATATGATTAGTGACTTCTGTAAGCGAAACAACCTGTTCTTGATAGTGGATAGCATCAGTTCTTTCTTGGCAGATTCATTCAATATGCAGGAATTGGGCGCTGACATCATGTTGACTGGTAGCCAAAAAGCATTGGCTTGCCCTCCTGGTGTCTCAATTATGGTGCTTTCGCCTAAGGCTATCGAGCGTGTGAACAAAACAAAGTGTGTTTGTCAGTACTTTGACTTACAGATTGCCTTGAAGAACATGGAGCGTGGACAGACTCCTTGGACACCAGCAGTAGGTATTCTTCGCCAAATCAATGCACGATTGAAGGAGATTGATGCGAATGGTGGTGTTGAAGCAGAAATCAAACGTATTGCAGGATTGGCTCATTATTTTCGTGAGCATATCAAGGGCTTGCCATTCGAGATAGTTTCTGACTCCTTGTCAAACGCAGTAACTCCACTTCATCCAACAACAGCTTCTGCATACGATATTTTCTTGAAAATCAAGGATGAGTATGGAATTTGGATTTGTCCTAATGGAGGTGATATGAAGGATACTATATTCCGTGTAGGTCATATAGGTGCCTTGACTACCGAGGATTACGACAAGCTGATAGCTGCTTTTAAGGATTTACAGAATAAACATTTTATATCCTAAAATCCGCAAGCAATCTCAATGGCAATCTCAATTGCAGTAAAGAGCTTGAACACTATGCATCATGATAGTATGAGCGTGAATTTTGTCCGATTTGTGCATACCTTCCCCTTACCCCACAATGCGACTTGAGGCAATACGCAGATTAAAACCATAAGG
>CDYZ01023696.1_pt1 | contig 20775 bp, 18 predicted proteins | sample 554921 | NCBI WGS metagenome assembly CDYZ01 (sample SAMEA3182058, study PRJEB8094) | gut metagenome | biome: human; feature: gut; material: Stool; isolation source: human stools | place: Canada | collected 2012-11-26 | reverse complement strand
ACGCCCGTGATGCAGCACACCTTCGAGCAGTGGTGCTGGCAGACCTTCTCGTCGCGCGAACCGACGCAGTGCAAGAAGGCGATGCGGCGCGGCGCCGTGCCGTCCTTCAACGCCACGCGCCCCTCGTTGAGCATCCGCTCGATGTCGACGGTCGTATAGACGTTGTCGTAGATGCCGTAACCGTACTCCTCCTTGATGCGGGCGTCGAAAAGGGTGAAACCCGTAGCGACCACCACGGCGTCGGCTTCCAGCCGTTCGCCCGTCGAAAGCGTCACGCCGTCGCGCGCCACTTCCGCGACCTCGCACCGCGTGCGCACCTCGACGTCGCTGGCGGCGAGCCGACGGCGCAGTTCGTCCAGCACCTCGTGCGCCGGCGTGAACGAAGGAAAGAGTTTGTGCCAGCCCGTGAGTTTTCCGCCCAGGTCGGCGTCGCGCTCCAACAGGAGCGCAGAGACGCCTCCGGCGGAGAGTTTCAATGCCGTCTGCATGCCGGCGATTCCCCCGCCGACGACGATTACGCGTTTTCCCATCACTGTTTGATATTGTAGACCGTATCCTGCGAACCGCAATTGACGATGGCGGAGGCGGGTTGTCCGATATATTTTCCGTTCATTCCCAGATATTTGGCTGCCGGATCGTATTCGATGCCCATCTTGTCCAGCAGCGGTTCGACGTCGACCTGGTGCATCTGCATCCCCAGCGCCCACGGATCGTAGCCGAGCACCAGTCCGGCCATCTCCTCGTAGGTGAGCACCGGAATGCCGTGCCCGTTCTCGCCGTAGGTACGGCCCTCCATCTCGGCGATCGTATACTGCCACTTGTCGATGAACATCGCGCAGCCGGGACAGTTGGCCACGATGAAATCGGGCTTGTAGGGGGCCATGCTTTCGAGTTTCTTCTGCGTGTTGGCCACCGAATAGCCCCGGTTGGCCTGCACCAGATAGTTGCGGAACCCGAAGCCGCAGCAGTGGCGCCGCTCGGGATAGTCGACGCACTGGCCGCCCCACGACTCGACCATGCCGGAGAGCACGTAGGGGAACTCCGAACCGCCGACACCCGACTTGGGAAAGATCTTGGCGTAGTGGCAGCCGATATGCTCCACCACGCGCAGCGGCTCGCCCGTGAGCACATTCACCAGCCGGTGCCTGGCGCGTGCGGCGATGGCCTCGCGGTGGTGGAAGACGACGTCCGACGTGTGCGCCAGATTCTTGGGCTTGACCAGCGTGCGGCCCGTGGCCTTGTAGAGCGCCTCGCGCGCCCGCTCCTCGGTCTCGGGAAACTCCTCCCACGTGGCCAGTATCTCGGTGTAGATGCCGAACGAGGTGATGCACGACGAGATGAAGTTCTCGTAGCCCGCCTCGCCCATCAGCGCGAACTGCCGCGCCACGACGGTCATGATCGTCTCCAACGGCACGATATCGGCGTGATATCCGATGCCCGTGCAGGAGGTGTGGAGCGGATCGTCGAAGCAGTCGCGACCCAGATCGTCGTGCATGATATCCAAAAAAGCCTTCTCGCTGCCCGGGAAAAAGTTCTGCCGGATGCAGCTGCGCACGTAGTAATAGCGGTCGTCGGCGATCTCCTTCTGGTAGTCTTGCCAATTTCTATTCATCCTCGTTCTGTGAATTGCGGGTGTATACATCCATGAAATAACGGTCGTCGGCACCGTCGTATCCCAACTCGCGCGCCTTGCGCTCGGAACAGCGTTCGATGTTCTCGAAGAAGGCCGTACCGCCCGTTTCGTCGAAGATGCGGTGCAGCTCGCCGAGCGTGGCGTCGTCGATTCGGCGCACGGCGCCCGGCCCCGGACGGTCGTAGGTGGGGTTGAACTGGCAGTAGATTTCGCGGTCGTTGCGGTAGACCCAACTCCAGACCGGCCCCTGTTCGGGATGCAGGTCGGGAGCGACGAGCTTGGGCGTCACGCAATACCCCGTGCGCAGGATATTCTCGCCGATCGTGCGTTTGAGCGCGAGTTGCTGGCGCCCCTTCTCGCTCTCGACGAAAAAGCCCAGCTTTTGGGACAGCGTGCGCAGCGCCTGAATGACATATCCCGGCGTATTGCCGCGCGGACAGCGCGGACGGCACGACATGCACTCGCCGCAGAACCAGATCGTGTCGCCCTTCAACAGACGCTCGATCTGCTCCTCGTCGCGCGTCTGGACGATCGCCACGATCTGGCGCGGATCGTAGTCGTAGAACTCGGCCGCAGGGCAGACTCCCGTACAGATCCCGCAGTTCATGCACGACTTCAACCCCTCGCGGAAGCGAACGTCCTCCATCAGCATTTCGAAATAACGACTCATAACCTACAACTTTGCATCAGGCAAAGTTACCGGTAACGTATCGGACGGGAAACAGTATAAATACCTATTTTCAAACGCCGTTGCGCCGAAACGGCCTCCTTCCCCGCATCCGGCGCACGCAACCGGAGAGAGGGGCGAACGGCCTTCCGCACACCGGACGCGGCGTTCCGAAGCGCAATTTTTCCGTTCCGGCCATGCAGTAAACCGGCATGCGCCTTGTTTTACTTAAAAAATTGAAAAATACGAACGTCGCCTGCCGACGGCTTCGTCATTTCCAAATTTTCAGAAAAACATGAAAACGAATTTCCGATTCCCGTCCGGAACCGGCTGCTCCGGACGCCTGCTGCACGGCGCGCTGCACACGCTCGCCGCCGCACTGCTGCTCTTCGCGGGGAGTGCCTGCGAAAACGAAGATCCCGATGTCTACACGCCGCCCGCCCCCGAGCCTCTCGCCCCGCTGACGCTCGTGCCGAACATGGATCCCCGCGTACAGAACGACATCGAAATCGAAGAAGAGACGACGGGCGTCTACCGCATCCATACTACCGGAGAAGATCCCTATTTCTGCACCGTTCCCTTCGACGGAAACGTCCCCGCCGACCTCAACGTACTGGCCTTCGAATATCAAACCGACCGTCGCACGGACCACATACAGCTCTTCTTTTGGACGGAAGTCGACGGCGAAGTGATTCCCGACGTCGAACGGACGATCGTCACCACGCCGTTCGAGGCCGCCGACACATGGAAGGAGTATAGCGTGCGCATCCGCAAATGCCGCGAGGAGTTCTTCTGGGGCGAAGCGGGCAACCTGCTGCGTATCGACTTCGGCACGGTGAAGGACGCCGACATCCGCCTGCGCAACCTGCGGCTGCGCGAAATGACCGACGCCGAACGTGCCGAAGACGCGGCCGAAAACGAGAACGACCAGAATGCATCGGTCTACGAGGAACGGCTCAAAGAGTACCTCCACGCATCGTACACGAGCAAAGTAGACCGCGTCGAGGCGACCGCCGACAAAATCCGCATCACGGGCAGCTATGCGGGCGAAGGGAGCTTCCTGCTCTACGAACTGCCGCCCTACGCCGACATCACCCGCATCGAGACCGCCTACCAGAAATACGCCACACCGCTCACGCAGAGTCCGTTCGACGTCACGCTCGACCGCATGGCCTCGCCCGAAGGATTTCCCTACGACCGGCTGCTGTCGCAATGGGCCGTCGTATGCCGCACGGCCGAGGGCGACCGCATCGTCTCGCACGGCCGCTACGCCGACGAGGTCGCCGCGCTGCGCAACCTGCCGCCCGTACCGATGCGGTCGAAGAAGGGACTGGGCGGATTCTACGCCAGCGACTACACGAGCGATCTGGACGACCTGGGCATCACCAGCGCCACGGTCAACGTCAGTCCGTTACAATTCATGTACCTGTCGCCCGCAAAGGCCGGCATGGTCGAACACGCCTACTGCGGCGAAACCTACTATTTCGACACCGAAAAGCTCGATGCGCTCGACGCCACGCTCCGCGAAACCGCCGCACGCGACATTACCGTCGCGGCGATCCTGCTGGTCGATCCCGCCGCAGAGGCGCGCGACGCCGAACTCGGCGCCCTGCTGCAACACCCCGACTACACGCGGGGAACCTACACCATGCCCAACATGACCACCCCCAAGGCCGTGCGCGCCTACGCGGCGATGATCGATTTCCTCGCGCAGCGCTACTGCCGCGAGGACGACGCCTACGGCCGCATCGCGCACTGGATCGTCCACAACGAAGTCGACGGCGGCGTCGACTGGACCAACATGGGCGACGACAAGCTCGTTACGACCTATACGAACGCCTACGTCAAATCAATGCGCCTGTGCGCCTCGATCGTCCACCAGTACGACGCCAACGCCGAATTCTTCGCCTCGTTCTCCCATTCGTGGAGCCGCGCTTCGAACCCGGGCTGGTATCCCGTGCGCGACATGGTCGGGCTGCTCGGCGATTTCAGTCGCGCGGAAGGCGACTTCCGCTGGGCGCTCGCCTGCCACAGTTACCCCGAGACGATCTCCGACCCCTGTACGTGGCGCGAACCGAATGCGACTTTCGCGATGAACACCCCCTTCGTCACGCTCAAAAATCTCGAAGTGCTCAGCAAATGGGCCCTGACGCCGGCCAACCTCTTCCGCGGCACGACGCGCCGCTCGGTATGGCTCTCCGAAGCGGGAACCAACTCCCCCACCTATGCCGAAGCCGATCTGCGCAACCAGTGCGCGGGCTTCGCCTACGGCTGGAAGAAAATCGCCGCCCTGCCCGGCATCGACGGCATCCAGTGGCACAACTGGTTCGACCACCGCAACGAGGGGACGCTGCGCATCGGCCTGCGCCGCTATCCCGACGACGCCGAAGATCCCGGCGGCAAGAAACCGATCTGGGAGACCTACCGCGACGCGGGCACCGACCGCGAGGAAGAGTCCTTCGCGCCCTTCCTCTCCGTCATCGGCATCCCCGACTGGAATATTCTGCAACCCGTCGCAGACTGAAACGGACGAAAAACGGCATCGGGGCGTTCGAGCAATCTCGAACGCCCCGATGCCGTTTCCTGCCCGCAGAACGGACTACCGCTCCGCTGCCGCCTCAGTGCAACCGGATATTCCCATCGGCAGGATCGTTGGCGACGAACTCGCTGCTAAAACCGGTCGGCGTGACATCGACCACGTTGATGCCCGTCGAGGCCCCGTAAAGCGGATAGCTCGACGCTCCCGCGATAATCATCGGAATACCGGCCACCTCGGTCAGCCCCGTGATATGGGTGTGGCCGGCGAAGATCGCACGCACGTCGTATCTCTTCATCAGCGCGGCGTACTCCGTGCGGAAAGGTTCGTCGTAGGCCGATTTGTGCGTGACCCGGCTGTCGGGACTCAAAACGAGCGGGTGATGCGTGAAGACGAAGATGTGATTGCACTTGCGGTAGCGCTCCAACTGCTTCCCGAACCACTCCAACTGGGAGCGGGCATCGGCCGCCGCACGTTCGCTGTCGCAGACCATCGCATTGCTGTTCAGCCCGATGAACGCCGAACCGTTGTAGGAGAACGAGAAGCGGTCGTAACCGAATTCGTCGAGGTACTGCGCCAGGGCTTCGGCCCCGTACTTGGGAATGTCGTGGTTGCCGGGAATATGGAATACGGGGATCGACGCATCGATCAGAGCGATGTTCTCACGGTAGGCCCGGGCCTGCTCGGCGTTCTTATGGTTGTGTATCAGGTCGCCCGTCACGATCACGAAGGCCGGTTTAAGCTCGTTGACACGTGCGACGGTCGCTTTCAGATTGTCGACCGTCCACCGCCAGTCCTGCCCCTTGTCGCAGAAGCCCAGCTGCGGATCGGCGATCTGTACGAACGTGAAAGGCTCCTTCTTCGAGCCCTGTTTTTCGATCACGGGCTGCGCATCGGCCGCAAGCGACCACAGGCATCCCGCCAAAAGCAACAAAAACAACTTTTTCATCTTATTCGGTTTTAAGATTGAATTTCATTCTTCCATTTCCCGCTTCGGCAGAGCTCGAACCAAGTTCGGCTCTGCACTAGGCTTAATGAAATGGTTGATCTCTTTCGTCCATTTCTCACCTCGGCAGAGTCCGAACAAATCCGGCTTAACGAAAAAGGCTCTTCTCCCTACCGCTTCCGTTCGTAGGTCTCGAACGTGAAGGGATACTCGTACCGTTCGCCGCAGGGGAACGACTCGCTCCCGACGAGCCGCCACTCGGCGGCGTCCCACTCCGGAAAGCGTGTATCGCCCTCGTAGGCGCGGTGCACGCGCGTGAGGTAGAATCGGTCGGCCGCAGGCAGCGCCTCGCCGTAGATCTGCGCGCCGCCGATGACGAACACCTCCTCCTCCGGCGGGAAGAGAGCGTATGCCTCGTCGAGCGAATGCGCCGTCCGCGCACCGTCGAACGACAGTTCCCGCCGCGTGACGACGACGTTTTCCCGCCCCGGCAGCGGCCGGCCCAGCGACTCCCACGTCTTGCGGCCCATCACCACGGGATGCCCCGTCGTGATGCGTTTGAATCGGCGCAGATCCTCGGATATGTGCCACAGCAATCGGTTGTTATCCCCGATGACGCCGTTTTCGGCAACGGCTACGATAATCGAAATCATGTCAGTTTCAACTTTTAACGGTCGTTCCGGCGCCTCAGAACGACATGGGAGCCTTGATCGCCGGCCACGGGTCGTAGCCTTCGAGCGTAAAATCCTCGTAACGGAAATCGAAGATCGACCGCACGGCGGGGTTGAGCCGCATCGAAGGCAACTTGCGCGGCGTGCGCGACAACTGCTCGGCCACCTGCTCCATGTGGTTCAGGTAGAGGTGCGTATCGCCCAGCGTATGGACGAAATCACCCGGACGAAGGTCGCACACCTGCGCCATCATCAGCGTCAGCAGGGCGTAGGAAGCGATATTGAACGGCACGCCCAGAAACGTGTCGGCACTGCGCTGGTACAACTGGCACGACAACCGCCCGTCGGCCACATAGAACTGGAACAGTACGTGGCAGGGCGGCAGCGCCATGTCGTCGACCTCGGCGACATTCCACGCCGAGACGATGATTCGCCGCGACTCGGGATTGCGGCGGATCGTATCGACGGCCCGTGCGATCTGGTCGATCGCACTGCCGTCGGGCCGTCCCCAACTGCGCCACTGCCAGCCGTAGACGTGGTTGAGATCGCCGAAGCGGTAGCCCTCGACGGGCGACTCCCCGCCCGCGGCCGACAGGAACGTCTCGCGGTCGACGGGCAGCACGCCGTGGCGCACGCACAGTTCGTTGTAATAGCGGTAGGCGTCGTTGTCCCAGATATGCACGCCGTTCTCGACCAGATAGCGGATGTTGGTATCGCCCCGCAGAAACCAGAGCAACTCGTGGATCACCCCTTTCAGGAAGACCTTCTTGGTGGTCAGCAGCGGGAATCCTTCGCCGAGGTCGAAACGCATCTGGTGGCCGAAGACGCTGCGCGTGCCGGTTCCCGTGCGGTCGCCCCGCACGACGCCTTCGTCGCAAATCCTGCGCAGCAGATCGAGGTATTGTTTCATGACGTCACAGTCGTTTGAGTTCCAGCTTTCCGGCATCGTCCAGCACGGCACAGGCCGGAGCGTCCCACGCCCCGAGCAGCACGACCCGCAGGCCGTCGGCCGCATAGTCGCGCGCGTAGTGCATGTGGCCGAAGATATAGTAGTCTACCGGATCGATCCGCTGCCGGTCGCGGGCATAGGCGATCAACGGTTCGGTCACGCTCCGGTCGGACTCGCCGCCATGCGACTTGCGCGAACGACCGCTCCACCAGCGGCCGAACTTCACCGCCCAGTCGGGATGCACGCCCCACGAAAAGAGCCAGCGCAGCGGCCGCGACCGGAAAACAAGATTCATGAAGCAGAGCCACGGCAGGTGGCCGACGTTGATATTGTCGCCGTGCGCCAGAAAGAGCCGCTTGCCGGCGAGCGTCACTACCTGCGGCTCGGTATGGATCTCCACGCCGCATTCGCGGTGCAGGTAGTCGCCCACCCACATGTCGTGGTTGCCGGTGAAGAAGACCACGCGCACGCCGCGGTCGGTCAGTTCGGCCAGTTTGCCCAGCGTGCGGACGAACCCCTGCGGCACGACCCGCCGGTATTCGAACCAGAAATCGAACAGGTCCCCGAGCAGGTAGATCGCCTCGGCATCGCGGGAAACGGCGTCGAGCCACGCCGTGAACCGACGCTCGGTGCGCCGTGCCGTCGCCGGATCGCCGGCACCCAGATGAATATCCGAGGCGAAGTAGATCATCGCCCTTACAACAGTTTTTCGAGTTGCTGTTCGAGCGAAGTTCCGTAGAGATCTTTGGCGACGATGTCGCCCTTGCGGTCGATCAGGTAGTTGGCGGGCAGTTTGCGGACGTTGTAGATCGTCAGCGCGGGCGATGCTTCGCCGCGCAGGTCGCAGACCGAAATCCACGGCAGCGACTGCTCCTGCACCGTATTGATCCACATCGGTTTCGACGTCTCGACAGCCACCTGGTAGACCTCGAACCCGCTGTCATGGTATTTCTCGTAAAGTTGTTTCAGGTCGGCGTTCAGCGCGTTGCTGTTACCCAGCGACGGCGACCAGAAGTCGATCAGCACGACATTGCCTTCGAGCGACGACAGCCGCACCTTCTTGCCGTACATGTCGGCGATTTCCAGATCGGGGAAGCCCGCTTCGGAGACCGTCGCCGAGAGGTTCTGCAACGCATCGAGGCGCGAAATCTCGGCATGGAGCGACGCCAGATAGGGCGACTGGGGATAGCGCTCTTCGAGCGCATCGGCCACCGTGCGGTAGTAGACGGCGTCGCCCTGCCCGTTGAAGAGGTAGCGATCGCCGGGCAGGCGCTGCGAAAGCGCATAGACCGCCGCGATCGACGCCTTGTGTTCGACGATGAATGCGAGCTGTGCACGCTTGATGCGCAGGTATTCGTCCGAATAGGCTTTGGCAAGGCGTTTGAGCTCCTCCTCCGACTGGCCGTTGCGGGCATAGGCTGCGGCGATGTCGTTGAGCTTTTCGGCCCCCTCGACATAGGCGAGGTTGAATTCGCGCAGCAGCGACGACTCCTCGTTCCCCTCGACCGTATAGTTGCGGGCGAAACTGCCCGCCGAATTGATCGTCAGGCGGTCGCCGCCCTCGATCAGCACGGGCACGCTCTCGCCGTTGTAGGAAATCGTGTAAAGCGACGGGGTGGAGGGGACGTTCTTCAATTCGAACCGGTAGTTGCCCGCGTCGTCGAGCGACACCGAATCGATCAGGGGGGCCTTGCCGCCCGCCGAAAGCTGTTCGATGTAGACCTGCCGGGCGTCGGCCCCGACCAGGCGGCCCGAAATCTTCACCTTGGACGACTGGCAGGCGCCGAGCGTCGCCGCCGCCAGAATTCCCATCACTATCTTGCTTTTCTCCATTTTTTCGCACGTTTTCATTCAGCGCGGAGAGCGTGCCGCTCTTCCCGACGCAGGAAACACACAATATTCGGTTTCGGCGAACGAAGGAAAGACCGCGCGTACCGGGAACGTCTCCGTCCGCGGGAATATCCCGCACGAGGCCGTCCGCGCAACACGACGGGCCGAATCGCACCGTTCCCTATCCCGCTTCCGGCGGGATACGCCTGCCGCAACCGGATTTTCGTAACTACAAATATAACTTTTTTGCCTTATAACGCAAAATTATTTGGTCGAATTGTACGAACGGCCGTTTTTAACGTATCCCTGATGCTGCCCCTGGTGATTCTGCTGATAATTGCCCTGACGGGCACGCGGATTGTTACGGCCTTTCTGCACGGGACGTCCGCCGGTGCGCTGGGGGCCTTTTTGGGGGTGGGCCGTAAAGTGTTGTTTATAGTCGCTTCGGAGATTATTGATAGCAGCTTCGTCTATCGAAATGTTCCCGCCGGACATTTGTCTTATATCTTTTATGATCACCTCGTTGTTGGGGTGTTCCTGATTGTACTCGTAGCTCTTGGCACGCATGTAACGCGCCAGATTGTCGACCGTCCGGCTCACGTCGGGACTGCTTTTGCCGACCAGCGAACGGATCATCTCTCCCACATATTTCCCGTAATGCTTGAACAGGATGCGCCGCTGCGAATAGGGCATCCTCCGCGGTGCGACCGTCAGATCCTGACGCGAGGGACGCGGATAGGGAGAGTCCACATCCAACTGAAAATCAGACATGATAAAGAGGTGATCCCACAATTTGTGCGTGAAGTCGGCCGTATCGCGCAACAGCGGGTTCAGGTTGCCCATCACGGCGATGACGGCCTTGGCCTGCCGCGTCCGCTCGCGGCGGTCTTCGATTTCGAGCAGCGACGCGACCATCTCGTGGATATGGCGCCCGTACTCCGGCAGGAAAAGTTTGCAGCGGGTGTAATTATAATTCTTTTTCATAACGGAATTGATTCGCGCAGACCGTCCCGCAGCCGGAACATTGTTCCGTTCGGACCGAATACATCGAATTTTTAATGGTAAAAAAGGCTCTCCGCAAGCGTTTGCACCGAACTTACAGGAGTTTGACTCGCCTGAAAATTTTCACTAATTTGGCTACAAATGTAAACAAAAAATCGAGAGAAAACAGAATATTTATGACAAAAGTTTTAATTTTAGACCATTCAAAAAGTATGCGAAAGACGCTCGGCGAACGACTCGCATACGAAGGTTATGCCATCGAAGCCACGGACGACGTATCGGAGGCTTCCGAAATGTGTCGTCAAATGGCCTTCGACGTAGTCCTCACCGACGACAGCAGCAATGCTTCGCCGCTCGGAATTCCCTTTATCGTACTCGCGGGCGCGGGCGACAACCAGATTCAGCGCGCCGTCACCGCATTCCGCGACGGTGCGATGGACTTCCTGCAAATCCCCTCCGACATCAACCGTCTCTACGACACGCTGCGGCGTTACTCGGAAGAGGAGGCTCCGACACAGACGCCGCTCCCCAAACAACGCATGTCCGCACATGCGATGGGACGCGCCCGGCGCACGCGCGCCTCGTCCGTGCAGCCCATCATCGGCTCGTCGAACGCCATCGGCAACGTGCGGCAGGTCGTCGAACGGATCGCAGCCTTCGATACCCGTACCCTCATCACCGGCGAGAACGGGACCGGCAAGGAGCTGGTCGCCCGCTGGCTCCACGCCAAGAGCAGACGGGCTTCGGGCCCCTTCGTCGAAGTCAACTGCGCGGCCATTCCCTCGGAGCTGATCGAAAGCGAACTCTTCGGCCACGAACGCGGCGCCTTCACCTCGGCCATCAAACAGCGCAAGGGCAAGTTCGAACAGGCCACGGGCGGTACGCTCTTCATGGACGAGATCGGCGACATGTCGCTCGCGGCCCAGGCCAAAGTACTGCGCGCCCTCCAAGAGAACAAGATCTGCCGCGTGGGAAGCGACAAGGACATCGACGTCGACGTACGGGTGATCGCAGCCACCAACAAGAACCTGCGCGAGGAGATCGCCAAGGGGAATTTCCGCGAAGACCTCTACCACCGTCTCAGCGTCATCGTCATCCGCGTCCCGCCCCTGCGCGAACGCTCCTCCGACGTTCCCGAACTGACGCAGCACTTCGTCGACGAAATCTCGTCCCTCTACGGCATCCCGCCCAAGCCGATCGACTCCGACGCCATGGAGGCGCTCTCGGCGATGCGGTGGAGCGGCAATGTCCGCGAACTGCGCAACGTAATCGAACGGCTCATCATCCTCAGCGGCGACACCATCACGATCGATGATGTACATAAATACTGCCAATCGTAACGCCGCCCGCACAAAACGGAAAACGGAATCTCTCGAAGATTCCGTTTTCCGTTGATAACCAGCGAAGAATCCGGCTCCGAAGAACCGACCGGAAAGATTACAACAGTCCGAGCAACTCCGCAGGGCGGTCTACGATGTGCCGGGCACCGCTCTGCTCCAACTCGGCACGCGTGCGGAACCCCCACGTGACGCCCGCCGAACGGACGCCGGCGGCGGCGGCCGTCTGCATGTCCACCCCCGAATCGCCCACGTAGAGCACCTCGCCGGCGGCGACGCCCGTCGCAGTCAGGATCTCGCCGACGACCGCCGGATCGGGTTTGAGCGGCACGTCGGGACGCTGCCCCAGAACCACGTCGAAGCGGATGTCGGGGAAATAGCGGCCGATGAGCTTCTCGGTGCCGGCCTGGAACTTGTTCGACGCGACGGCCAGCCGCACGCCCCGCCGCTGCAACTCGTCCAGCAGTTCGGGAATTCCCTCGTAAGGGAGCGTATGTTCGTCGATATGCGCGAGATAATACGCCACGAAATCGCGCCGCACGGCGTCGACCGTGTAGGGCGTGCGCAGTGCTTCGGGAAGTGCGCGCTCCACGAGCCGCATGATGCCGTTGCCTACGAAACGACAGTAGTCTTCGTAACTGTGCTGCGGCAGTCCGCGCAGCGCCAGCACGGCGTTGCAACTGACGGCCAGATCGCCGATCGTGTTGAGCAGCGTTCCATCGAGATCGAAAATAGCGAGTCGGGTCATCGGATTCTCTGTTTATTTTGCAGCAAAAATACGCAAAGCGGGGGAACCGGACAACTCCCTCCCCCCCGCATTTGTAGCTCCACCGCGACTCGAACGCGAATTTAGGGTTTAGGAAACCCTCGTTCTATCCCTTGAACTATGGAGCCTCGCAGCCCGCCCCGCAGTGCGGGCGGCCCCGAAAAAAAACGGAGCCCGGCCGTCGGACGGCAGGCTCCGCAAAGATAGCGTTTTTTCCGCAAAAACAACGGGCGGACTCAGAAATTGAATCCCACACCGAACGAAAGGACGTGGGCGTGGAGTTTGTAATTGCCCGAAAAGATCGATTCGAGCTTCGTGTTGTCCTGATAGCTGTAAATCGGATAGGAACCCGTCCGTTCGGGGTCGGCCGACGAAACGTAACAGTAGGCCACGTCGATCGAGACGTACTTGCGGGGACGGAAGCTCAGACCGGCCGTATAGGAGACCTTCGTCATCGAAGGCGTTTCGGGATTGAGGTAGTCGCTGCTCACGGGGCTTTCGTCGACGTACATACCCATGCGCGCCGTCAACCAGTCGCAGGCGCGGTACTGACCGCCGAACCGGAACGTGAGCGTATTGGAGTAGTTCTTCACCGAATAGATCGGGTCGATGCCCAGCTCCTTCTCGTTGAACTCCACGTTGAGCGCCTCGTAGGCCGACCAGCCGACCCATTGCAGATCGACGGCGAACTCCCACTTGGGTGCGGGGCGGAAACTGACGCCCCACGTCACGGTCGTCGGCAGCGGCAGCTCGGCCGAGAAGGTTCCCCGATCCAGTCCGGGAATCACTTCGCTGCCGCCGGCCATCGTGCTCAGCGCGTTGAGCAGCGTAAGGTATTGCTGCGTCTCGGGCGAAACGTAGCTGAGCGCCGCACGGCCGCTGCCCACCTTCATATTCATGCGCGAACGCCACGACATGCCCAGCGACCACTCGGAATTGATATCCCACATGATGCCCGCATTGACGCCTACGGCCACATCGGCCGAGCCTTCGAGCCGTGCCGACACCAGCGCTTCGCCGGCATGATTCGCCGCGAAATAACCGGCTCCGGCATTGGCCTGACCGATATATCCGTTCAAAGCGGCGATCTGAGCGGCGATCTCGGGCGTCGAGGGCAACTGCTCCAACTGATCGACCTGTGCCTGCAACTTGCTCGCTGCCAATTGAAGGCCTCCGGCTGCCGTGGCACTTCCCGTCGCGACGGGAAGCATCGAACGCGACAGATCGAAATTACCCCACGTGATCATCAGACCCGCACCGATCGACACCCGGTCGCAGAGCTTGAACGACACGGTCGGCTGCACGGTATAGGCCGCCAGATTGATCTCCTGCACCAGATTCGCGCCGGGCCAGTCATCGCCCCAGTTCATCGACGAGCCGTTGGGCGTGAAGAAACCCAAGCCGACGGCCCAGCGGTCGGAAGGTTTGTAGTTGAAATAGGCGTAGATCGGCGTCGACATCTTGTTGTCGGACTCCCACTCGGGACGGTTGCCCGAATAGAAACCGTTCTCCATCGTGGGCGAAGGGGTATAGGTACAATAGGAAAGGATTCCCGCAGCGCCGACCGACAGGTCGAATTTCGAATCCTGGAACGCCGTGGCGGCGGGGTTGAAGAAGATGGATTCCGAATTGAGTTTCATGGCCGTGCCGACATGGCCCATACCCGTCTGGCGGGTCGAGAGGTTGTTTACCTGATAGCCCTCGGCCCGAAGACCGGTCGCCGAGACGACGGCCACGAGAAGCGTCAAAAGTCTTTTCATTCGCACAAATTTTAAACCGTTACGCCCCGAAACGCGCTCCGTTCCGAGACAAAAATCCGGCGCAAAAGTAGGAATTAAATGCCGCGTCGACAAATTATTTGGTCGTTATTTCCGAAATTCTGGAATACAAGTAAACATTTGGCCGAAAAAGGAAACTCCGTTCTCCGGACTTTCCCGAAATCGGCAACGACTGTTCCGTACACAAAAAAATGCTTATCCGTAAAAAAATCGGGACGGTGTTCCCGTCCCGAGAGCCGACTGTTCCGGCGCCCGATCACTTCCGTGAATAATATTCGACGAGCACCTCGCCGTCGCCGTCGTCGTAAATCCATTTCATCGTCGAGACGGTTATTTCGGTCAGACAAGTCTGTTCATTCACTCCGTCATCCGTCGTCAACACGCCCGACATTTCGTCATAAGAGTAGGTCCCGTCGTAATACTCCTCGGGCGGGAAATCGTAATAACGATAGGTTCCGTCTTCCCGAAAGATCGCAATCGCTTTGTCCTCCTCTTCCACGGCCGTGAAACTGTCGACCAGTTTCCCGTTCCGGTAATACTCGTTCCTCTGAAATACCCATTCGCCGACGATTGATCCGGACTCGTCGTTCGGTTCGTCCTTTTCATCGGAGCAAGCTACGACCAAGCAGGTCAAAGCCCACAGGCTTGCAAAAAACAGTTTTTTCATCGTCGATCGTTATTTAAGTTTTTCATATATTTTTCCACCTCGAACAGCACCAATCCCCAGTCGTATCGGGCATAAAGCGGATGGCGGGGATTTCCTTTCGCCGTAAGTCTCCCGATTTGAAACCATTGCCCCCCCCCGACTCGCACGCAGCACGCTGTATAAATCCCGAAAAGACTGTTTCAAATAAGGTCTTATCGAAATATCGTTTCCGAAAGCGACCAATATGTCCGCTGCCGGATAACGTTGCAGCAGATCGGCCGCGACATCCAGATTTTTCCGGTACATCGCGTCGTCCAACGTTGCCGACAAGCTCCGTTTGTCCGTCGCACGTTCCGACGAAAGGTTCAGCATTGCGAATCCGTCGTAACCGCCGCCCTCGGCGAATCCCACGACTTTGCGCACCGTCAGGTCGGGATGTGTTTCGTCCGCAGTGCTCGGATTGAGGCCGACGACCAACAGCATCCTTTCGCCGGGTTGTTCCAGCACGAACCGATGATGGCCCTGCGATTTTCCGGTTTCATTGCATGTCGGACAGTAATTCATAATCAGCCTAATTTTACAATTTCGAAATTTCCATATCCGCAATGGCAACTCGCAACGGTTACACCGTACTTGCTTTCAATCGCTTCAATGATCTGTTTTGCACTCGGACGGGCCGTAGTCCCCACCACGAGAATTTCCACGGTCATTCCTCTCGTCAATTTACCGGCACTTTTAGTTGCCGTAACACTCCATAATGTACCTGCCATAATTCAAAAGATTAAAAGTTAATAATTTATTTATAAAGAATTTGCGTCGTTTCGGGGATATACCATTGATTCCTATTATAATTGATTCCATTGATTGTCCAGCCTTCTTTCAGATATACGTTTTCCAACGTTGGCATCGGAGCGCAATCGAGCGGAGAAGGATAACTGGATTTATTCAGTCCTGTTTCGCTTACGTCGAGTGTTGTCAGCAAATTGTCTGCACAATCAATGTATATTAACATCGGACAGTTCGACAGATTCAAAGATTGCAATTTGTTTTTATAACAATGAAGAAGTTCCAAAGACACGCAACTGCTGCAATCCAGCGCCTCCAGCTCATTCTCGGAAATCCATAGCGAGGTCAAGAAAATCGACTGCTGTAAATCTATATTTTCCAATCGGTTCCCAGCGGCATAAATATCAGATAACAGTCCGTTTTCGGGAAGAATGAGATCTTCGAGTCGATTATCGTCGCAACTCAAATGTGTAAGTTTCTTACAATTTGAAAGATCGAGTCGTTGTAACTGATTTTCATTACAATATAGATAGGCTGTATTGGTACACTTGCTTAAATCGAGTTCATACAGGAGATTGTTATTGCAAGAAACTGATGATAACGAACTTTCTTGAATAAAAGATGTATCCAATGCCAACGATTTTATGGAATTATTGGAACAATCGAAATATGTTGCGCCGATAGGATCCGTGCCGAGGGTCGAGATTCGATTGCCGGAACAACTGAAACTAAACCATTTGTGCTGGTCGAACAGAAATGTAGATATTTGATTATCATCGCACGAAAGAATAGCTAGTTCTTTATTACTTCGCACGTCGAGTGAGGTTAAGGTATTTTTATCGCACTTTAACGACCATAGTTTTCCGTTTTTCGAAACGTCCAATTCGGAAATTTGATTTTCAGAACAGTCAAAATATCTCAAATCGGCAAATTCTTCAATACCCCTCACCGACCGAATGTGCAACTTAGCGGGCTTAACCTCCCTGACACCTTCCGTTTCACGTTTGGTAATCTCGCCGTCGTTATTCATGTCGAAATTTGTCAGGCAATATTTCCGGAAATAGGGATCGGGAATGTCGATCACCTTGTCATGGTATTGAATGATCTGCACGGTGTCCGCCAAGTCTTCTCCGGGCGCTTTCAGAACGATTCGTCCGCGCCGGGACTCCATACCGTCGTAGGGCGCGACTCTAAACCGGAAATTCAACGATTCGAATGCCCGAGTGTCTTTCTCTTCGGAAATCCAATCCGCCGTTCCGTCGAGATATGCAATTTCACACCCTACGGAGGAACCTCCCGTCAATTCGACTTGTCCGCCTTCGTCATAAAAAATAAATTCCCGGCTTCCCCCGATTAAAAAAGATACGACCTGCTTCTGCTCAATGGTCAGTGAAATATCGGTATCTCCGCTTCTAATCGAAAAATCATGGATTCTCTTATCGTATCCGTTCGCCTGTATATCGACCGTCAGGGTCGTCGTTCCGGCACTTCCATATGCGGGAGTTACCGAACACCATGCCCATTCGCTTTCCGTGAAATTCTGGTCTATGCTCCAATCCGCATTTGCTGTCAATGCAACGGTTTTTGTAATTGCATCGGAACTTGCAAAAAGGTGCGTTTCGGAAAGTTCCAGTTTTATTTCCGATGAAGGGTTGTTTCCATTGTTCCCTCCGTTCCCGTTATTAGGATCGGAATCAACATGCTCTTTACTACAAGCACCGATTATGCAAACCGCAAGAATTACGACACATAGTATTGATTTTTTCATAGCAATATAAATTTGAATTCCGACTCAAATTTTATTGCCACTCGGCTCCTGTATGGCTGGGTCAATAGCAAAAAGAAAGTGTGGAGCCGATTTCGTTTATCAATCTGAAGGTTGTGGCGAACCCATAGCAAAATAAACGAAGATACAATACCCCACACCTGATAGATATGGGATAGGTACACAGAAGTGCACCTTGCCATATGCTAACAAGAAATGAGTGCTGTTCGTTGTCCTTTGCTATTGAAAATTGCCACATTTTCAGATTAGGACAAGTGCGAAAACACTTTCTGTATGTCTGCCGCTTGCGCGGCAAGACAAAAATAGAAATTATTTTTCACATTGAACAACACTCATGTAAAAACAGCAGCAAATTACGCCAAAAAGTTCCTGAAAATCAATATTGACTTCGAACAATGTTATTTCAATTTGGGAAACTGCGCGCTGCACGATCCCTCCGCATGAAACCGGAGGAATCATCGTCCGACGCATCCGCACGGACATCCGCCCTTTCAGCGAACGAAAAACGGAATCCCGCAGGATTCCGTTTTCCAGTCGTTCGGGCAGGATCACTCCTCCCCCATCACCTCGCGTCGATAACGTTTCAGCGCCTCGCCCAGCACGCGGATCGCACGCTGCAAATCCTGCTGGCAAAGCACATAGGCGATGCGCACCTCGTTGCGACCGCACGTCGGGTCGGAGTAGAACCCCGAGGCGGGAGCCAGCATCACCGTCTCGCCCTCGTAGTCGAATTCGCCGAGGCACCACGCGCAGAAACGGTCGCTGTCGTCGATCGGCAGCCGCGCCACGGTGTAGAATGCACCCATGGGGATCGGCGAATAGACGCCCGGCAGGCGGTTCAGACCGTCGATCAGGCACTTGCGGCGGGCGATATACTCGTCGTACACCTCCGTATGGTACTCGCGCGGCGCATCGATCGACGCCTCGGCGACGATCTGCCCCACGAGCGGCGGCGACAGCCGCGCCTGGCAGAACTTCATCACGGCGTCGTGCAGCGCACGGTTCTTGGTGATGAGCGCCCCGATGCGGATGCCGCACTCCGAGTAGCGTTTCGACACCGAGTCGATCAGCACCACGTTCTGCTCGATCCCCTCCAGATGGCAGGCCGAGATATAGGGCGACCCCGTATAGATGAATTCGCGGTAGACTTCGTCCGAAAAGAGAAAAAGGTCGTAGCGCTTCACCAGATCGCGGATCTGCATCATCTCGCGGCGCGTATAGAGGTACCCCGTCGGGTTGTTGGGGTTGCAGATCAGGATGCCGCGCGTGCGGTCGTTGATAAGCTCCTCGAACTTCTCGACCGACGGCAGCGCGAAGCCGTCCTCGATCGAGGCGGTGATCGGCCGGATCACGGCGCCGGCCGATACGGCGAAAGCCATGTAGTTGGCGTAGGCCGGTTCGGGTACGATGATCTCGTCGCCCGGATTGAGGCACGACATGAAGGCGAAAAGCACCGCTTCGGAGCCTCCCGTCGTGACGATGATGTCGTCGGCCGTCAGGCGGATCTGGTACTGGGCGTAATACTCGACCAGCTTTTCGCGCAGCGACCGGTAGCCGTCGCTGGGGCTGTATTCCAGCACGGTGCGGTCTACCTGCTTCAAGGCGTCCAGCCCCACCTGCGGCGTGGGCAGATCGGGCTGGCCGATGTTGAGATGATAGACCTTCACGCCGCGGGCCTTGGCGGCCTCGGCCAGCGGAAAGAGTTTTCGAATCGGCGACTCGGGCATTTCACAGGCCCGAAGGGAAATTTGCGGCATAGCGAGCGGTTTTCGTCTGTGACATCCTCAACGGATCGGATGTGCGGCAAAGATAGCGTTTTTTTCAGCGGATCGGTCGTTTCGCCCGTTCAGTCTTCGATCGTGCGCGACGGGCGGAAGCGCACGGCACGGCGCGCCGGGATCCGCACGGGTGCGCCGGTGCGGGGATTGCGTCCCATACGCTCGGGGTAACGGACGGTCGAAAACGTCCCCAGCCCCGTCAGCAGAATCTTCTCATCGCCGCGCAACGCCTCGACGGCAACCTTGACGAACGCATTGAGCGCCTTCACGGCATCGATCTTCGAAAGCCGCGCCTCACGGGCCACGGCCTCCGCCAATTGAGATTTGTTCATAACAGAGAGGGTATAAAGGTTACAACATTCTTCGTCTCGAAATCCTAACCGTATCCGACAAAGTTAATAAAAATTTCCCGAACATCCGTTTCGACCTTTTTCCCCGCCGGCAAAGGGAGATCGCGACCGCACGGGCGACGCACGGCAGGAACACGGACAACGGGCAAGCAGCCGGTCGGAACCGCGGCCGCAAACGGCCGTTCAGGAAGGCCGTGCGCCGACCGCCGCACGCCGGAAGGGCGCGGGGCGAAATCCCGGCCGGAATTTGGTAAAATGGAAATAAGGTGCTACTTTTGTCGCCGGAAAGATGGCAGAGCGGTCGATTGCGGCGGTCTTGAAAACCGTTGAACCGAGAGGTTCCGGGGGTTCGAATCCCTCTCTTTCCGCAAACCAAAATCCATGGTGAAGGCAGAGGACGTGTCCTCTGCCTTTTTCGTTCGAGGCGTCACCGACTTCACAACAGACCGGTGCAGGACCGCCCGCGGCAGCGCAGGGAAAGACGAGCGAAGCGACGTCAACTCCGAAAACACCTCCCCGACAAAAATCCTCCGATATAATTCCGACCATTAGCAGGGATACCTGCGCACTCGCTCACGTTCCGCGCACCCTCACCGCATCCCTCCCCGAAAGGCGGATTCGCTCATGACAAAGGCTGCGGAGCGAAACACGTCGCTCCCGAAAACGGCGCCCCCTCGCCCTGAGGAAAATCCCGAAGCGACGTTACAGAGGCCAAGAGAACAAAAAAATCAGATAAAGATCAATGAAATTTAATTTTCAACTATTTACAGATGATACAAGCACTATTGAGTAACAATCCCAATGTCCGACATTTCGTCGCCCTCCCCCCTCAGCTTGTTTTCGCAAAACAGCACAAAAAAAGAGATTGCAAATTCTGCAACCTCTTGATTTTATGAGCTGTTGACGAGGCTTGAACTCGTGACCTCTTCCTTACCAAGGAAGTGCTCTACCACTGAGCTACAACAGCGATCGCCTTGAAAATCAGCAGTTAGCAGAAGCACGAAAAAGAAATTTCAGCATGGTGTCCAACATTGTGTCCAACAATCGCTACCCGCAATCGCTTGCAGGTTAATGATTAAATGATTTATCAATAGAGAATTTATGGAATGAAAAATGAAAGAGGACAAACCTTGCAAAAGGGGTATATTTAAGACCCCTTTGCAAAGTCTGTCCTCGTATCTGTTGAGAAAAACGCGCGAGAAAATTTTCCCCTGCTCTCTCCTTTTAAGAGAGTGTTTGTTGCTTTTGTATCTATATGAACTGCTCTAAATATTTCTCGTTGAAACCCGTGAGTGGAAATTTGAAATCTTTCTG
>CDYZ01060408.1_pt1 | contig 20799 bp, 14 predicted proteins | sample 554921 | NCBI WGS metagenome assembly CDYZ01 (sample SAMEA3182058, study PRJEB8094) | gut metagenome | biome: human; feature: gut; material: Stool; isolation source: human stools | place: Canada | collected 2012-11-26 | reverse complement strand
GGATACGAATGCGGGTGAGGTGATACGCCGAGTGCCAGGCGTGAGCCTCATCGACGATAAATTCGTGATGGTTCGTGGTTTGTCACAGCGTTATAACAATGTGTGGGTGAACGGAGGAGCAGTGCCTAGTTCTGAGGCTGATTCCAGGGCATTCTCCTTTGACATCATCCCAAGTTCGCAAATCGACAACCTCACCATCGTGAAGTCGCCATCGGCTGAATATCCCGCTGATTACTCAGGCGGTTTCATCATCGTCAACACCAAAGAGATTCCGGCAGAAAACAGTTTCAATATCGCCGTGGGCGGAAACTGGAACACATCTTCTGCCTTCAAGGACTTTTCTTACTCTAAAGGTTCCGGAACCGATTTCCTGGGTTTCGACAATGGACTGAGAAACCTGAATGGGGGCATCCATGCTGCCTTGAATCCGCAGCTCGATGCCAACGGAAAACCGGTGGGCGATTATGCTACTTCGCTCTTGGGAAACGGACTTAACAACGATTGGCTCGTGAAGAACAGGAAACCTTTGGGCGACCTAAAGTTAGCGGCCAGCCTGAACCAGCGCTGGATGCTCGGCGGAAGAACACTCGGCATGCTCGCTGCCTTGAACTACACCAACGAATACCGCACCTACGAAAACATGGAGAACAATCTCTATGGCATCTATGATGTGGCAAACGACAAGCCGAACTATCTTCGTCACTCTATTGACGATCAGTATAATAATAACGTGAGACTCGGAGCAATGCTCAACTTCACCTTCCTTTCCAAGGACGGCAATCACAAGTATCAGCTCAAGAACATCTTCAACCAGTTGGCTACCAGCCGATATACCTGGCGTGATGGCGTGAGCGCCCAGTCGAACCTGGAGCGAAGCGCAGAGTATTACTACCGCAGTAGAACAACATATAACGGTCAGCTTACCGGCAAGCACACCTTCACTAGCGACGCCCTTGACTGGAGCATCGGGTATGCGTATGCCAACCGCCATTTGCCTGACCGTCGTAGATACCTCATCGACGATGCTCTTGAATCGGGCGTTTATGCCCTGAGCACCGGAAACGACATATCCCGCGAGTGGACTCAACTCGACGAACACATTCTCTCTCTTGGTGTAAATGACAAGCACCACTTCAAGTTTGGCAACTTTGAGCCAGACTTGCAAGTGGGTGCCTATGGGGAGTATCGCAGCCGAGAATACCAGACCCGCAATTTCATCTACAACTGGAATGTTTCAGCTAACAACATGCCATCCGACTTCCGCCACAGCGACATCCCAACCCTGCTCTCCAGCGAGGCAAACATGGGTTACGACAAGCTGTATCTTCTGGAGGAAAAGCAGATGCGCAACAACTACCGCGGACACAACACCTTAGGCGCAGGATACCTGGCGATGTCTCTCCCCTTTGGCAAACTCGGCATCCACGCCGGTGTCCGCTTCGAGCATAATGATATGGAACTCATCTCCAATTCCCGTGACTACGAGAAGAGTGAATCGAGCCGTCATTACAAGACCGATGATGTATTTCCATCTCTCAATACTACATACAAGATCAGCGACCAGCACCAGGTGCGACTGTCGTATGGCCGCAGTATTAACCGCCCGGAATTCCGTGAAGTATCGTCGTCGGTGTATTACGACTTCGACCTTGCCAGCAATGTGCAGGGAAACACTGAGTTGAAGAACTGTTATGTCGATAACCTCGACCTGCGATATGAGTGGTATCCATCTCGTGGAGAACTCATCTCATTAGCAGTCTTCTACAAGCACTTCGATTCTCCTATCGAGTGGACCTACACGGTGGCAGGTGGCACAGACCTGATTTACTCTTACAAGAATGCGAAGAGTGCCAACAACTATGGTGTAGAGCTGGATATCAGAAAGAATCTCGGATTCATAGGATTGAAGGATTTCAGTTGGTCGTTTAACGGTGCCCTCATCAAGAGTAAGGTGCAGTTTGAGAAGGGAGCAAAGGAAGAAGACAGACCGATGCAGGGACAGTCGCCATACCTTATCAACACCGGCATCTTCTATAAGAATGAGCCTTTGAAGATGGACATCGCCCTGCTCTACAACCGCATAGGCAAGCGAATCATCGGTGTGGGCAGAAGCGAAGGAAGCACAGGAGATGACTCCAACTCCCGAGTGCCTCACAGCTACGAGATGCCCCGCAACACCATCGACCTTTCACTGGCTAAGAAATTCGGCGACCATCTGGAGCTGAAACTCAACGTAAGGGATCTTCTTGCAGAAAAGATATATTACAAGCAGTTTGCTGATGTAACGTATAGCGACGGAAGCAAGAAGGAAGTAGAAGAAATTGCAAGATGCTACAAGCCGGGCAGAAACATCGGTTTGCAGGCAATCTATAAATTTTAGAGACTATCCGTAGAATTTCAAGAAAGATTATATTAGATGTTTGTTTAATAAAACAGGAAACAATGATGAACAAGATGTATTTTTTAGGATGCATGGGCATCCTCGCAGCATCTGCCATGTTGAGCAGCTGCAGCAGTGACAATGACGATCCAACTCCTTCTCCAAATCCTGGATCAGAAGTAGTTTACAAGTGGACAACCAATGGCGGCTTGAAGGCTTGCGACCACATCCTCTTCGGAACAGATGACAAGGAAAACGCCAACGGAACACAGATTGGCAACGGCGACCAGGAATTCGTCTTCACAGGCAAGCAGACTTTGAAGAAAGGCACTTATCTCCTCAAGGGATGGGTATATATTGCAGATGGTGCTGAGCTCACCATCGAACCGGGAACGATCATCAAGGGCGACAAGCAGACCAAGGCGGCACTCATCGCAGAGCGTGGCGGTAAACTCATCGCCAAGGGTACAGCCACAGAGCCTATCATCTTCACATCTGAAGAGGCTGCCGGCAGCAGAAAGCCTGGTGACTGGGGTGGCATCATTCTCTGCGGTAAGGCTAAGAACAATCAGACTGAACAGCAGATAGAGGGTGGTCCTCGTACCAAGCATGGTGGTGCAGATGATGCTGACAACTCAGGAGCCTTGAGCTATGTACGCATCGAGTTTGCCGGTTATCCATTCCAGAAGGATAAGGAGATTAATGGTTTGACCTTAGGTTCTGTAGGTTCAGGCACAGAGATTGATCACGTTCAGGTATCTTATTCTTTTACCTTTGCACCCGGAATCACGAAAGCCAAAGTAGGTTAATGGGTGTTAAGGTGTACTAGTAAGTATCCTAGATATTCTCTATTCACCGATTCAGTCCTTCACCCACCCAACATTCTTTCTTGATTCCATTAAATTCTAAAATGTTAATAATATGGATAGAGAACTTTACATTGGCGTAGATGTCTCCAAGAAGACTCTCGACCTTGCTTATTATGATGGTGAAACCATTGATTGGAAGAATGCTCATATTAAGGTGAGCAATGATGATGCTGGGTTCAAAAAGATTGACTCCTGGGTCGCAAAAGTAGGAAAAGACTTTGATACCTTTTTGTTCTGTATGGAATATACTGGACTTTATAACCAAAACTTTAGATTATGGCTGGAATCCAAAGAATATATCTATGGTATGGTGGAACCTCGCAAAATGCATCACTTCGAGCCTGACTTGGATGATGACCAGCGATCTCTTGACCGTATCAAGACTGACGAACTTGATTCTTTCAGAATAGCAATCTATTGTGAGCAGAACCACAAGAAAATCCTTCGCAATCCCTCCAAGCTTCCCTCACCTGTCTATTTCAAGTTGAAGAGACTGCTGGTAGAGCGTAAACAGAACACCAAGCAGTCAACTCTCTACAAGCAGCAGCTTCATGATATCTGCGCATACGACACAGACTTATCCGTAGAACGCAAGAAACTCCTGCTGACGAACATGCAGGAAAACCAGAAAGCAATAGACAAGGAGATTGACAGCTACATGAATGAAGATGCAAGCATCAGCAAGAACTACGACCTGCTGACCTCCATTCCTGGCATTGGTCGCATCATAGCGTTGAAAACCATTGTATTAACAGAAAATTTCACAGCTATCAGCAATCCTCGCAAATATGCCTGTTACATAGGAATAGCCCCATTTAAAAAGGAGTCTGGAACCTCTGTAAGAAAGAGAACGGCTGTTTCCAAGAAAGGCTTTTCCGAAGCAAAGTCCGACTTATCCATAGCAGCCCTTTCCGCCATAACCTACAATCCTGCAATAAGAGGCTATTGGATACGTAAGAAAAAGGAAAAATGTGGTGGCATCGTACTCAATGCCATCAAGTTCAAACTGGTCCTTCGTATGTTTGCCGTGATAAAGCGTGGAACACCATATGTGGAGACCGACGCATACAAGAACAGAGAATACAGCAAAAGTGAACTAAAGCTTTTTCCAGACCAAAACTATCATTAGAATCAGTCTTTTGTCTGCATTCTTTTCACTACCTTTGCCGGAGCTTCTGAAAAGGAAGGAACTCCGGACGGGGGTAGTGAACTATTTTGCCATAGGCAAAGACCTTTCCCTGATATAGTCTCCCCTGCCTGAAATGCCAGGTCAAGTGCCGTTTAGGGATTTAGCTGTGCGCCAGCTTATAAAAGATGTGGCTTACCCTGACATAGAGAGTTCCTTCCTACAAAATGCGGTACAAATGTATGAAAAATAAATCATTTATCGGCATCGATATCTCAAAAAATGTCATTGATGCATCAATTTTCACTGAAGGAACTTCAATTAAGGACTTTCCTCACGCTGTATTCAACAATTCTCGCAAGGGATTTGGCGAGATGTCCACATGGCTGAAGAAGAATCATGTGGTTCTCTCGAACTGTCTCTTCGGAATGGAGTTCACCGGTAGCTACTCCATGGAGCTGGAGAAGTTTCTTAATGCCAAGAAGTTTCAATTCTGTATGCTCTCCACCCATGTGGTAAAGCATTATCCCATGGGGCCCAAGGACAAGAGCGACAAGATTGATTCTGCCAAGATTGCAGACTTTCTTTATCGCTATAATGGTACCGAATGTGTCAAGCCTTACAAGATGCCAGACAAGACCTTGCAGAGACTTAAGGCTCTGATGAATGAGCGTAAGTTCCTGGTGGAACAACGTACATGCTTTATGAACAGAAGACAGCTATGCACCACAAAGGAAGACACCCAGTTATATGATGGCTACATCAAGAAACTCAGTCATGACATTGAAAACATCGAGTTGGAAGAGCAGAAGTTGCTGGCTACAGACGATAGCCTTTTGGCTACTTACAAGAATCTTCTGACAATACCGGGAATTGGCTTCGTCAATGCCATAAATGTCATTGTCATTACTCGAAACTTTACCGCTTTTGAAACAGCAAGGCAATATGCCAGTTATGTCGGAGTGGCACCGCACTCCCACACTTCAGGCACCAGTGTGAAATGGTGTCCCCGACCTTCAGCACGCTGTGATGGTCAGGCGAAAGCAGATCTATCCATGGCGGCCACAGTTGCTGTACAATATGATGCAGAGTTACAATCATTCTATAACCGAAAATTAGGAGGTAAGCAAGATTCATACACAAAACGCAAGGCATTGAATGCCGTTAAGTTCAAACTCGTTCTCAGAATGTTCGCCATAGGCAAACAGAACAGAAAATGGGAATTGTTGGATTCAAAGAGCAGCAATGAGAAACTTGCAATATCATAAGTCCGAAACAAGTGAACTATAGCAGTCTGTGCTACTGCCATTTAGAGTCTTGTAAAGACACAAACACGGATAACTAATTAGGAATCTAGCCATACGCTATTAAAAGAACGAGTTCCGTGTTGTTTTGTAACAGAAAATTCATTTTTGACCATTTCTGCTACCTATATTGTAGTGCCTGTATGTTCCAAAACACCTCTTTTGTATTTATTAACACAAAAAGTTGCTCAAAAATTTGGCTATGTCTTAGGAATCTAATGATGATTCCTTCGAGTGGTTTGGTGGTACTGTGAACTGCAAGTATCTCGTAGCCTACAAGGGTTGGGATGATGATTTCGATACCGATAACGGTTTCTCAGGAAAGGTGCAGTATGGTCTTTCTCTGCGCGACAGCAAGATAGCCGATACCTCTCAGAGCAACGGTTTCGAGAGCGACAACTGCGCCGATGGTGCTACCGTGGATCCTCGTACCAAGGCAACCTTCTCTAACATCACCTTCGTAGGTCCTAAGGTATTGGATGATAAGTTCCAGAACACCACAGATTATATCACTGCCGGAGCATACAATCCAAACAACGGTTCAGCCCTCGGCAAGTTCCAGTCAGCCATGCAGATTCGCCGTTCTTCTAACCTCAACTGCATCAACTCTGTAGCCTTAGGCTGGCCTATCGGTTTGATTGTTGATGGGGAGAAGGGTGAAACCGTGAAGGATGCCAAGGATGGCAAGTTCAAGCTTCAGAATGTATATTTTGCTGGTATGGATGCCGTTGGTACTGATGCCAACAAGAAGTATGAGGATTATCTCTACGATGCTGCAAAGAAGCAGGATATCGACAAGAATCAGAAGTCATACAGCAACACCTTCTTCTTCTCAGAGCAGAGCAACAAGTATTTTGATTCATGGACCTCATTGGTTGGTGCAGATGGCTATACTCCTATAGCAGGAAGCCCATTGCTCGGTGCCGCAAGTTTCGCCGGCTGGACAGGTTTCGACACCGTAACTTACATCGGAGCCTTCGATGGCAGCAACAACTGGATGAGCGGTTGGACCAACTTTGATTCTCAGAATGCAAAGTACTAGAAAAAAATGCAAAGTACTAGAAAAAGTTTAGTACCGGAATAAGAATTAGAATTGCTAATTTCTATTTTGACTATAAGGTTTTCTTTTATTGGGGCATGGCGCAGTGATTTGCGCCATGTTTTTTGTTGGGTTATGGAGGGAAACGTTGATGTCCTGCAGGACATCAACATTCATTTGTTTTAATCCATGAACTTAATCATATCCTGGCGTCTTGGCTTTGCCTCTGGCGATTCATCAGGATAACCTAAGGCGATGCAGTAGAGCAGCTTGTAATTCTTGGAGAATGCCATGCGGTCGAGGTAAGGCTTGGCTGACGGCGAATCCAATATCCAACGGGCAGAACTGCCCAGGCAGCAGGAGCCGATGCCCTTTGCCCATGCTGCAAGAATGATGTTCTCGCCAAGCAAACCGCAATCTATCTGCGCCATATCATAAGTCGTATCGTAGGCGATGCAAAGTACGCATGGAGCATTCACAAAGATGTTCTTGAAACCCTTGCGCTCTGCTATCTTCGGATTATCCTTTACCACGGCCTGGGTTATCGAATCGATGAGTGCAGGAGAATCTATCACTCTGATTTCGTACGACTGCAGGTTCTGCCCGTTTGGCGCATGAATGCCGCATCTCAGAATCTCGTTCAGGGTATCGCGGCTGATAGCGGAATCCTTGTAAGCACGGATGCTTCTGCGACTCATCATCAAATCGGTTACCACACTTGCAGAGTCAACAATTGCTGCAGTCTCCGTCTGTCTGTTCTCATTGCAGGCAGTCAACATCAGTGCTGCTGCCAATCCTAAAAATATCTTCTTCATTTTATTCATTGTATGATTAAACCTATATTTCAAATTAGTATATACCCATGTAGCGCTATTAGTATTTATCCATGTAACGTTATTAGTATATACCGTGCAAAGATAGCAACAAATACTGATATTCAAGAAGATACGTTATAACTTTTTAGAGCTTTTATTATTCATTCTGCCATTCTTTTAATAAGAATATATCATAGCCAAACATTTTCCACCTATTTTGCTAAAATTTCCCAAAAACTTCGTATCTTTGCAATGGTTTTATGCAAGATAAGCTGTTTATAAAATCATCAAACGTAGAATTATGGAAAGAAAAAGTTATTCTATAGATATAAATCGCATTGCACAATATGCCATGTATGCATATTGCATTTTCGCATTGTTTTCGCTGGCATTTTCTGTTTGCGGACAAGCGGGCTTATCCTTCAGAACAAGTCCCATCCTAATTCCAATAAGTCCCATCCTGGTTACCATCAAGCAACTGGTCTTGCAGCTCGCCCCTATAGCTTTATGGGGAATATTCCGCTACACGCTACCGACAGGCGTAAAATTGCTACGACGCTGCAGCGAGGTGATGGTGCTTTACTATATACTCTCATTCATCCTGGGGCAATGCTTCAAGTTCAACTTTGTAACAATGATGCAGAACGGACAGATAACACCCACGGCAACTATTCTTACCTGGATACAAAGCTCTATGGGATTGATTTCCGTCATCGCCTCCCTGATAGCCGGCTACCATCTGTACAGCAAGCACAGAGGTAACATGCGCAAACTGGGCTTAGCCCTTATCCTGGTTTTCATGGTATGGCTGATATGCTCGAATCTACTCCCTGTAGCAGTGTTTTATCTGGCAGGTAACACCCAGCAGGCAGCCTTCACCTGCATGAATCTCATCAGTATGATAACCACAACATCGACTTATATATACGCATACTATAGGATGTATCGGGCGATAAAAACTACAGGATGTATCGGGCAATAAAACCAAATAAATACAAATTCTCGGATATACAGATTATAGAAAGGTTATCAGTTTTACAGAAAGTGTTATCAGTTCTACAGAAAGAAATTTGCAATGCACTGCAAATTTCACCAAGAAATACAAGAAATTTGCAATGCACTGCAAATTTCGCTCAGAAACACAAGAAATTTGCAATGCGCTGCAAATTTCCAAAAAAACTTTCGTATATTTGCAGCGCATTTCATTTTTAGCAATCAAGATAGAATGCAAAAGGAATAGCAAAGTGAATAAATAGAACATAAAGAGAATATGATAGAGCGTAAAGAATACATGAATCTCCTGGAGAAATGGAGAGACAAGAAGGTCATCAAGGTATTCTGAGTTTTCAAGACATCAGGAACGGAGTTTAAATATTAATCCTCAAACAGTTTATGAAATTCAACGGCATCCATAAATTGATAATTTGGATTATTTCCTACATTTCTTCTAAGCCTATTTAAATTGGAAGGAGATGCAGCTTTCTTAGTCAGCAAAATATAGAAACTATTATCAAAAGAATAGTCAGAAGTAACCATCGCCTTTGATTCACTAACCTTTTTTGCTATCTCCTTTGAATCCAAATTTCTGGTATTGCTTAGTCGGAATTTTGCATCGGCCAAAAGTAATCTCTTATCATTCACATGCAATAGCATATCTGCAGAAGATTTCTTATCAGCATGATGCTTTTGAGAAATTCGTCTCTGAACTTCATCAAGTTCTATTGCCTTATCTGTGTCAGAGAAAAGATTTTCAGAATTTGGGCATCCCTCCTGCTTCATCAAATGATGCAAGCCGACTAAATCTTTTGCTGTCCAACAATCAATCTTGATTCCCTGATAATTGCCAATTTTAAATTTCGCCATAGTTCTCTACGTATTTCTGAAGCGTATCAAAAGATTTGTTGAATGACCCAAATACCGGTTCTATATCACTGCCCAAATCTTTGTAGTCAAACATGTCAGAACTTTCACGCTGTTCTGCCAGATAAAAGCGAGTAGTATTCAACAAGTCCTCTTTTTCAGAGATATACCTGATAGCCGATACCATATCGGGATTGTGACTCGTGATGAGTATCTTGGTTCCAAATGTTTTGTTGATGCGAACAAGAAGATGCGCCAACTCTACCACCCATTGTGGATGAAGATTTGTTTCAGGCTCATCAATCTCCAACAAAGTGTTTTCTGTCAGCCACCCGTTTTCTATCAGACGAAGCATATAAACCAGCGGTTTGAATCCCGATGCAAGATCTTCGAGTCTAATATCCTTACCATTTCTGCTGCGATAAACTAAATCTACAGTATCGAAATTTTCCTTTTCTACGATAGAACCATCTATCATTCTATTAATGGAATTGAGCAATTCCTGCCTACCAGAATAATTACTTCCTTTTTCATTTACGTGAACCACTTTATTAGCTAAGGAAGTCATCAGAATCCTATCTGATTGACGAAGAGAAATAGCAGCTGGCGTTCCTATATATATAGCATTATTTAAACTATATATCTTTCCAAGTCTATCAACAAGCAATTCCACTTCATCTTCCTTGAAGCTTATGCTGGCAGGAAAGCCATCCTTTTCCCTATATACAGAAGCGATTTTCTCTTTCAAGTAACTGATGGGGCGATTTTTTTTGCTGTTTTCATATTTCTGAAGATATTCAGAAAACAACTGAATGGAAATTCTTTCTATATCTTCATGAACATGATTTTGTTCAGTAATCCCAAAAAGATTAAGCACTCGACGCACCTGCTGAGGATTCTGCTCTTTCTGAAGAAAGTTAACCAGCATGTCATCAAGTAAGCCAATCGCTCTTTTATAATAAAAATCGAACTTCTCCACACCACCATTACTCAATGTTGCCATTGTCATTAATGATAAGGTATGGTCAAACAATCTTTTTTTATCATCATCCAGATAATTTGAGATATCATCCAGCGCATTAGAATATTTCTCTAATGATTTGATAACCATATCTCTGAAATCAGAGAAAAAGAAACTGTCTAATACTGACAACGTATTGACGATATAATACAACCAACGGGACATAGTGCTTTTTCCACAGCCATTGCTACCTACGATAACTGTGATACCCTCTATTTCGATATCAGCATGCCCTATAGCATGATAATTGTCTATATTAAAATTATATTTGCTCATTATTCAAACTATTTATATGCAAATATACGATGTTTTTACGTAACCTCCAAATTTTTCCACCATTTTTAAAAGTGTTCCCCCAAAAACTTCGTATTTTTTGCAGGGTATAAATACTTAGAAGAAGAAAGGATCAGGCTATGGTAAGAAAAATGAAAGTAGGTATCAACTTAGATTCTTCGAAGGGTAATATTGAGGATTGGGAAATCAAAGGAGAATAAAAGAAATCGCCCAGAAAAGGCTCAAGCATTTCATTTCTAAATAGCGATGAATGCTCAGCCTTTTCAGGGCGATTAATTATTTATAGAGGGATTAGGGGGTTATTCCCAGGAATCCCAGGAGTCAATACTACCCCAGTGCTCCTTAGACAACTCTGATGCTCCACCATTGCCTCCGCCTTCAGGACCATTAGTTCCTCCACCAGTATTGTCTTTAATTTCAGTCTTTGAAAGGGTTTGCAGCAAACTTTCTGTCTGTAAAGGAATGTAAAATATCTGTGGCTGTTTATATACTTTTTTATTCATTGCTTCAAATGTTTTTATTTGATATACTTCTTACCATTAATAATATAGATGCCACTTGGCAGCGACTGGAAGCTGTTGGCATCTTCGCTAACCAACTGTCCGTTGATGTTGTAAACCTTTCCGTTGGTTGGCATCAGCTGTCCGTCAGCATCGATAATCAAGTTCTCTATACCAGTAGTTCCGCCATTGTCTGCATCTACGTTGCTGCTGCTTACCACCTGTAGCATCATAGGTTTGGCACAAGCTTGTGTGTCGAGACGCTTCAGATAACCACGGAAGCCTTTCAAGGTACCACTCTCGCCTACGAAGTTCTTGAACGAACCATCCTTATTACTGATGAAGCCATCGCCTTCCTGTACGGTCATATCATTGCTGTAGCTTGAAGCCCATGTATAGCCATTGCCAGTACACCAATCGTCAGGTTTACCATTTTCGTTTTTGGTTGCCTCGATAGTTACGTAAGGATAGTCAGCTACAGCAGCGGTGCTGATGTTCTCTACATCCTGGCTTGGCTTAATAAGGAATGGTTTGTTGGCCACGATGGTATTGTAAGCATGACGCACAAAGAAAACCTTATTGCCTTCTACATGGTCGAAGTAGAGAATCTGAGTACCATTCTCACTGCCAGACTTGTAAGTGTCACCAAAGATAGCATCTACCTGATGTACGTTGAGACTGAAAGGAAGAACGCAAGTTGTCCATACTCCTGCCTTCATACTGCGGTTGACTGTTACCTTTGCCACATAACCAGCCTCTGTTGCCTTGATAGTATTGATCTGGTCGTCGTTGAAAGTAAACTCGTCAACTTTTGGCTCGGTTGCACTCTTCTTAAAAGAGAAACCATAGAAACCAATCTTCGAACCGAAGTTGTAGAGATAGTATGTCTTGCCTGGTTTTACGCTGAAGGTATAAGTTACAGGCGAGTCAGCCAATACACACCATCCGTTTGAGCCTGACACTTTCTCATCGTAAGCATCGTTTGGAGCGACATCTTTAGTGAGGTTGCTCTCATAGATGTTGTTCTGGAATTTCTCAGATGTCATGTCGAAGTCGGTTGGGAGATTCTTAAAGTGACTTCTTACCTGCGCTAACGTAGGAGCGGTATTGGCTCCTTTAGGATTAATATCCCATATGTAGCTACTTACAGACTTAATACCTCCAGTTGGCTTACCATTGGCATTGGCGATGCTTGCGGTAGACTGTACGAAGTTACCTTCTTCGTCCATGACAAACACACGACGCTGAGGACGATAGACACCACTGTCGAACGCACCATTCTGGAAGATATGTACCGTAACCGTACCTGTTGTGACAGGATTGAAGACGAGGTATGATCCAGAGCATGGTACATTGAACATCTTGTCTCTGATAGTATTAACATTAGTCTTGAAGTCTGCCTTCGAGATTTGTATGGAGTTTGGCATGGCGTTAGAGCCATTCTCCTGACGTGCGTTCTTGCTATTCTCGCCAGAGACGTAGCGGTCAAAACCTGCCATCTTCCATTTTGGCTGAGTAGCAGTATTTGCCCATTGATAGGTACTACTTAAGCCTTCTTTTGAATAATTTGGTGTTGCTACCGTTTCGGTAGGGAACATCCATCCACCAAGAGTCACCTCCATAGTCTTGTCCTGGTTCCACATGATCTTCTGGTTGCCATACGATACAACAGTGCCGTCGTTTTCTTTTTCCTTGGCGCGATACAAGGCAGGATCATCTACATATACAGTGAGGAAGGCTGTGGTCGTTTCCAAATTATCTCCCTTTACGGTGACTCTGACACTACCAGTTCCTTCGTTTACTGCCTCCAGGTTGCCTGTCTTCATGTCTACCTTTACGAAACTTGGTGTAAACGATACCCATTTTGTGGTGTATTTATTTTCCTCAATTTTATTTGTTCCGTCGGTTGTTACTAAAACGTCAGGCGCACCCTCGGTTGTTCCTGTGTACATCGTAACATTTGCAGGGTTGAAATCTACTTTAGGAATGATGTAACTTGCGTTTACGTTGATTGTGAACGTGATAGCTGCTGGTTCATTGTAAACGTCAGCATAGTTGTCTTTGTCAATATTACTTGACTTAGGAACAGCAGTTACCTTTATGGTGTGCTCTCCTTCGGTCAGGTTACGAAGCATTGTGAGTTTGTTACCTACAACTTTGTTGTTGGTGTTTACCTTTGTTGCTTCCTGTTCGTCGATATAGTATGTGTATTTGAAGTATTCGCTCACATCCTCACCATCATAGATCAGTGGCACGGTGAATGACTTGTTTTTAGTCTTGTCCGCGTCATATTTCACCTTTATTGGCTCCGTCGCAAAGTTGTTCAGGAATGCGGGAGTAAGCTTACCCTTTACCACATTATATGTAAAGGTGAATGTACTTTCGGTGAACAACTCGCTGAGTGATCCTATTGGCTTTGCTGTCACGGTGATAGTGGAAGTGCCCTCTGTCCATTTGTATGGTTCACCTGTAACCTTGAATTCACCATTGTTCTCTGTCACATTGCTGCCCTCAATAGAGAACGACAGGGTGTAGTCTGTTCCGAGAGTCAAGAGTTTGTCGTTGTCACCATAAACCTTGATGTCTGGTTGCTTAATCTGGGCATCAGTAGCGTTGATGTTCACGTCGTTGGTGGTGATAATCAGAGGTGTCGCATTCTTTACCGTGATGGTGTAGGTAGCAGTACATCCCTCGTAATTATCATTGTCTGTTGGGGTAATGGTTGCGAGAATGGTGACGGTACCTGTCGACTTGATTGTGATTTCGCCGTTGGTAGCTACTGATGCAATATCCTCATCGTTAGAGGTGTAAGCCACTGTGTAGGCGCTGAAAGCATTGTCGCCTGCCTTTACGGTGAGCTGAGGCAATGACATGGTGTAGTTGTCTGTCTTGTTGATGACCACTTTACTATGCTCAGCAAAGGCTGCTGTGAGACGGGTTTTGTTGCCAGTTACTCCAGGGCGTGTAATCTTGAGAGATGTAATGTAGGTCGTACTGCCACCGAAACGTCCGAGATAGAGAGCGTCGCAATCAGCCTGTACGGTAAAGGTATATTCCTTCTCTGTAGCAGGAAATGCTGGTGACTGGTACTGTGGTTCATCGTCTATGAGGTTGGCATAGAGCAAAATGCCAGATGTTGCCTTGGGACAATAACCCTTGATGGTTACTATATCGCCAGCATGGAAACCGCCATCACCAGCAGGGGTAATGGTAATATATTTGTTCTCACCTTGCTTGAAGTTGGTGCCCAACATGATATTGCTTGTACCAATTGTAATGCTGGAGTTGGTAGTTTCTTGTTCACCGATATTCGTCAAGAAGTCGTAAACTACAGTTGTCTCAGATGGGTTGACATCTTCCTTCTTTGCTATGCTGACATCAAAACTACAAGTGCATCCGTCATAGATAGTCTCCTTGTTGGGTGTTATTGTAGTTGTGATGGTGGTCTTTCCTATGCCGACGAATGCCAATTTGCTGTCTACTACCTTGGCTATATTTTCATTGCCAGAAGTGTACTTCACGTTGTAGTCGGTCATATCCTGTCCGCTAATCTTGTCTTTGACGGTAAGTGTAGGCAAAACTCTTGCCTCATCGCCTTCATTAGCACTTACTGATGCAGAAGAGAATGCTGGTACGAGCTGTCTTCCTGTTACGCTAATGGTAAATTTGGCAGTAGTAGCGTTGTATTTGGACTTGTCGACAGGTGTGATGGTTGCTGTGATGGTAGCTGACCCTCCCTTATTGACAGAAGTAAGTGTCTTGCCATCGGCAGAAACGCTCACTGCATTTGTGTTGCTTGAAGCGTAGGTTACGCTGTAGTCAGTACCTTCTTCCAATGTGTTTTCTCCTGCTTTTACAGTAAGTTTAGGAGTAGTGAGAGCCACTTCTTTGGCAACGACAGACGATGTTCCCTCTGCGTATGTTGCTGTGAGGTCGGTTGCAGGGGTGGTTGAGCCTGTAGTCTCATATTCTACTACAAGTTTTGTAACGTAGATATTTGTACTACCTGCTGTAAATGTTACAGAATTTGGCTACGCCTTAGAATAATCAAAGGTTATATCTTTTGATATTATTCCGGTTTTATCAGATGTAACATTTGGAGTTAATTGTATAGAAGATTTGTCTGTAGTGCAAATGATTTTTGTAATTTTTGCATTTTTAGGCGCTGTAACTTTAAATGAACCTGTACCATTAACTCTACATCCTTTGGAACTACCATAAGCAACAACATCTTTAATTGCCGTTATTGTAACATTATTTGCAGTTATGGTTACTGAATAGTCAACTTTATTTCCGCTACTGCCAAAACCGCCAAAAGCATTTATATCAAACTCTGCTTTTTTACTTCCTGTAGAAGGCGTTTGCTCGCCATCAGTGTTAGCCGACTTGGTAGTTACATTTGTTGCGCTTGTCGTAATAGTGTTACCATTAGCAGTAGCTTTGCAATAATATTTTCCACTTTCTGTTGGGGTATAAGTAGCAGTTGTGGCATCTGCGATGGCTTCCCCATCCTTATACCACTGATAAGAAACGTTACCATCACCATAAGCAGTTGCATCGAGCTTTCCTGCAGTAGTAGTGAAGTCATAGCTTGGAGCCAAGTCGCGAGCAAAGAGAATCTGCTTGCTGTCTTGGTTCTGGTAAGCACGCTCGTACTCAGTAGCAGCCATGATGAAGCCACCGAGAACCTTGCCCTCGGTATAATAATATTGACTTGTTGGATCAGAAGAAGTAACAACACTCGCATCTTTACCTGTCAGGTAATAATCATCATTTCCCGCACGACCATCTTTTCCTCCAAGACCAGCAGAAGTACAGCTATGAACCAACTGAATCGTACTGTTGTCTTTATTGTCATAAATCATAAACTGATTTACCAATCCTTCGTATGCTTTCTTTGCAATAGGCTCGTAAGTTACTTTGTCGAGAAGTCCGAGACGGATAGCTTTGAGATAGCCGGCTGTAAAGATAGAAGAACAAGAAGCCTCAAGGTAATTACCAGTAAGCGAAGCTGGAACCTTATCCATCACCTGATACCAGCAACCAGTACCCTTATCTTGATAGTTTGCTATTCCTTTAGCAAGATTGGATAAATAACCTTTGAAGGTATTGTAGTAAGTATTGTTTGTTGGCATTACTTCGAGAATGTCAACCAATGCGAGGAAATACCAAGCGTTAGCACGCCCCCAGAAGGATGCAGAGTGATAGATTCCTTTTTCCTTGCTAATGCCAGCCCATGAAGTGGAAGCATTATCACCAGGATTTGCAGTAAAACCATGATAAAGCAAACCTGAAGTTTTGTCGTAGAGCTGCGCCCATGTGATAGAAAATTGCTTAGCAATAATATCCCAGTCATTGTCAGAAATATTATTTGTCTTGCCTGTATGCTTGATAATCTGAGCAAGCAAGGCAGGTCCCATATACTGACCATCACACCACATCTGGTCTGTATAGTCTGTAGATTTGTGGAACCATCCGCCAAACATCGTTTTCTGAACATCGTTGGCATTGGTGCTATTCAGAGCGTTTTTTCCACTACCTATAACATAAGTTGAATTATAGGTTTTCATGTGTTCGATGACAGCATTTATCGCAGTATTAGCAACAGCTGTAGCCTCTGGAGATTTTAAATTTCCTGCAAGAATAGGAAAATACATCTTGGCAGCATTCATGTTGTCAAGAGTCATATTCTTATTAGCATAACGTGTACCAGTAGCATAACCTTGTGCAGCATAGAACCAAGGTTTTGACCACTCGAAATTCTCATAGAAATCGGCTGCTTCAAGAGAAGCTTTACCTACAAGACCAGCTACATAATCAAAAGTTTTTTGATAAGTTTTTCCATCATCTTTTAACCAAGTAACTTCTTTTGTTAGAGTTCCGTTATTGTCATAATAATCAAAACCGAACTTCTTTTGATTTCCATAGAAATCATAAAGTCGTGAATTAATCGCCCACTGCGAATAGCGGACGCCAGAATTGAATTTTACACTCCCATTAGTATCTGCAGCCTTGACTCCTATGGCACAGAAGCACAGGAGCATTAGGGAAAGATACAAATAAGTGAAACCGCCCCTCCATCTCGAGAGGTTACGGGACATACGAGTTAGGTGTCTCATTTACTTTTTGTATAGTTTTTGTTGAATTATTGAGTTTATAACATCATCTTGATTATATCAATTATCATGGTGGAAAAGCACATCCCTGTGCAATTCCGACTGCAAAATTACAAAAAAAACAGATTATAATATATTTCAAATACGTTAAAAGAATACGTAATCGTTTACGAAAACGTAACATTCACAAGATTAAAAACTTACAAAAAAGGGAATGACCGAAATTCAGCCATTCCCGATATTTAAAAATTCCACAATATTTTCTGATTATTCCTCAATAATCCCCATTACAGTGCCACGCTATCTGAGGCATTATAATTCCACACTTTCCACGCGGAATTTAAGCAAGCCTGCAGGTACCTTCACCACGACTTCTTCGCCTGCCTTCTTACCTAAGAGAGCCTTGCCGATAGGAGACTTGATGGAGATTTTGCCATTATGAAGATCCGCCTCATGAGGATTGACAATGCTATAAGTCATACTGCAATTGGTGGAAAGATTGGTAATTCTTACCTTGCTCAACAGTCCTACAGTATCGCTCTTAAGACGGGACTTGTCGATGACACGGGCATTCTCCAAGACCTTCTGCTTGAAACTGATCCGGCTCAACAGTTTACCCTGTTCACGCTTGGCAGCATGATATTCAAAGTTTTCACTGAGGTCACCCTTGTCACGAGCCTCAGCGATAGCATCACGCACGGCTGGCAACTCCACGTTCACCATGTGCTGAAGCTCGGCTACGAGTTCGTCATAGCCTTCTTGAGACATATATTCCATAATCTTCTAAACTTATATTTTTTCTATCGTTCTTATTGACTGATTATAATTCTGGGGTGCAAAGGTACGGGGAATAAATGGAAACACAAAGAAAAATTCCACAAATATTCGCATAAAAGACTTAAAAATGGGTAACTTTATTTGGTCAGCTTTGTTTTTATCCCTATTTTTGCACCCCATAAACAGTTTATCATCTTGCCATCATCTATCGCTGATACATGGCAAATCAAACAAGCAGACAATCATGAATATCAAAGAGAATTATCAGAAATACGCAAACCAATATGCTTCGGAGTTGACTGCCCTGAAGCGCAAGAACACGGGATTTATCACAGGCGAACTGTTGGCTTTCGGAGGCATCCTAAGTTTCCTGATCTGCTATTTTGCATGCGATGGCGACACCCGTCATTTTCTGTTGGGAGCCGTTCTGTGCCTGGCAGTCTATTTCATTATCCGCCGCATCGACGACCGCCACAAGGAGAAGATAGAACAACTGGCTGCCCTGCTCAAGGTTTATCAGAATGAAATCAAGGCCTGGGAGGGTGACTTCTCCCCTTTTGAAACAGGCGGACAGTATCTGAACCCGCAGCATTCCTATGCCTTCGACCTCGATGTCTTCGGCAAGGATTCCCTCTTCAACCGCATCTGCCGCACCATCACTTCGGGCGGTTCTGACAGATTAGCTGCCAACCTCACGCGTGAAACCCCTCTCTCTCTGGAGGAAATTCGTAAAAGAGCAGAACTGCAGAGGGAAATCGCAGTCCCCGACTGGCGCATGGACTTTCTGGCACTTGGCGAAAGAAACTGCAAGAAGATAGATTCAGCAGCCGTGGCTGAGGCGATGCAGAAAGTTTCCCAGATGGAAGTACCGGGATGGTTTGGTTCTCCGATTTCACTCGTCCTCGGTTGGCTGGCGATCATCGGCATCATAGGTTCTGTCGTACTTTCTATCTGCTCCATCATCTCCATCAACATCCCCCTGTGGTGGGTCATGCTGCAGTACATGGTGGTCTTCTTCGTTTGCAAGCAAACCCTCGACAAGATAGACAGTAATGGCGGTAAGCTCCGTCATCAGCTCATCGCTTACTCACAGATTCTCCGTCTCATTGCCCAGCGCAATTTCCAGAGCCAGTTGGGCAGGGAGATGCAGCAATCGCTCGCCGATGCACTGCCATCATTCGCCCAACTGGAAAAGATACTGAAGGGTTACGACCGACGGGGCAACTTCCTCGGTCTGTTCTTCACCGATGCCTTCATGCTCAGCGACTTCTTCCTGGTGCGCAGTTTTCTGAAATGGAAGAATACCTATATGGTGAAGATGGAGGAATGGATGAACGTAATCAGCGAGATGGATGCAATGGTTTCGATGGCCGACTTCCGATACAATCATCCCGAAGCCAACGAACCGGAACTGCAAGAATTGCCAGAAATCATCTTCGAGGGAAAGAACCTTTATCATCCTTTCCTCGGTGCCAAGGCGGTGAAGAACGATTTCACGGTCAAGGACGGCAACTACTATATCATCACGGGAGCCAACATGGCGGGCAAGAGTACCTTCCTCCGTTCATTGGGCGTGAATTATATCTTAGCGATGGCAGGAATGCCTGTCTTTGCCGACCATCTGAAGATTTCCCGCTTCAGAATGTTCTCCAGCATGAGAACCACAGACGACCTGACGCATGGCATCTCTTACTTCAATGCAGAACTAATCCGACTGGAAGAACTGTTGAAATTCTGCAAGGGAAGTGCAAGCGGTGAGAGAAACGAGAGACTGAAAACCCTCATTATTCTCGATGAAATTCTGAAGGGCACCAATTCGCTGGACAAGTTGAACGGTTCCAGAAAATTCCTCGAAGCCATCTCCAAGTTGCCTGTTAGCGGCATCATCGCCACCCACGACCTGGAATTATCCAAGATGGAGAATGATCCGTCGGGCAAGTTCCACAACTTCTGTTTTGAGATAGACTTAGGCACGGATGTCACCTATACTTATAAGATACAGCGAGGCGTGGCAAGAAACCAGAATGCCACCTTCCTGCTAAATAAGATTCTGGAGAAAAACTCGGACGCAAGGTAGGCTCTGTAAAAACGGCAGGACAGATGAAAACCGAATACAGGGAAGTAATAAGTCTGCTCCACAATGGGTATTCCGTTCGAGATGTGGCGAAGCTGAGTGGTAATGGTGTGAGTACGGTACAACGAGTGAGGCGATTACTAATAGTACAATCACCGCAATAAAATTATCGATTTTACGTTCTTTTCAAAGAAAGGATTTGTGCAATAGTGGCTTAAAGGCTAAAGGCACTACCTTTGCATGCAACAATAAACAATACATTTAAGGTCACAATTTGTGACCTCAAAAAAATAGAAATATGGCGAACAACATAAATAACAATAAACCAGTCGCAATTTGCGACCAGTCTAAATTGGATGTCACAAAATGCGATATCAATAAGGTTGCGAGTAATATAGAGCTTTTAATAAAAGAATTTAGAACACTAGTGTCCACTAAAAACGATTAACAATCGTTGTAAGTGGTTGATATACGACAAAATACGAGCAAAAAATGACTCTATGGGTTAGAAATGACTATCTTTGCAGAAAATTACAATCTGTAAGTTAGTTTAGACTCATGAATCAAGGTAAGTATATATTCAGTCAAATATGTGATTTCCTTCCCAAAAACCAGTTCGATTGG
>CDYZ01065500.1_pt1 | contig 20909 bp, 21 predicted proteins | sample 554921 | NCBI WGS metagenome assembly CDYZ01 (sample SAMEA3182058, study PRJEB8094) | gut metagenome | biome: human; feature: gut; material: Stool; isolation source: human stools | place: Canada | collected 2012-11-26 | reverse complement strand
TTTGAACGTGCCAACAAGACACAGCCAGATGAGAGCGTGGTCTATGGACTGGAGGCTCGTCTGTGGCTGGAGATGGCTACCCGTTTTGAGAAGAATCCAGAAGACTTGGCTACCCAGCTCGCTCATGAGGAAGATGCTGATGGCTACGCTAAGTTGGGTGTGACCACCGCTGATGAGTGCTATGCCAAGGCTGCAGAATATGCACAGAAGGCGATGGCGCTCGATGGCTATGCTCCGCTGAACAGCGACGAGTGGCACAATGAGAAGACGGGCTTCAATCTTGCTACAGGTGCCTGGATGTGGTCTGCTTCTATGCAGGACAAGGATATGTTGACCTACTATTGGTATTCATGGTTGTGCTGGATGGGTTCCGAGGCTCCTAATCTCACATGGGGTGGTATGGGCACATATCGCTGCATCGACAAGTCTCTCTATGAGAAGATGCCTGATGCCGACTGGCGCAAGACTACATGGGTGGATCCTTCTGATGTGAATGCCACAGCGGTTCCTTCTAAGTATAAATCCATCCTCAAGTCAGACCAGTGGCAGGATCTCCCAGCCTATGCCGGCATGAAGTTCCGCATGAGCTCTGGCAATCAGACCGATTACAATGTAGCGATGCTTTTCGATATACCTCTGATGCGTGTAGAGGAGATGTACTTCATCCTGGCTGAGGCTAAGGCACACACACAGAACGTGGAGGCAGGCAAGATGGTCTTGACTGATTTCATGAACACCTATCGTTATACCGATGGTTCATACCAGTGTGCTGCTACCGATATGGATGCTTTCATCCAGGAACTGATGGTGCAGAAGCGCATCGAGTTCTGGGGTGAGGGACTTGTCTATTTCGACCGCAAGCGTCTTGGTATGCGCATCCAGCGTTATTATGATGGCAGCAATTATCCAGCCTCTGCCCAGCTCAATTCCAAGGAAGGCAAGGTGGCTCCATGGCTCAACTATTACATCTACGACTATGAGCGTGACCAGAATACAGCCGTGGTGCTCAATCCAGACCCAACGAATGCTGCGACCTCTCAGACGGATTATTGATTTCGGATTCATTTATAAAAGGATTTAGATTAGAAATTATGAAAAAGTTCATATCTCAGATATTGATGGTGCTGGCTATAGGTGCAGGATTCACAGCCTGTGATAGCGATGACGACTACCAGCCTGGAGCGCCAACCCCTGCCAACAGTATGCAGGTGTATTTCGATGCCGACAATACTGCCGACTATGTTTGTGGTCCTGGCGAACAGCCAGAGATGGAATTGAAGGTATCTCGTGTGAATGACAGCGAGGCTGCCGAGGTGCCTATCGTCTGCAAATCGGCAAGTGAGGGACTCACCATCCCGTCATCGGTGAAGTTTGAAGCTGGTCAGAAGACGGCATCTCTCACCATCGGGGTAGGAGAAATGGAGGAGGATAAGAAGTATTCCTTCGACCTTGCCATTGATGAGGCTTACGCTGATCACTATAGCAGTCAGTTCAAGGGTACTTCCCATTTTAGCGGTTATGCACTGCAGGCTTCCTGGAAAACATACGTCAAGGATGCGGACATGACCTGGACCATTAACGGAAACCAGCAGAAGTGGACTGTGGATATCGAGCGCCTGGGTAGCACCAACCGCTATCGCATCAAGGATTTCGTAGGTTCCGGTCTGGACATGGTGTTCCTGGTAGGTGGTGTGGCATCGGGAGCAACTTCCTACAACAAGATTCTGCCATATACCAATTGTTACAGTTATAATAACGGAACCGTAGATGGCTATTATCTCTATGATTCCAGCAAGGGTGAATGGCCTTCATGGACGGTGGGCGACAAGACCGTGTCTTATCTCTGCATCATGAACTCTTATATCGGTTATGGTGATTATTCCTATGTCTCCTTTAAAAAGGGCTATTGCGTATTCGCTACTTATTCCACAGATTATACCGATGGAACTTCTGAAGGCTACAACTATATCGAAGTGACGTGGAATCCATAGGAGTGAAATGAGGAGTCATGAGCAATCTATAATTTCATGAACAAAATGGAATTTCATGAACAGAAGAAAATAAAATAACATTAAAATAGCAATAGAATGAAAAAGATATATAGCATATTATTCCTCCTCATTGCCGTTAGCCTGGGCTTCAGCTCATGTAGCGATGATGATGTCGTAAAGACACAGTTGGAGGCTCCCGCTATCTCATCGGATATCACGAAGGCCACCTCGCTGTCTTTCAACTGGCAGCCTGTGGCTGGTGCTACCCAGTATGCATACGAGTTGTATGATGCCAATGACAACCGGGTGCTGGGAGATATGACAAGTGGTACAACCCTGATAGCCACTGGGCTGGAGCCTACCACCACCTACACCCTGAAGGTATGGGCATACGCAGCATTGACTGGCGATAAGAGTACATCACCTATCGCCACCCTTACCGCTACTACCACAGCCCAAACACCTTTGGCTAACCCTGTACCTTCGGCAAGTTCTGCCAACGGCGGTGTAACCATCACCTGGCCTGAGGTGGAGAATGCCACCGGTTATTCTTACCACTATCAAGATGCAGACGGCAAGGAGGTGAGCGGACAGACGGAGACCAACAGTGTGCTTCTTACCGGTCTGGCTATCGGTGAATACACCATCTATATCACGGCTACAAGTTCTGACCCGGAATATGCCGATTCAGAGCCTATCGCACTGAAATTTGAGCGCACCAAGGCTGAGGTATGGCGCCATACGGGAACTTATAGATCTGCAGCCCTTGGCGAGCCGTTTACCGCTACCCTCGTTCATTATGATGATGGCAGTTATACTTTGGAGAATCCGTTGGGTGAGGAAGGTTATAGCATCAACTTCACCGTTCCTGAGGGTTCTAACGAGATAACTCCTTCCACTACAGCCGACGACTATGGTTATTATTCCATCTATCTGAGCAGCAAGTATTATGTGAGCATCTATCCGTCAGGAGGCTATTCCCAGTTTACAGGCGATGAGTATGCTGGCAAGGTTTGGTTCTTCTCATATCTTTATGATTATGATGGCAATCAGATAGGCGATGCTTCTGGTGGTTATGACGACTTCACCTGGAGCGATGGGGATGAGATTCCAGAGGGCTGCAAGGCGGAAGTGCCAGCCATGCTTACTACCACTTGGGGACAGTATGCGCCATTTTGGAACGATACACCAACCAAGGACGGCAAGCAGTGCCTTACGGGTTGTGTGGCTACATCCCTGGCTCAGATCTTGAATTATTACAAGTATCCAGCTCAGCTCTCTGATGGTACGGTGATTGATTGGGACAACATGCTTCCTTCTTATGAGGAAGGAAAATATACCGATGCCCAGGCTGCTGCCGTAGCTCTTCTGATGGCTCGTTGCGGCGAGGTTGTCAATATGCAGTATGGCACAGATGTGAGCACCAGTCAGGTATCTGATATTGAGAACTACGGTTTTGCAGATAAGTTCGGCTATATCGTGAAATATTACGGTTATCGCGACTATCCTAACCAGCAGGATGCTAAGCTCTGGAAGGAAGTTATCTTCAAGGAGTTGAGTGCCGGTCGCCCAGTGCTTTATGGCGGAACATCCTATAAGAATGGAGAAAATAACTATTTCTCTCATTCCTTCGTGATAGATGGTTACAACAGCAAGGGGCTCGTGCATGTAAACTATGGTTTCAATGGAGCCGGTGATGCCTGGGTGCCTATCGACAAGATACCGCTGAAGACAGGTGGCTGGGATGAGACTTTCGATACCTATCAGACTCTGGTAGTCATCCATCGTCCTCAGGATGGTGAAATCAATTATGAGCTTCAGCCACAGTAACGTAGAATTCTTATGGTTTGGGAAGAAATCCGTAATTAAGTAAACGATTTCATACAATTATAATAAGGAATTGCGTGGTTATTGCTTTTCTTTTTGTACCTTTGCATCCGTTTGGCAAAAATACTTACCAAATCATGAAGGAAAGAAAATTCATTTTGAATAACAGTTAATATCTAATAATAAATTAAAGTAATGGCTACACTTACAATTTCTATTATTGTCGTTTTTGTGCTGGGCTATGCACTCATAGCTACCGAAAGTTTGACAAAGGTAAACAAGGCAGCGATAGCCCTGTTGATGTTGGTAGGTTGTTGGACCCTCTACATGGTGGATCCAATGCAGTATCTCCAGTTGATGCACCCTGATTATACAGGCGGCGCTGCAGGAATGGTGGAGAAGGTGACCGGAATCATCCAGGAACATCTGGGCGATACCGCTACTACACTTTTCTTCCTGATGGGTGCGATGACCATCGTGGAAATCGTAGACCAGAATGGTGGTTTCAACTGGGTTCGCAAGGTGATGAAAACCAAGTCTAAGCGTGCGCTCCTCTGGCGTATTGCTATTCTCACTTTCTTCCTCTCTGCCATCCTCGACAACCTGACTACCAGTATCGTGATGATCATGATTCTCCGAAAGCTCGTCACCGATCACAAGGACCGCATGGTTTATGCATCCCTTGTCATCATTGCAGCTAACTCGGGTGGTGCTTTCTCACCAATCGGCGACGTTACCACCATCATGCTCTGGAACAAGGGATTGATTACTGCTGCTGGTGTTATTGCTGAGATCTTCATCCCATCTGTGGTTTCTATGGTGATTCCAGCTCTCATCCTTCAGACTATGTTGAAGGGCGAACTCGTGATGCCTGAGACTTCTGCCCAGCAGAATGCATCTGTGAGCGATTTCACTGAGGGTCAGCGCAAGGCGGTGTTCTGGTTGGGAGTAGGCGGTTTGATCTTCGTTCCTATCTTCAAGAGTATCACCCACCTGCCTCCATTCGTAGGAATCCTCCTGGTATTGGGCGTTCTCTGGACTGCTACCGAAATTTTCTATCGCGGTTTGCATCGCGGACAGGATGCAGAAGGAACTCAGAAGCGTGTTACCAAGTTGCTCTCTCGTGTAGATATGAGTACCATTCTCTTCTTCCTCGGTATCCTGATGGCGGTATCTTGCTTGGCTGAGATTGGCGTATTGACTGCTTTGGGTCAGGGTTTGAACATCGTATTTGATGGCAACCACTACCTCGTAACTGGTATCATCGGTGTGCTTTCAAGTATCGTGGACAATGTGCCTCTGGTGGCTGGATGTATGGGAATGTATCCTGTGGCTGCTGCTGGCGATATGGCTGTGGATGGTGTCTTCTGGCAGTTGCTTGCTTACTGTGCCGGTGTAGGTGGTTCTATGCTGATTATCGGTAGTGCCGCTGGTGTGGTAGTAATGGGCTTGGAGAAGATTACTTTCGGCTGGTATATGAAGCACATCTCCTGGATTGCTTTCGTAGGTTACATCGCAGGTATCGTTTGCTACTGGTTCATCCGCACCTTCCTTTATGCTATCTAAGGGATAAGCATTTCCGTTGAAAGGGACAATAGTTTTCGCTTACGTGAAAAGATTATGTAGAAAAGTCTCAAAGTCTCATTTTCTGTTGAAAATATCGGCTTAAAGACTTGATAGATGATAAGATAAAAAGAATGAGACTTCTCGGTTCTGATGCCGGGAAGTCTCATTTATTTATGATGGAATATCTGGTTAAAGATTATTCTTGTTGATGATTGATTTTGGCAATCATTATTATGTTGCCCAAATTTGGGTTCTTAGTTTGGGCACTTGTTGCCCGCCTCGTGAGCAACGGTTGCTCGTCTCATGTTCATCGATTCCCCATCACGTGATCCCCGAGGGACCGCTTGGTGAGCATGGTAGGAACTTCTGGAGGGCTTCTCCAGCTTTACCTTTTCTTTTGGAATCAATAGCCATACGGATTTTTCTTAACCCTCCGCCTAAGTAAGCGCCTTGAAAGGATCTTCTTTTAAGGAATCTTTGAATTTGCCAAAATCTTGTTTCATGGACTTATAGCGTTTAGCTAAGTCCTTTAACTCCTTTTCAAAATGAGGAGTTGTTTCAATATTATATCTCATCGAAAAGTTCGTCTGCGGATTTTGCTTTCAATTTACCCTTCTTTATCATTTTTACTTCACGTAGTCCTTGACAAATTCCTTCGGTTCTGTCAATTGACTGCTGAGGAATTATTTCAAACAAAATAATTGCTGAGGCTTCTGTTGTCTCTTTTAGCATTGCTCTTTAGAATATTGAGCAAATCCGTATCAATTCTTATAGAAGCGGAAGATCTTGTTTTTATTGTTGTACTCATATTACTTACATTTTAACTATATGTGTGCAAATTATTATAACTTCCAAAGTTTTGGGATTTTTTAATTGAATTAAACTTTTGAGTTTTTTCTTTAGCTTACTCTTTTGAAATCTATATATGTATATGCTGTTGCATCCAAAAAGCGTCGAATCCTGCAGGCAGTGATGCCGGCAGGATTTGACGCTTTCCCTATTATTAATATGTCGTCTGCAAATAGAATTCTATTGAACTCTACAGAACTCTCTTGTGATTTCTTATTCAGCATTTGTTTGCTGTTCGGTCTCTGTAGCCTCCTGCTGAGTAGTCTCCTGCTGAGTAGTCTCCTGCTGAGTAGTCTCCTCAGTAGTAGCCTGTGGCTGGATAGGAGTGCCAACTTCTGTTGTATCTGAAGGAGCATCTGGAGCCACGGTATCAACTGGTGCTACCTCTGCGTTACTTACCATTCTGCTTGATGCAAAAACGTTGCTTACTGAAACCATTACCATAGCTGCGATAGCTGCAAACATAAACTTCTTCATAATCTTATCTTTTTTTAATTGTTACTATATTAATGTTACTTACTTTCTTTTTTGTGGATTCATTATCGAACCCGCTATTCATAGTCACAATCTGCGTGCCAAAAAGAAGAATGAAAATGATATGTATTGATTATCAGGTGTTTATATTTTGTGCGTCAAAAGTAGATGGTGTGGAAAATGAGGAAAGTATGTGGAAACATTTCCCAAAAAACTGGGGAATGAAAACGTTGCTTTCATCAGTAAGATAGCTCGTAACTACTCAGCACCCCTGTAGAAGTAATTACTCCGCATCCGTATGGGCATAAGTAGTAACAAGATAGTTTTGTCCTTTTAGTTTGACTTTTGAGGAATCTTGGAGAAGAAGGTTGCGAGTATTGTCGTTTTGGAAAATTTTCCTCGTTTTTCAATTAGTAATAGAAAGATTTGATTGATTTTGCGAGCAAGACAAAAGTTCTGAATAAATAATTTGGTAAATACACTTAAAAAGTGTACCTTTGCCTTGTTAAAACAAAAAGCTATCCTATATGGAAATAAAAACAGAAAGCAACCAGATATATTCTCCGATAAGAGATAAATGGCTTGTGCTAAAGCCTGAGGAGGAAGTTCGCCAAAGATATGTTTGTCGTTTGGTGGATAGCTACGGCTATGGCATCAAACAAATGGGAGAAGAAGTAAAGGTGACAAACTCTCAACGCGGGCAAGGTGCTGCTCGTGCAGATATTGTTATTTGGCGAAATGAGGAGGATAAACGAAAAGGGAAGAATGCACTTATCGTAGTGGAGTGTAAGGCGGAAAATGTTACTATTCGCCAAGCTGACTATTTTCAAGGATATAATTATGCAGCTTGGGCTGGTGCTAAGTTTTTTGTCACAACCAACTTGAAGGAAACTCGTATTTTTAAGGTGGTAGAGGATGCTATGCCTAAAAAGTTGGAGGAAATTGCTGATATTCCTTCTGCCGATATGGTGAACGATGACAAGAAAGTCAAGGCTATGCTGCTGCAGACAAAAGCGTTTACTCGTGATGAGTTCTCCCGATTGCTTTTTAAGTGCCATAACATCATTCGTAATAATGATAAACTATCACCTGAAGCAGCTTTTGATGAGATAAGCAAGATTCTGTTCATCAAAATTAGATACGAACGTACGAATTCTGGAACTCAAATTTTCTCAAAGGAAGAATTTTTGAAACAAAAGAAGATGTATGATGCCGTAAAGTCTAAAGAGTCACCTGATTATTATCAGTTTTTGTTTAATAAGACAAAGGAGGATTTTGCTAAAGACCATCTTTTTGATGAAAATGAAACTATCAAAATACGAGAGAATAGCTTTGAACAAATCGTGAAGGAATTACAAGTGTATAACTTGTCAACTACTTCTGATGATGTGAAAGGTATTGCCTTCGAGCAATTCTTGGGAAGAACGTTCCGTGGAGAGTTAGGACAATTTTTCACGCCTCGTACTATTGTTGATTTTATGGTATCTGTGCTTGACCCACAAGAAGGTGAGTATGTTTGTGATCCTTGTTGTGGTAGTGGTGGATTCTTGATTCGTGCTTTCGAGTATGTTCGTGAACATATAGAGAATGAAGTGGAAGTAAGAAAAGAGGATGTGAAAAAGTCTTTGTTTACAGACGATTATTCAAAGCTACCAAAGAAAGAACAAGAGAAAATCGACCAAAAGGTAATAGATGCTTTTAGCAAGATGAACTATGAATTGGACATCAATAATCCAATGGGGCGTTTGCGCTCCCTTTCTTTCGATTGTATCTATGGAACGGATGCCAATCCTCGTATGGCTCGAACTGCCAAGATGAATATGATTATGCACGGAGATGGTCATGGTGGGGTTCATCATCATGATGGTCTCTTGAATGTCAATGGCATTTGGGAAGGCCGCTTTGATGTTATCCTTACTAATCCTCCTTTTGGGGCAAGAATAGACAAGGAATTAAAGATTACAGAAGCCGATAGGTTTACTGATATAGAGAAAATCAAGGCTTATGAAAAAAGATATGGTAAGGAAAATTATGACAATGCGTTAAAGCAAGTCAATGATCATATAGATCAACCTATACTTGACCTGTTTCAAATAGGAAAGTTTAGTGGTCTTACTGAAGTCTTGTTTATAGAGCGTTGTTTGAATCTCCTAAAGCCTGGTGGCAGAATGGGTATTGTGCTCCCAGAAGGTGTATTGAACAATACAAACCTTCAAAAGGTGCGCGATTTTGTAGAGAGCAAGGCAAAGATATTGCTGATTGTGTCTATTCCGCAAGATGTGTTTATGGCAGCAGGTGCTACAGTAAAGCCAAGTTTGTTGTTCTTCAAGAAATTCACCGAAGATGAGGCTGAGGAATACAATCGTATCTATATTCAAGTATTGCATGAGGTGGAAGCTAAGTACGATGAAGAAATGACGAATATAGATGTGAAGTTGGCAAAACGTGGCAAGGAGGCTTTGACAAAAGATGAAAAGAAAAGCCTTCGGTCTCGTAAGAAAGAGTTGACGGTTTTGATAGAGAACGAAATTAAAGCTTTAGTGAAAGAAAGATTTGACTATGTGATTCCTATAGCAGAGGTTCAGAAAGCTGGTATCAGTACTACTGGAGCTAAGATAGAAAACGAATTGGAACCGCTTGAAAAGGAGTTTGCGGAATATCGAAAGGAAAACAAACTTTGGGAGAAGCATGTAAAGGCCACGAAATACAATGTATCTGAAGACGGAACCATGTTGCGTACAAGATTTATTGATGGTGTCGCTTGCGAACCAGAACCATTCTATAGAGATTAAAGAGAAATGAGTGTAAATACTTTTAAATATATCCATTTTGCCCACTATAAGGACATTCCGAATTGGAGTGTCCAATATGTGGTTGAGGAGAAATTGGGCTTTACCAAGAAGTACCCAATGGCTAAGATTGGCTCGTTCTTGAAAAAAAGTAAGGATCAGATTGAAATCCAAGATGACGCAGAATACAAGCAAGTTACTGTTAAGATAAACAATGGTGGCGTGATAGCAAGAAATGATGGTCAGTTAAAGAGAGGCTCTGAAATAGGAACCAAGCGACAGACCGTAGTTCATGCAGGTCAATTCATTGTCTCCAAAATTGATGCTCGTAATGGTGCGTTTGGTGTAATTTCAGATGATTTGGAAGGGGCGATAGTTACAAACGATTTTCCTGTGTTTGATGTAGATTCTTCTAAGATTCTTCCTCAATTTATGGTGCTGATTTCTACAACTCCTCAGTTTGTAGAGTTTGCTCGTAAATGCAGTAGTGGTACGACTAATCGTAAGCGCATAGATATAAATATGTTCCTTATGCAATCAATACCTCTTCCTAAAGTGCAAGAACAAATAAAAATAATTAAAGCTTATAATAAATGTATAGAGGAGGTTTATGAATTACAGAGTAACGCTCGTAAAGTGGAGAATAAGAAGGATATTTATGTACAAGAAGCATTGGGAATTAAGTCTCCATTGAAAATGAAAGAAGAAGGTGTAAAAAGAGGTTCTTTTTTACACTTTCTTAATAGGGCTAAAATTGATAGATGGGATAATTGGAATGTTAAATCTTCAATTAAGTCCTCTAAGTATAAAAATGTTTTGTTGAAAAATATTGTAAAAATGCAGAGTGGTAAGTTTCTGCCAAGGACAAATATTAAAAAAGGTATGTATAATGTATATGGTGGAAATGGGATAATAACAACGCATGAAGAATATATTTTTGAGGGGAAAAGGATAGTTATTGGGCGTGTTGGAGAAAAATGCGGCAATGTACATTTGGTTGAAGGGAAATATTGGATAACAGATAATGCTTTGAAAGTAGATAAAATAAGTAACGATGTGACTTATGAATATTTAGAGATTGCATTATCTTTAATTGATATTGGACGATTTCGAGTTGTTTCTGCCCAACCTTCAATTTCGCAAAGTGTAATCTTGGGGTTGACTATCCCACTCCCAACTTTGACAGAACAAAATAAAATAGTGAGAGTTATTGACTCATACAGAAAAATAGAAGAAGATATTTTAAGAAAGGCAGACGAGGTTAGAATAAAAGCTGTATCGGATTTTGAACAAACAATATTTGAATGAAACTATAATATGGACTCGATAAGAATATTTGGATATAAGTCTTTTAAAAAGTTATCAGTTCAACTGCATCCTATCAATCTCTTGATCGGTGCCAATGGAGCTGGTAAGAGTAACTTTTTGTCTCTTTTCGAGATGTTAGGCAACATCTATGAGAAGAGATTAGGGGCGTATGTCGCTCAAGTTGGTGGAGTAGATAAATTACTCTATCAAGGCAGAAAAGTTACCGATCGTATAGCTGTAAACTTGCTAATAGCTAAGAGTGAATATGACTTGGCTTTATTGGAATCTGATGGTAAACTCATTGTAGAAAGAGAAGTTGTTGGTTGTTATGATGATGTTTGTCCTTTAGATTTAGTGAGGAAAAATGTTATAACGGAGTTTCAGAGCGAATCGAGTTTAAAGGACCATAAAGAAGAAGATTTATCTAATTATATCTCCCAAATCCGCAAGTTTCACTTCCACGATACAGGTCGCCGTTCTCCATTTACGGCTGATAGCCATATCGTGAACGATGCTTATCGTATGTATGAGCATGGTGAAAATCTGGCGGCTATCCTCTATCGTATTCAGCGAGAGAAGCCGATGGCTTATCGTCGCATTATCCGTGTCATTCAGAGTGTGGCTCCCTATTTCTCGGATTTCTATTTCCAACCAACCGAAGCCGATATGGTGCGCTTGCAATGGCAGGATAAGTATAGCTCTATGATTTACGGACCGACCGACTTGTCGGATGGAACCATTCGCTTTATTGCCTTGACCGTGCTCTTTATGCAGCCGTGGTTACCACGAGTTATCATCATTGATGAGCCGGAGCTTGGTTTGCATCCTGTGGCTATCGAAAAACTTTCGGGTTTGATTAAGATGGCGGCACAAAAGGGTACGCAAGTTATCGTTGCTACCCAGAGTGCCGAACTAATCAGTAACTTTGAGCCAGAGGATGTCTTGACTGTTAATCAGAACGAAGATGGTACAATCATCAACCGCTTGAATAGCGAAGAGTTGGCACATTGGCTTGAGGATTATACACTTGGTGATTTGTGGAAACAAAATATCATGAAAGGAGGTCAGCCACGATGAAGCGACTAATCATAGTGTGTGAGGGGCCTACGGAACAAGAGTTTTGTACAGAAGTGCTTGGAGTGGAGTTTGCTAAGCATGATATTTATGTGGAAGCTCCTGTCATCAAGCACTCGCATGGTGGTATAGTGCCTTGGGCTACCATCAAAAAGCAAATCTTGAATCATCTCCAAGAAGGCGATGTCTATGTCAGCATGTTAGTGGATTACTATGGCATCAAAGACCAGTTCGGGTTTCCTGGATGGGAAGAATCTAAGGAGATAGTGGATAAGACGGAGCGTATTCATTTCTTGATAGATAGAATGGCGAAGGATATTTCTGAGCAATATCGCTTTCGCTTCATTCCATACATACAACTTCATGAGTTTGAGGGATTGCTGTTTAGTGATGTGAGTGCATTCTTGAACAGTTTTGAGGAGAGTGAGTTTGATTATGCAGAGTTGCAGGCTACGGCAGAGGCTTTCCAATCGCCAGAGCTTATCAACAATAGTCCTGAGACAGCTCCGTCCAAACGATTGATAGCTGCTATTCCTGAGTATAATAAGGTACTTGTTGGCATTTGTGTTGCTATGGACATTGGTTTGGAGAAGATTCGTGAGAAATGCCCTTTGTTCAATGAATGGGTAGAGCGATTGATGAAGTGATAAGAGTTTAACTATTCGATAAATACATAAGATAGCTCTGACATGTACAATACTGTAATCAACCATATAACAAGTGATAGGCAATGACCGGAAAGATTGGAAGAAAAAAGGTATTGAAGTTTCGCGACTTCCCAACATGCCAACGTGGCGATGTTTTCTTTGTAGAGAATGGGTATGATGAAAAGTTGAACCTTTCCATCATCAACCATCTCGTGGATATCAACAACTTGTTTATCGGCAAGTCAATCCATTTTAATTATTTTCCATTTCTAGGTCCTCATATCAAGAAGACTGCTCTCTATAGCTATCCTGCGATGGATAAAGAGGATTTGGGCTTCTCTGTTCCTTCCGATTTACTGTTATCGCAATTGGCAGAAGAAAAGAATAAGGATAAATTGCGCCCTAGCATCTTACATTTGGATCATGAGGAGGATGGCATATATTATGTCAATTCCTATTCTTTGTCTATAGAGGAAGATGAGGATTTTATGCCATTGATGCAGGTTGTGTATAATAAGTTGCCGGATTGCAATGTAATGTTCTGCTCTATAGATGAAAGTCCATACAGTATATTTGATCCGAAACCGATTCCGGCAGATGAAACATTCTGCTATGATATCCGGCAGAAGATGAAGGAGGTGTACCGGCAGGTGCAGGACTTGCGTCTTGGTGGGGTAAGCGATTGGGTGCTGAAGCAGTATCTCTTTCCACCCAAAAACCTGAGTAGAATGGTCATCACGGAGAATTACGATATTATACTGCCCGACTATCATAATATGACTATCAAGATGGAGCCATTGGTAAAGGCGGTGTATATTCTCTTTTTGCGTCATGAGGAGGGAATCCTTTTCAAATGTCTGTCGGATTATAGGGAAGAGCTATATGATATCTATGTGGATATTCGCAAGAAATCGAACAACAACGGGACTCATCTTTCAGAAGAGAAGATTCGCCAGAGCATCGAAGCCCTGACGAATCCATTGTCTAATTCTATCAATGAGAAATGTGCCCGTATCCGCCAAGCCTTCACTCTCCAGTTTGATGAAAGTCTAGCCAGGAGTTATTTCATTGATGGCAATCGTGGCGAACCCAAGAAGATACCATTGGATAGAAAGCTTGTGGAGTGGAAGTGAATTTTCTTAGGTATTCTTCCTGTATAACAAATAAACTCCTATGGCAACCCAAACGCTCGGTCCGAGGTTTGGGTTGCCACGCATAATGATACAGATAAAGCTAATTACTCCAATCAGAATACATACCCATCCCCAAATCTTCAACTTAGTTTTTCTTTTCAAGCTCATTTGGCGTTTTCTTCTTAGAGCATAATACGACAATGAGACCAATCACCACATTGATGAGTGAGATACCAAAAGCCCATCCGAAACCAATCTTTCTGTTTCTTCCCAGGCAACCAACGCCGAATGCTAATGCAACGGCAATCACGAAAAAAAAGAGTCTTTCCATATTCCTATTATTTTTATTGTTATTTTGGCTGCAAAAATAATAAATGGTGGTAGATGCTACAAATGTTTAGGCTCCACAAGGCTTGTGGAGGTAAGTTTTTCCCGAGTTTGTACATCTGTTTGCAAAAAAAGAACTAACTTTGCCATCTCATAAAGTATTAATTTAAAAAGTTACAACTATGATATTATCATTTTTATCAAAATCTCATCATGCAAGAATTGCAGTGTCAAGTCTGTTGCTTCTATTGACAAACGTAGCTTACGCAGGGGGTGACAGACCAAGATATGATGATGCGCCAACCAGTGTCAATACAATGCCATCAGATGAAGATGATTATCAAAAGGAAATCATCGCGAAATTTGGTGACTTGTATTTTGATTCATCAGAAAATCCAGAGGAGACAACTTCAGGGATGGCAATGTGGTGTACCCAACAAGAGAAACGATACAAGAACAATGTGGCACTTTATTCTGCTAAGCTGAGTAGCCTGACATTGCAGCCAACATTGAAAGACTGCCTTAAGCAGGAGACTGATTGCTGGAACAAGTTGCAGGCTTCGCTCAACAAGTTTGATGCCATGTATCTTAGATTGTATTATTATACAGGTGGTACGATGAGGATTATTTATCAAGCAGATGCGCCTATGAACATCGCCTATATCCGGATGGCTTGCCTGAAGGACGATTATGAATTGTTTGCCAATAAGCAAGTTCCGTCATTTGCAAAGATGAAGGTTATCGACACTTCGGCTTGGAGCGAAGAGTTACACCAGGCTCTAACCTCTGTTAAATACGAAACTCAGGACAAAGAGTTGATAGAGTCTTGTGGTAGTGAATCAGAATACAAACAACAGTATTGTCAACTGGAGAAATATGCAATTGAGACCAAGACTTTGCTGGCAAGATGGGTGGCTCAACGTAGAAATGCAGAGCAACTTCTTTCTAACTCACAACAAGGCAGTTACAGAGTTCATACTCTGATGGTTGTCAATGCATTATCATATCATTTATATAGTAACAGAACGTTGTGATAAAGGAATATAAGGAAAACAATCCTGATGTTACTTGTATTGCATATTTATGATATAGTATAAGCTTGAGGTGTAAAAGATGTAACATATAAACAATTAACAGAAAAAGTCAATGCAATATCCTTTGATATCAGAATATGTTAGAGCCATACAAGATGCAAGTAGTAATCTTGATAAATTGGCTCATTTGGTACCAGTGCTAGATGATCATGGTGAGCCATATCGTAGCAGTGGCGCCTTTGCCGTCGTGTTCAAAATGAAAGATGAACAGACTGAGAAATGTTATGCCTTAAAGTGCTTTACTGAAGAGCAAGAAGGTAGAGCCGAGGCTTATCGCCAGATCGCAGATGAGTTGGAGTTCGTGGATTCCTCTTATATTACTTCCGTGAAGTACTTAGAAAAAGAAATCTTCGTAGATAGCAGTTGTGAGGAAGATGAGTTCCCTGTCCTTCTGATGGATTGGATTGATGGTGAAACAATGGAAAGTTACATTGCAGAAAACTATCAAGACAATTATACTATGGCAATGCTTTGCTATCGCTTCTGTAAAATGGCAGCATGGCTTCGTTCTCAACCATTTGCTCACGGTGATATTAAGCCAGACAACATCATGGTTCATCCTGATGGAAGTTTGACATTGGTAGATTATGATGGTATGTTTGTTCCTGCGATGAAAGGACAGAAATCTCCTACAATTGGTACTAAGGACTTTTCTCATCCTTTGAGAACCGTCGATGATTTTGATGAAACCATTGACGACTTTGCTTTGACAAGTGTTGCCTTGTCATTAAAGGCTATTTCTTTGGAACCTTCTTTGCTTGATGATTATGGTGCAGCGGATAGGTTACTCTTTTCTGCTGAGGACTATCGTGACTTGAGTAAAAGCAAGGCGTTGGCTGCTTTGCAAGGGCTAATGAATGATGAAGAGTTGAATACGTTTCTGTCGATGTTTTTGTTGGCTTGTGCCAAAAAAAATCTTGAGATGTGTTCTTTTAGATTGTTTAGTTTTTGTAAGCCAAATAATGATGTTGAGGAACTTCTAAAAATGGCGGATGAATATTATGAAGGTAAAGAAACAAATTATGATAAAGCTTTTTCTTTATATTCATATGTTGCATCCAAAGGAAGTTTGTATGCTTTGGCTTGTTTAGGCTTATGCTATTGTAAAGGTAATGGGGTAAAACAAAATTTAGAGAAAGGTCTGAACTTCATTAAAGAGTCAGCTGATAAGAATAATTTTAAAGGTCAAAATATCCTAGGAGGCTGTTATTTGGAAGGTTGTGGAGTTGTAAAAGACCTTGAAAAAGCCGTGTTTTGGTTTCGTAAATCTGTCGAACAAGGTTATGCGCGTGCTCAATGTAATTTAGGTATTTGTTATCAAAGAGGATATGGAGTAGAACAGAGTTATGAAACAGCAGTTGGATTGTTTCGTGAGTCTGCAGAACAAGGATTCCCAAAAGCTCAATTTAAATTAGGTTTTAGTTATGCTACAGGTAATGGGGTAGCTCAAAATTATGAAGAAGCTGTTAGCTGGTATCGTAAATCAGCTGAACAAGGTTACGCTCGTGCTCAATGTGCTTTAGGTTTTTGCTATGAGAAAGGTAATGGTGTGGAGCAAAGTTATGAATTGGCAATTGGGTGGTATCGTAAGTCCGCTGAACAAGGTGATGCTCTTGCTCAATGTTGTTTAGGTAGCTGTTATTTTAAAGGACTTGGTACATCTTTAGATTATATCCGAGCTGTTAGTTTGTTTAAAAAGGCAGCTGTCAAAGGGAGTGCTTGTGCACAATTTAATTATGCTTTATGCCTTGAAAATGGAAAAGGTATAGAAAAAGATTTAAATGAAGCGTTAAAATGGTATCAAAAATCAGCAGATAATGGTTATAAAAGTGCAATACTAAAAATTCAAAAAAATGGAGAAATATAAAATATTAAATTGAATAGTGAAAAAATAATTCGTGATGAAAGAATATATAATTAAAACAAGAATTATAAATGTACGTAATGCAATGGTAGATTTTCAAGATTTATATGCTGTAGTAGAGTTGGAACCTTATTATTAAGGTTTTGCATTATTAAAGGGCGCAAAAACTTTGAAACAGAATATAAATACCATATTTTTAATAAATTTTCGAAGATTATGTTTTATAGCTGAAAAAGATGTTTAAATTTATGGACTACCTAAAGTTGCTGATGGTAAATATGAGAGTGCTGCAAAAGTTATTAAGGTGATGTGTACTTATACTATGTGAAATTTATCTTAAAAACTTGATGTACTAAATTTGTTAGATGAGGTTTGTGTAACTTTGCAGTTGGATGAACCAAACTGTTTTTGGAGTCCGTTATATTTATAAAGTTATGGAAAGAAATGTTGATTATTATTTGCGTGGTCCTTATATAAGGAAGAATTTGTCTTGTAACTCTAATGATGTTTCTCGAAAAAAGAAATTCATTGCAGATAAGGTGAGTATAGAGAAACAAAAAGGAGAAAGGATGCTCTTTTCATGGGATGAAATGACTCAATTAGAGTGAGTCTTCAAGTGACATTGGAGATATTTATAATATTTTTAACACTATAAAATTGTTACAATGAAAACTACAAATATAAAATGGATATGTAATGTAGGGGTAGTTTGCTTATTTCTCCCTATTCCATTCTGTATAACTTCTGTTATGTCAATTTTTAAATTTGCAAATTGGGCAATGTGGGGCAGTTGGACTAGCGGTGTCGCAAGTTGTATGGCTGCAATATTAATGTGGATAATCTTTAAAATGCAAGATGATAAAATATCAAGGAATCAGTTTGATGCTATTTTTTTTGATATGTTAAGAACGTTTCGTGAAATCCGTACAGAAACAATCGAAAAAGAGATAGAGCAATTCGTTGATGAGTATAAAACTCATTTTGTCCAGAATGTTCAGATTGAAAAACTAGACATTGTAAAAATAAAGGCTATAATGATGTTGTTTGAGGATATTCATGAAAAGGGAAAATCTTTCCTTTCATATTTTCGGTATATTGAACGAATCGCTACTTATATTGATTCGGACGAACAATTTAATGAAGATAGTAGGGAAAGATACGCTAAGCATTTTATGGCATTGCTTTCGTCAAATGAAGTTTTCTTGATTAAACTAAGAATGATTGTTGGCAAATATGAAAAATTTAAAAATACAACGTTGGGTAAATTGTTGTTGAAGGATTCTATTATAAGTGAAAAAGGATGTTTGAATACAATAACAGTGGTACTTTCTGAAAAATTAGATTTAATTCCGTTTGATTTAAGCGAGATGCATAATGAAATAAACTTTGGAGATGCAGATGTTTTAGAAATGAGTTTTCTTGATACTTATAAGTATTACTTTGAACAATAAATTATGCAATACCCTTTAATATCAGAATATGTGAGAGCCATACAAGATGCTAGTAACAATCTTGATAAATTGGCTCATTTGGTACCAGTGCTAGATGATCATGGTGAGCCATATCGTAGCAGTGGTGCCTTTGCTGTCGTGTTCAAAATGAAAGATGAACAGACAGGAAAGTGCTATGCATTGAAGTGCTTTACTGAAGAGCAAGAAGGTAGAGCTGAGGCTTATCGCCAGATTGCAGATGAGTTGGAGTTCGTAGATTCCTCTTATATTACTTCTGTAAAGTACTTAGACAAAGAAATCTTCGTAGATAGCAGTTGTGAGGAGGATGAGTTTCCTGTTCTTCTGATGGACTGGATTGATGGTGAAACGATGGAAAGTTACATTGCAGAAAACTATCAAGACAATTATGCTATGGCTATGCTTTGCTATCGCTTCTGTAAAATGGCAGCGTGGCTTCGCTCTCAACCATTTGCTCATGGTGACATTAAGCCAGACAACATCATGGTTCGTCCTGATGGAAATCTGACTTTGGTAGATTATGATGGTATGTTTGTTCCTGCCATGAAGGGTCAGAAGTCTCCAACAATTGGTACAAAGGACTTTTCTCATCCTTTGAGAACCGTCGATGATTTTGATGAAACCATTGACGACTTTGCTTTGGCAAGTGTTGCCTTGTCATTAAAGGCTATTTCTTTGGAACCTTCTTTGCTTGATGATTATGGTGCAGCGGATAGGTTACTCTTCTCTGCAGAGGATTATCGTGACTTGAGTAAAAGTAAAGTACTGGCTGCTTTGCATGAATTGATGAATGATGAAGAGTTTAGTATGTTTTATGCTATGTTTTTGTTGGTAAATGCAAAAAAACGTCTTAGAAACATTGACGTTTCGATTTATGTTGAATGTAAAATGCCACTTTTCAAGAATTTGTCAACGTTGTATACAGAGATTGAAGTGAAAGATGCTGTGCCTGATATTTTTGGTGTGTTGTATTCTAAAGATGGGAAAAAATTAATAAGTGCAGGCAAGTTACAAGGTGTTACATGTTATTCTATTCCTGAAGGCTGTGCTATTATATGTGATAAAGCATTTTATATGTGTTTATCTCTAAAGAAGGTATTTCTATCGAAAAGTATAGTTGCAATAGGGAATAATGCCTTTGAGGGTTGTTCTGTTTTAGATAAAATAGTTTTAACGCCAAATATTGTTAGTATAGGAGATTCAGCTTTTGCTATGTGCCTTTCTTTGAACTCTTTGGTTATACCTTTGTCGGTAAAAAGATTAAAAGGTAATCCATTTTTTTGTTGGGATGGAAAGTTGACAATCTTATCACCCTATTTTATATATGAGAATGGCGTTGTATTTTCAAAGCATAGGCATCGTATTGTTACATATCGTGGCTCTACAGATTCGTATATCATACCATCAAGTGTAATTGTAATAGGGAAAAAGTCATTTGAATTCAGGGAAAATTTAAAGGAAATTATTATTCCTAATAATGTAGAGCATATAGAAACAGGAGCATTTGAGGGTTGTGAAAATTTAACAAAAATATTGCTTGGTCATAATTTGAAAAGTATTGGTGATAGAGCTTTTTGGGGATGCTCTTCTTTGGCCTCAATAAGCATCCCTAAAAGTGTTAAATATATTGGTGAAAGTGCGTTTTGGGCATGTTCATTTTTAAAGAATATAAATGTAATGTCTGAAGATGTTAAAATAGGAAAATGTGCTTTTGTTAATTGCTTTTCTTTAAAACAAGAAATTAAATTAAATTTGATTTCTCGTTTCGGAAAGGAGGTGTTTGGAGGATGATAATAATTGAATCTAAACGAAGAAAACGGGAGAATATCTTGAAGAAATATCCCGATGCAATAATTGCGGATGTAACGAGTCATGCAGAAGATGACTTGATAAAGTTGAGCCCATTCTATCCTCATGGTGGCATACCTGTGCCATTTAGCGAGGGTGTTACTGCTACATGTGTGGAGGCAGTGTGGCAAGGGCTAAAGGTATTTGAATCGGCTGATGTAGATATGAAAATGTTTAAGAATGAGTCGATGAAGAATATCAAGAGAGCTGTTCGCAAGTTCGGTAAGCCTCTTGGACATCGCAAAGGAGTAAACGGAACTGAACTGCTCGGATATATTGAGGCTCGAAAGCTAATTTATATTCCTACTTACAGGTGGGTGCTTGAACATAAGGTTCAAAGTATTATCGAAAGATTACGAGAGGCTAGCAAGGCTAAGACCATCGTACTCTTGGATTATAATACAACACTAGTGTCCACTAAATAAATTTAAGACTTAATTCTCTTACAGTTTGTAACTTCTCGGCAGGTTTGCTTTTGCCGAGCAAATCTACGAGAGGGGTTCTGTCCAACAATGAGACAGATAAAATTCTTAACAAATCATACATTTCCATATTCAATTTCATTTTTCGTTCAACAATCGCAACCAAGCAATATGCAATGATTGCACTATACAATTGTATCTTTACAGCATTTTCGGTTGTGCCATAG
>CDYZ01013302.1_pt1 | contig 21217 bp, 29 predicted proteins | sample 554921 | NCBI WGS metagenome assembly CDYZ01 (sample SAMEA3182058, study PRJEB8094) | gut metagenome | biome: human; feature: gut; material: Stool; isolation source: human stools | place: Canada | collected 2012-11-26 | reverse complement strand
CCCCTAATTCCCGCGAAGGAGGTGACATTCCATCACCGAGTACATGAGAGCGGATACCCGGCTGCCGCCGTATCTGCCATATCCCCGCTTCCTGCTGCAAGCAGACCTGACCCAGACGGCGAAGCTGCTGTACGCGCTGCTGCTTGACCGGGCGACGCTCTCACAGTCAAACGGCTGGCTGGACGAGAGCGGCAGGATTTACCTTGTGTTCCCCATAGAGAAAATCGCCGCCGCGCTGGACAGAAGCCCCATGACCGTGAAAAACGCCCTTTCCGAGCTGGAGGACGCGGGGCTGATTGAGCGGCGCAGGAGCGGCTTTTCCAAGCCGAACCGCATCTATGTGAAGATGCCGCCAGACGGACAGAAAACTTTCCAAGTGACAGACAGAAATCCATCCTCCATTGAGAAAGAAAACTGTCCGACTGATGGACAGAAAATTGTCCCTATGATGGAAAGAAAACTGTCCCCTAATAACCTGAGTAGTAGCAACCTGAATCAGAACCACCTGAGTAGAGAGAGTGAAGCGCCCACCACATACGGGCGGTATGAGAATGTTTTCCTGACAGAGAGTGAATATGCCGAGCTGCTGCGGGATTTTCCCGACAGGCTGGACAGGCTCATTTCCGAGTTGTCCTCCTACATGGAATCCACGGGCAGAAGCTATCAGAATCACGCCGCCACCATCAGACGGTGGGCAGAAAACGATAAAACAAAGGGTGTCCCAAAACAGGGCATCCCTGATTACACCTGTAAGGAGGGAGAAAGCCTATGAACGATTTTACCAATATTGTTTCCAAAGTGATGGAAGTTAGACCCGACGAGGGCGATTACACCGGCGAGGACGGCTTGCTGTACTGCGGCAAGTGCCATACGCCGAAGGAAGCCTATTTTGAAGATGGTCATGCCGCCCTGTTCGGACGTGACCGGCATCCCACGAACTGCGCCTGTCAGCAAAAACGCATGGATGAAAAGCGGCTGGCAGACCAGCAGCGCAAGCATGAGGACACCGTAAAGGAGCTGAAAAAGGACTGCTTTGACACGCCGAAGCTGCGGGACTGGTGCTTTGCACAGGACAACGGCGCAAATCCGCAGATGAAGCACGCGAGATTTTACGCCGACAATTTTGATACGATGCTCTCTGAGAATATCGGCTATCTGCTCTGGGGCAGCGTCGGGACGGGCAAGAGCTTTTTCGCCGCCTGTATCGCCAACACCCTGATGGAGAAAGAAATCCCCGTCCGCATGACGAATTTTGCCGCCGTTCTCAATGACCTGTCCGGCAGCTATGAGGGCAGAAATGCGTACATTGCCCGTCTGTGCCGCTATCCGTTGCTGATTCTGGATGATTTTGGCATGGAGCGCGGCACGGAATACGCTTTGGAACAGGTCTACAACGTGATAGACAGCCGCTACCGCAGCGGCAAGCCCCTGATCGTCACCACCAATCTGAGCCTTGACGAATTGCAGCATCCGCAGGACACACCACACGCCCGCATTTATGACCGGCTGCTGGAAATGTGCGCCCCGATCCTGTTCACCGGGACGAACTTCCGCAGGCAGACCGCACAAAACAAGCTGGATAAGCTGAAAACGAGGATGAAGGAGAAGGAGTGCCTATGAACAATACCGCCACCGCGACCGCAAAAGAAACCGTGCGCCGTCCCGCGCCCGCCGCTCCTTCCTCTGCCGGAAGGATGACCCGCAGGGTGGGCAACACCACCTACCGCGTGACGCTGCATTTCAAAGAAAACGGCAAGGAGGATATGAACGACAAAATCAAGCGGCTGATCAAAATGGGCTGCGAAGGTTGAGAAAGTGAGGAATTACGATGAAAACCCGGAAAAGTTACCATTGTCCGCTTTACTGCGGCTTAGAAATAGGCTATACTGTAATTGCCACAAATGAGCTGGCTGTCTGAAAGAGGTATCGTTATGAACAACAGACAGTCACAAGAAAAAATCACCGCCATCTATTGCCGCCTGAGCCGCGACGATGATCTTGCCGGGGACAGTAATTCCATCATCCATCAGAAGGATATGCTCACGCGCTATGCCCATGAACGGAATTTTCCGAATGTATCGGTCTATTCTGACGACGGTTGGAGCGGCACGAATTTTGAGCGTCCGGACTGGAAACGCCTGATTGCCGACATTGAAGCCGGTAAGGTGGGCATTGTCCTTGTAAAAGACCTCAGCCGGGTAGGTCGTGATTACCTCCGTGTGGGCTTCTATACGGAGGTCACCTTCCCGCAGAACGGCGTTCGCTTTATTGCCGTCAACAACGGCGTGGACAGCGCCAATCAGTCCGAGAATGATTTCGCTCCTTTTTTGAACATCATGAACGATTTTTACGCTCGTGATACCTCCAAGAAGGTCAGCGCCGTCTATCGGGCGAAGGGCAACAAAGGCGAACACACCGGCAACCACCCTATTTACGGGTATCTGAAAGACCCGGAGAACAAGCAGCGCTGGATCATCGACGAGGAAGCCGCCGCGGTTGTGCGCCGCATCTTCTGCATGGTCATTGACGGCAAGGGCGTGTATCAGATCGCGGATATTCTGTCCGAGGAAAAGGTACTTTGCCCGTCTGCCTACCTTGCCGCAAAGGGTGTAGGAAACCGCAGAAACAACAAGTTTGAAGATCCCTACCGCTGGTGGGGTACGACGGTGAGCTACATTCTCGCCCGCGTGGAGTACATGGGGCATACCGTCAATTTCAAGACCTTCAAGACCTGCTACCGGGACAAACACCGCAAGCAGGCTCCCAAAGAGGACTGGAAAATCTTTGAGAATACCCACGAAGCCATCATTGACAAGACTACATGGGAAACCGCGCAGAAGCTCCGCAGGACGATCCGGCGCGGCGACCGCAATAGAGAACCGAATCCGCTGACCGGGCTGCTCTACTGCGGCGAGTGCGGCGCAAAAATGTATAACGAGCGCAGCGATGGGGATGCATACCACAAGACCCCGAAGGACGATTATGTTTGCGCTTCCTACCGCAAGAAAACGACCTCCTGCACCATTCACTTTATCCGTACCGAGATTGTCCGCGACCTGATTCTGGACGCGCTGCGGAATGTAGCAACCTACGCCAGAGCCAACAAGGAGGATTTCGAGCAGCTTGTGATGCAGACCACCTCCGACGCGAGAAAGCGCAGCCTGCAAAGCGGCAGAACGGAGCTTGACCGCATCATGCGCCGTACAAACGAGCTGGACACGCTGCTGCAAAAGCTCTATGAGGACTACGCTCTCGGACGCTTGCCGGAGAAGCGGCACGCAAAGCTTTCCGCGCAGTATGAAGCGGAACAGGCGCAGCTTGAACAACGCAGTGCCGAGCTGATGGAGCAGATGAACGCAGAACAGGAAGAAAGCGTCAATGTTGACCGCTTCATGGAGCTGGTAGACCGCTATACGGACTTTACAGAGCTGACCACACCCATGCTCAATGAGTTCATCGACAAGGTGATCGTCTATGAGCGCAAGAAGATCAACCGCTATCAGTACGACCAGCAGATCGAAATTTACTTCAATTTCATCGGCAAGGTAACGCTGCCGGAGGAAGAAACGGAAGCCGCGCCGGAAGCCCCGAAAACGCTTCACGTTGCCAGCAATTCCAGCTTTGCACCCATCGGGGACTATCTCTCCGCGCAGACCGTTGAGACGATTGCGCTGCCGTTCTCCAAGGTGGAGGAACTGACCGGGAAGCCGCTTTGCAAGTCGGCGTACAAGTACGCTTCCTACTGGTACCCGGCGCAGGACAGACCACTTTCCAATACCATTTACAACGCAGGATATGATGTTGACCGCGTGGATTTAGCCGCCGAGATCGTGTATCTGACAAAAGCCGCATAATTGAACGAACACCCCGCACTGTGCGTTTTCTGGACGCATGGTGCGGGGTATTTTGCGTTTTCAGAAAGAGGGTTGCAAACTGGAAGTAGTCTTACTTTGCTTTGAACTCTATCCATTCGTTGTCTATAAGGACAACTACCCTATCACCCTCAATAACAGCATAAGGGGTTCCTAAATCTTTGTTGAAATTGGCTTCGCCATCTTTTTGCGGTATGCCGTTTTCTGCATAGGAAGTAGTATATTGAATAACACTCTCGTCTACTTCGACGGGAACAGCATTATCGGTGGAATAGTAGTTAGTACCATTTACCATTATAGTTGCAGGGTAGTCCCCACTATTTGATTTACCGCAACTTGCCAAAGCAAAAACACAAGCCAATGCTAAAACTAATGCAATTAACTTTTTCACGCAATCACACTCCCTTGTCATATTACGATTTAGCAAATCCTTTTATTTTCTTTTTAAAGTATAGCATACTATTGTGAACAAATCTACCTATTTCAACAACTCTATATCAACCTTAGCCCTGTGCTGCGTATCGAACGCGGCACAGGGCTTTTTTCGTTTCTGGCGATTTTGAGCATCACATACGATACCCTGTCCGCAGGGCGCACCTTTGCACTTCACAGAATCGGATGATAATCAGCCAAACCGTAAAAGGTCACGCAAAGCCGCGCACCGGCTGCACGATACCGTGAATCGCGGAATGGTGCAATCCATACGCGCAGGCGGCAGATACTTCACGAATCCGGCAAGCATTGATTTTTCTCACTGGATTTCAAGCTCGTTTTGCCCGAAAATCGCTGTAAATCTGTCTCGTTCGCAAAGTGTTTACAGTCCTATTTGAAAAACCGTCTTGACAATATTCATCGGACTTTGACACGTCCATGTTCTTCCGTTGGATTTTCAAAAGTGCTTTTGCCATTCTCATTGTGACGAACACATGGAATATCGTCATGGGCGTTTTCGACGCCACCCAAGCCGTCGTCAACCAGAGCGCCGGAGTGATTATCGGGGAAACCAGCATTGACTTTGACACCCTCATTCCCGACCTTGAAGCACAACTGGAAGCTATGGACATCGGGCCGCTGCTCGGCCTGTGGTTCCAGACCCTTGTTGTGGGGCTGACGATGAACATTCTTTCCATCTGTATTTTCCTTGTGACATACGGAAGAATGATTGAAATTTATGCCGTGACCGCGCTGGGGCCGATCCCCCTTGCCACGCTGGGCAATGCGGAGTGGCGCGGCGTCGGCCAGAACTACTTGAAATCCCTGTTGGCGCTGGGCTTCCAAGCCTTTTTGATTATGGTGGTTGTCGGCATCTATGCGGTGCTGATCCAGCAGATCGGACAGGCAGCGGATATATCCGGGGCCATTTGGGGCTGTATGGGCTACACGGTTCTGCTCTGCTTCTGTCTGTTCAAGACTGGCAGCATATCGAAAGCCGTCTTTACTGCACATTAACAGACAGGAGGACTACCAACCATCGAGGAAGTACAAAAGAAACGATACCACATCATTTACGCCGATCCGCCGTGGCGGTATGAGTGCAAGAAAACAGGTGCGGCGGAACATCACTATCCCACCATGAGCATTGACGAGCTGTGCGCCCTGCCGGTGGAAACGCTGGCGGAAAAGGACTGTCTGCTGTTCTTGTGGGCCACATTCCCGCAGCTCCCGGAAGCCCTGCGCCTGATCTGGGCATGGGGCTTTACGTTCAAGACGGTGGCCTTTGTCTGGTTGAAGCTCAACAAGAAAAGCCCCACATGGTTTTATGGGCTGGGCTACTGGACGAGAGGCAATGCGGAAATCTGCCTGCTTGCCAAACGAGGCAAACCCAAGCGCCGCAGCGCCGGTGTCCATCAGTTTATTATTTCCCCTGTGGAGGAACACAGCATAAAGCCGGACGTAACCCGCGACAAAATCATTGAGCTGGCGGGCGATCTGCCCCGCGTGGAGCTGTTTGCCAGACAGAAAGCGCCCGGCTGGGACGTTTGGGGAAACGAGGTGGACAGTGATCTTTCCCTGACCCCACAAGAAAATGTATCAGAAACGAGGTGATTTGAATGGCTTATGTGACCGTCCCAAAGGACTTAACCCGCGTAAAATCCAAGATTGTGTTTGGCCTTACCAAACGACAACTGATCTGCTTCGGCGGTGCGCTTCTCGTAGGCGTCCCGCTTTATTTTTTGCTCCGGGGCCGGGTGACTGGCAGCGCGGCGGCCCTGATTATGGTGTTCGCCATGCTGCCGGGCTTCCTGCTGGCCCTGTACGAGCGCCACGGCCAGCCCCTTGAAGTGGTGGTATGGCAGATTGTCCAGTGCTGCTTCATCCAGCCCAAGGAAAGGCCATACCAAACCGACAACGCCTATCCCCAGCACTTCCGGCACGTCGCAGCCGAGGCGGTACAGGCCGACAACATCATCCTGCACTATGAAAAGGGCGACCGGGAGCAGCCCGCCGGTCTGTACTTCGACGGGCGGCCCGATCCCAAGTTGGGGGCGTTCCTGCGGTATGAGGCCAAGCCTAATGAGCCGGAACACCTGCGGGAGCTGTTGCGGCAGGAACAGAAAGGCCGGGCGCAGCTTGCGCCCGGCGACTTCAAGGCCCACGTCACGGCGCTGCATGACGGCATGATTTTGGCCGAGGCGCAGCGGATCGTGGCCGGGCTGAAAGATCTGTCCGCCCCCAACAGCCCCAACAAAACGCATTTCATGGTGGAGCTGTCCCCGTACTTCGTCCAGATTGCGTCCAGCAAGGACACCGACCGGCTGTTTTCTATGCTGCCCTATAAATCCCTGTGCTTTACCGGCATGAAAGACCGGCACGGCCTGTATGCGGTGATCGGCAAGGACGAGAACCGGGACAAGGAAGTGCGGAGGCCCCGCGCTTCCATCCGCAGGCAGCTATCCGAAACCAAACAGGCCCAAGCCCCGAAAAAGGCCCCGGCCAGAACCAAGAAAAACGAATTGGAGGTATGACAATGGTACCGTTTACCGTAGAGGAAGAAAACCTGATCTGTATGTATCACAAGAGCGACCGGCGCAGAACGGCGGCCAACATTCGGGCCGCCCTGCCGGACATGGACGAGGACATGGCGGCGCTGGCCCGCCAGACCGCCGACAAGCTGGACGCCATGCACGACGCCGACTTTGAGGCGCGGCAGTTCCATTTCACGGACGAGTGATCCAAGTATAGCAAAGCGCCGGGCGCGGTGGCTGTATGGCCTCTGCGTCCGGCGCTTTTTAGTATATTACACTGTATTGTTCATATAATATTGACTTTATACTTCATAATTTGTATAATTTTACCATAAAACATAAGGGGATTGCGCGATTGAAATGAATGAAAGAGGTGATTCCATTGGGATGATAGTTTGATGGCATTTTCTATTTACGATACCTAATAAGGAGGAATGACTGTATGTTGAAAAAACACTTAAAGAAAATTGTGAGTTTGGTGCTTGTCACCATGATGGCCATAGGAATGTCGATTACTGCTATTGCGGCTGAACCCTACCAGAATGAGTTGGAAGCCGTCATGGATACCTCTCCCGCTGATTCCGGGCAAGTCACTCATTACGATACGACCACGGGTGAAATGCTTGTTGAGGATGGTGAACTTCTTACTTTCGACGAAGTTGCCATCCCTGTTCCTAAAGGATCTGCTGATACTCCCAGTGAGCGAGGAATTGAAATTTATCTTGTCCGTGCTGGAATTAAAAAAACCAGTGGTGGCGAATTTACTTGGTATTTTAATGTTGATTGCCCAACCTCTCCTTTTGTGAAACCAAATATTAAATTGACAGCTCAATTAAAGGGGAGTTTTACAACATTATCCGGCTCTTACTCAAATGTTGGGGGTTCTGTTTACCATACATATACATCCAACAGTGAGTATGGCGTAGATTACACATGGACAGTTCCTGCAAAAACAGGGTATTATTATGTTGCCTACACTATTACGGACTATGATAATGCTACTTCTGGAAGTGGCGTAACAACAACTGCACTTTCTAATAGAACAGGACACGCTTGGAATTTTAATTTTTCTGATTCTGTAAGCGGGAAAAGCCTACCCATGCCGCCTGCTAACTATGCCAAAGGTGCAACAACTACTCGTCCGTCTAATTTAGCTGATACCTACTATAATACTTACACCGCCAATACGGGCGTTACCTTAAATCGCAGTTTATACGATGTTCACCATATTCGCCCGCTTGCATACGGCGGAAGTAATGCGTATAGCAATCTGATTCATCTTCCAAAAGCAACACATACACAGGTAACAAGTTGGTGGGCTGGTTATTAACGGCATCCTTTTCAAAGAAATCTCACAAAAATCAAAAGTTTAATTAGTCAACAAAAAAGTTGCAGAAGAACACTGTTGAAAGTGTCCTCTGCAACTTTTTTAGATATTCTCTTGCCGTGTTAAACCAGTTATATTATAAAATTCATCTGTAAACTTTATCTCTTTATACGGAAAATCCTTTTGGAGTTTTTTGATATAATCAAATGGATTTTCTATCGGTTCAACCTCTAAATTAGAGGAAATATTTTGAAGTATGCTTTGCACTGGCTCACTACTTGTATATCTAACTTCATCAGGATCATTCATAAAGTTTTCAAAAGCATCTTTATCCATCCACACTACTTGTTGAATTGCATTTGTTGTTTTCAGAGAAAGAAGCAACCTTAAAAAATCTGTAAAATCTTTAGCAAGTGGATAAACATAATAATTACAGCACGTTTCTGGATTTACGCAAAAAACAATCTCCTTAAATCCCTTGATAAAGCAATAATGTATTCCATTATCCCACCCAATAATTTGGGCTCCAATCGGCGTACAAAAAAATGGTTCTCTCAATTCGATTGATAGACCTATGGGCGAGGTGTCTAAATTTAATTTCTTGAACTTATCAAATATATTCTCCATAATCAGCTCTCCACATCAAAAATCCTATTTTGTAATCGTACCTTTCATTTTCCTTTCTGTCCATTAAAAAACACAACCAAGGCCCCCGCTACGGCAACGGCTACAATTACACCGAGATCAGTAGATCCATTAAGGAAATCATTTCCTATTGCCATGAATACAACTCCTACAATAAGGGTAACTATCAATGTTATAATTGATTTGAGCATAGTATATTTTTCCCTTTCGTTTAACTTGTAGATACACACTTGATATTCTTTTCTTAGTATATCATCAATGTGGTTTTAGAGCAATACAATATGAAATATAAAGTGTAAGAGTGATCTAAGCATCGCAAAGCGCCGGGCACGGGGGCTGTATGCCTCTGCGTCCGGCGCTCTTTACCAAAAGAGATATATTTGTATCTTGCCCATTGACAAAAGCAATCCGAAGTGATATATTTATCTCGTTAGGTGACAAATACATCACATTTTGGAGGCTGTAAAAATGAAAAAAAATAAAACAAAACTGCTTGTTATTTTAGGAGCAATATGTATTTTGCTTGTCGCTGTTTCTTCATGGTATACGATTACTTTTAATGAAGCCAGATTTATTGTCCCAATGGATATTTCGACCTATACTTTCCGTCTTAAAGACCTGCCTATGATTATTTCGGGCATCTTAATTACCTTTTATGTGCTGTACCTTGTCGTTCTGCTGATACAGGTTATAGCCGTCAATAAAAGGAAAGGCAACAATGCAACTATAACCCGAAATCTTAATCCTAAGTTGGGCTTCTTAGGCTTTTTGGGGTTTTTCGGCTTTTTGGGGTTCTGGACATACAACATCGACAAAACTATTTTCCCCTTTGTTTTTTTTGTGTTTTTTGGTTTCTTTGGTTTCTTCTATGAAGGAAAATTGTCAAATACTTTTATGGACGAGCGATACCAAGAAAACAAAATGCACGCTCATTCCGTAGCCAATAAAACAGCTCTTACAATTATTTTTCTTGTAACACTGATTTTGGGACAGGGCAAACTTATGGGGAATTTGGAATATACCTTTATTGCGTATATAATTATGGTTTCTCTTGCTATCGCGCTTGAAGTATTCCTTAGCGAGTTCTTGCTTTATCACTATGACCACGACGATCCGATTGATGAAGGTGAGGACTAACTATGCCAGATTTTGAATGTAAATTAAAGCAGTATAGGCAGATAAAGGGATTGACACAAGAACAGTTGGCAGAAATAGTTGGAGTGCGCCGCGAAACAATCATGCGTCTGGAAAAGGCACAATATAACCCGTCGCTAAAATTAGCGATTGATATTTCAAGGGCTGTAAACACACCTATTGAAGAAATTTTTGTTTTTAAGTAATCACATTATAACTCTGTTGTCTGTTTTATTTCTATGGACAGACCTAAATAAAGAGTGCCGGGCGCGGGGGCTGTGTGCCTCTGCGTCCGGCGCTCTTTTTTCTTATGCCTGCCCCATCGGGAAGTGTGGCAGTTCTTCCAGCAGCTTCAAAATAAGGTGCTGCTTCATATCTTCGTCAACGGCCAGCTCGTCGATCATGGGGGTGTAGTGTTCGATCACTTTATCTTTGGCCCACTTCTCACCAGCGACGGCGGCCTTGATGGTAGCTGTGTCCAGTAACATTTCCTGTTTGGCCATCGTGTCAACTCCTGTCGTTTTTTGTCTTATTCCAGCATACCACAGAACCGGCAGGAAAACCAGCGGCGGAAAGATTTTCCTACGCATTTCAAAGCCCGTTTCGACGGGTATGTGATAAATCATTCTGCCACCCCATCGACCACCGCCGAAAAGCCTTGATTTCCGTAGACTTTTTGCCCCCTAAATGCGTAGACAGGAAGATGTTTTCCTCTCTGTTGTCTTTTTGTAGACATTCTCCTTGTAAACTAAATTAAAACTATAACTTAAAATAGGGAAACTGTGATAAGCGGAGGTTGAATATGCAGGTTTTGATAATAGATAACGATATTGCATATAGAAATGGCGTTAGCATGGCTGCTTCCAATAAACATTGGATACCTGTATCATGTGGAGATATTAGAACAGCAAAGCAGATTATATCCTCTACATTGCCAGATTTGATTATTTCTGATTGTTTAGGTTTTTATACAAGGGCATAATCATAAAACACAACAAAACCGAGCCAACCTACACTAAAACGTCGCTATTTCTTTGTGAAAAGCGACGTTTTTTTATGGCCCGGACTGAGAAAGGAGTGGTGACAACCATATAATCTAAAAAAGAAAGGGGGAAGTTTTTTCGTTAGCCAGGCTGAGAGGTCTGGCTTTTTTCATTTCAAAACAAGGAGGTTAGCGAATGGCAGATGACAAACTGAAAGCAGGCCCGGAGTCCCCTGGCGAGGGCTCTGTTGGGGATGCTCAAACTGTGACGAAGCCCCCTGTCCCGGAAACGGTAGAGGAGCCCGCAGCTGGCACCGGCCCGGTACGCCAGCCGGAACAGTCTGTTACCCCTGGAATGGGCGGGGATGTTCCAGCCCAGCCTGCGCCGCAGGTTGAAACTGATAAGGTGAAAAAATCCCCCGACCAGGATAAAAAAGTGGAACCGGAGGAAAAGACGGCAAAACGCCGGGGCCGTCCCCCCAAGGAGCAGGATTCTCCCCAGGGGGACAAACCGGAAAAGGGGCCGGAGCCCCGCACAGGCCGCCCGGCCAAGGCTGACAAGGCGGCCCGTGGCGAGTCCCCGTCCCCAGCTCTGGACAAAGTGTCCAGAAGTAAGGAACAAGAGCTTACCCTCGCCCAGCGTGGGGGAAAAATACGACGGGAACGCAATCAAAATGTGAAAGATTTTTTGTCGGGCAAGCGTGAAACTCCCTTTGCGGATGGTAAGCAACCGCCTAAATCCACTAAGGCCGCCCCGGTCAAGGAGGCGGAGGCACCCGCCCCGGAGATCAAGCTGCCGCCTACGCCGGAGGTGCCGCCCCGCCCGGTGGAGCAGGGAAAAATCGTCTATTTGAAGCTGTCAGAGCTTCATCCATTCCATACCTTGCGGGATCACCCCTTTAAGGTGCAGGACGATAAGGCGATGGACGATCTGGTGGGGACGATCAAGGAACACGGCATTATGACCCCCGCCACCGTCCGCCCGGAAAAAGACGGCAACGGCTATGAGATCATCGCGGGCCACCGCCGCTGTCATGGCGGTGAGCGGGCTGGCTTGGATGAGATCCCCTGTATTGTCCGTGAGATGACCGATCTTGAAGCTGTCCGTGAAATGAAGAACAGCAACAAGCAGCGGGGCGACCCTCTCCCCAGCGAATTGGCAAAGCTCCTGGATTTGGAGCTGGAAGCCATCAAACGCCAGGGGGCCCGGCCCAAAAATGACAAGGAAGCGGAGGCCCTGGGTAAGCTCTCGGTGGAGATCGTGGGCAAGGAGCATGATATGAACTATAAAAAGGTGCTCCGCTATGTTCGCCTTAACCATCTTGTCCCGGAGCTTCTGGAAAAGGTGGACGCTAAAAATATGGGATTTATGCCCGCTGTGGAACTGTCGTATATCAAGCCGGAAAACCAGCGGCTTATCGCCGTGTCCATTGATGGGGAGCAGTCCTCCCCCTCGGTCAAACAGGCAAAGCGGCTCCGGGAGCTCGACCAGGAGGGCTTGCTCAACGGCGATGTGATCGATGGTATTTTGAGCGAAGAAAAAAGGGAGGTTGACAACGTGATCATCAGTACCGACGAACTCAACAAGTATTTCGGCAAGGAGGTCACTCCTGCCAAAATGAAGGAGCAGATCATAGCCCTGCTGGACGAGTGGAAAGAGAAACAGCCGCCCGAACTGGCAAAGCCTGAGAAGAAACACGAGCTCGATAAGTGACCGGGCCCCGCCTCTGGACACTTTGTCCAGAGGTACGCGCCCTGCGCTTGGGATGGGCTCTGCGGTGATATATCCCCCGTCGCCGGGGTTTATGCTGCACAGCCGGGAGTGGGCCGTCAAGGGGCGGAACGCCCGCCGCTTGCGGCGGCCTGCCCTTTACGGCCTGCCCCGGCTGTGCTATTTCCGGCAAGCGGCGGGGGTATATCCTCCAGAGCCGCCCCCTTTCCCTGGATAGGGAAAGGGCGGGGGGATAGGGTTGACCCCCTACCTATTAAATATAAGAAAAAGAAACGGAGGTTTTGATTATGAAGCGACCCCTTGCGTATGTGACCGCCGCATGGCGCGGCGGCGAGTGCGAGGTCATGGAGCAGGCAGCTAAATACTGCCGCATTGTCTATGATGCGGGATATTCCCCCATCTGCCCTATGCTCTATCTGCCGCTGTTCCTCAATGACGCAGTGCCGGAGGAGCATAAAAGCGGTATTGATATGGGGCGCGACCTGCTCCGGCGCTCCCGCGTGCTGGTGGTATGCGGGAGCTATGTCAATGTAGCGGTGAAAAATGACATCGCTGTGGCCCAGCGGCTGGGGATCACCGCCACCACCCTGGACGGCATCCTCACCGTCAAGGGCCAGAGGCGGCGCTGATATGGCGGTCATTGAGGCGTATGTCACCAACCTGGGGAAATACAACGAGGGTGAGCTGGCAAGCGAGCCGTTGAAATTCCCCACGACTACGGAGGAAGTACAGGCGCTCCTTAAACGGATCGGCGTTGACAATATCCAGTATGAGGAGATTTTTATTGCCGACTATGACGGCGACCTGCCGGAACTCAACGCCTGCCTGGGAGAATACGAAAGCATTGACGAGCTCAACCATCTGGCCTGCCTGCTCTCCGAGCTGGATAAAAGCGATTTGGAAAAGTTTGAGGCGGCTGTTGCCAGCGGCGAGCATACCTCCGGCGTGGGCGACCTCATCAATCTGGTGGAAAATCTGGATTGCTACGATTTCTATATCGGCGTGTCTGATGATGAAACCCTGGGCCGCATTTACGCGGAGGACATGGAACTAATCAACATTCCCGAAAACCTGCGGGATTATTTCGATTATGAGGCGTATGGCCGGGATATGCGGATCAATGAGGATGGCGGGTTTGTCAAAGGCGGTTTTTTCCTCCCCAACGGCAGCCAGTTTATTGAATACTACCACGGGCTGGAGGACATTCCAGACGAGCACAAGGTTTTTGCTTATCCGCAGCTTTCCATCCGGGAGCAGATGGCGGCTTATAAAGAAGTCATTGACCGTTTTCCCCAGGCGGCGGAACGCCCCCGCCCGGAGCAAAGCCATACAGACCGATAGCGGCACTTCTGGACACATTGTCCAGAAGTGCTTTTTTCGTGTGGAAGGAGGGATAAGGGCTGATAGACGAGGACGTTTCCAGACGTACCATAGCAGTATCTATTAAGGCAAGCAAGCTCACGGCGCGGGGGCTTGCCTATGTTCTCCAGGCGGTAGGCCGGAAGATCGCCAAACATCACCGGGCCAAGCAGACGCCCCACGGCAGGCAGACGGTGGGGCAGCTCATGGGCCACGGGGCTGCCACCAACAGTATCGAGGTGGAGGCCCCGGCCCTCTTTGACCGGGTAGCCCGGAAATGGAATGTGGACTACGCCTTTTATCAAGTCGCGCCGGATAAGCACCTGCTGTTCTTCAAGGCGGGGCAGGCCGACGCGATCACAGCCTGTTTCTCCGAGTATTCCAAACGGCTGCTAAAGCGCACCAAATCCACAAAAGCCCCCATCCGGGAGCAGATCAAGGAGGCCGCCACAGAAGCGGCCCGCCAGCCCGCCCAAAAGCTGGAACGCACAAAGGAGGCGGTGCATGAGGACAGGTAGTGTCAAAAAATATGTGATACCAAACATCCCCTATTTGTTTGTGCTGTGGGCCTGCCTAAAGCTGGGGACAGCCTACCGGCTGGCCGCTGGCGCGGATTTCCCCCATAAGCTCATGGGCCTGGGGCAGACGGTGGGCCCGGCCTTTGCCAACCTTGCGCCGGGGCTTGATCCCTTTGACTGGCTTGTTGGCATTGTGGGCGCGGTGGGCTTCCGGCTGCTGATCTACTTCAAGAACAAGAACGCAAAGAAATTCCGGCGGGATGAGGAGTTCGGGAGCGCCCGATGGGGCGGGCCTAAAGATATAGCCCCTTTCGTCGATCCAGTCTTTGAAAACAATGTTATCCTCACCGGGACGGAGCTTCTTACCATGAACACCCGCCCCAAAAATCCGGCCAACGCCCGCAACCTCAACGCCTGTGTGATCGGTTCGTCCGGCTCCGGCAAAACCCGGTTCTGGCTCACCCCGCAGCTTCTCCAGGCCAGCGCGAAGAAAAAGGGCGGGTGCAGCTTTGTGGTGGTCGATCCAAAGGGCGGGGTTCTCTCCCAGGTGGGGGCTTTCCTGCAACGGAGGGGCTATCGGATCAAGGTGTTCAATTCCATTGATTTTTCCCAAAGTATGCACTATAACCCCCTGGCGTATATCCGCAACGAGGCTGATATTCTAAAGTTTGTCGATACCCTCATAGCCAACACCAAAGGCGAGGGCAAGGAGGGTGATCCATTTTGGACAAAGGCGGAAACGCTTTTGTACTGCGCCCTTATCGCCTATATCATTTTCGAGGGCCCCGCCGAGGATCGGAATACCATAGAGCCCGGCCAGGGCTTTTCGGAGGAGGGCGGTTTTGTGACCCGCGACCTGCTCTATGACGAAAACACCAACAAGCAGTTTATCACCGTCCAGACCAGCGGCGGGGCTACATTTTATTTCGTCATTGACTACGACAAGCCCGTGGACGAGGAGGGCGAACAGTACGAAACCTATTTTCTGAATGTGGTGGACGAAGCCGACCTGCTGGCCGCAGCCGAGGCCGCTGGCGTGGAACAGGCGGTGTGCTCCTGCTCTGAAAAATGCGAGGTGGGGGCTGTCAATACAGAGTGCGCCGTCTGCTCTGTCAATATGGGAAAATGCGTGGGCGTCGCCCCGGAGCCTGCGGAAACTGAGGAGCCTGCGGAGGAGCCGGAAACAGGCGGCAGCATGGGGAGGCTCCTTCTCATCCTGGCAGTGGCTGGGATCGGCGGCGGGGCCGCGTTCTATTTCAAGGTGATCCGGCCCAAACAGCAGCAGGCCGCCGAGCCGGAGGAGGACTACGGCGAGGAGGACTATGAGGACGACGGCCCGCCCTGGGACGAGGACGAAAACAGCGAGGAGGATGAGGAATGAACTTTACCAATAACCCCTATGAAAAAATGATGAAACAGAAGCCCCGGCCTCTGGCCCCCTCCATCCCCAAAGCGCCCAAAGGCTCCCGTTGCTCCGGGTGCCCCTACTGGCGGGGGATCAGCTGCGTGTCCTGCTACCGGGAGCTTTTGAAAACCCCTGCCGGGAGGTGATGGGGTGGCCCGTGAACTGACCCGCGAGGAAAAAAGGAAAATCCGCGCCCTGGTGGTGAAGTGGTGCGCCAACTATAACAAGGAATATGGATGCCTGCCCCTGGAGTGCGAATGTTATATGTTCGGCAAATGCTGGACGGGGGCCTATTGCCGTTATTTCCGGGAGGCTGTCCTGCCCCTTGATCCGGCGCTGGAGGCGGCGCTCTTGACCGAGGGTCCGCCCCCGGTTTTCAAACCCTGCCCCATCTGCGGCGGGGCTGTCCCCGTGGATGGGCGCATGGCCTACTGCTCCGAGGTTTGCGCCCGGATCGCCCTGCGGCGGCAAAAGCGGGAGTATATGCGGAAAAAGCGGAGGTGATGTGTGGAAAATTAGGCCCCGGAAAACCCGCTGATCACAAGGCTTTCCGGGGCCGGTTTTGGGGTGGGCCGTATGTTTCTTTGGCCTACCCCCGTTTTAGCCAAATGCTTTCCACATCCCCACGCTGTCACTTCTGGACACTTTGTCCAGAGGTGGCGGCCTATTTGATTATGACAAGGAGGCGGTATTCTGGAAGAAAATCAAGGCTATGTGATACGCCACACGATCCTGTTTGACAACAAATGTGGCTTTGTGCTGGGGGAAAACCCCAAGGCTCCAAACCCCTATGTAACATGGCAATTCAACGAGCAGGACGGGCACCGGGACTTCTTTTGGGGCCACTATCACAACGAGCCGGATATGGCAGAACGGGATTTTCACAATCGGGCTGAGGACTATCAGCGGCGCTATCATGTGTTTGAGGTAGAGCAGGCCCCGGACAAGGAAACCTACAAATACTACTCCACCCAGCGGCCCATCGACATCGGCACCTACCCGAACAGCTACTTTAACCGTCCTGTCCACATGGATTTATATTTCACCCGCCTGGAAGTGACGGGTGAGGCGTTCCAGGCGTGTGGTGCCATCACCTATGCCCAGCCGCTGACTGAGCGGGAAATGCAGGATTATGAACTGCGGCCCTCCCGTGAAAATCTGGACATCCGGCGGCAGATGGATGCCCAGGCCCAGGTGGTAGGCAAATGGGAGGACGCCCACCATGTCCCGGAACAAAGGCGGCTGACCTGGTTTTATCCCGACTTTGGCAGCTATGTGGCGAAAGAGTATGTCACCCCGGAGCAGCTTACCGCCCGCGCCCGTGGGGTGGAGCGTCAAGTAGCAGCTAAGGCCCACAAACAGGCGAAAGAAAAACAGCCGATTGCCGAACAAATCAAGGCCGCCCAGCGGGAGGCCCTGGAGCACCGGGAGCCGGAGGCTCCAAAAAAGAAAGCCCCCGATACAAGTGATGGATTGTTGATGAAAATAATCAGTTCGTCACATCCTGACATCGAATGTTGGCCCTGCGAAGCATCACTTGAAGATGCCTATATTTATTTATCTAATATAAAAACTTGATGTTATGCCGGACGACGGCAAAGAAAAAAGCCGTCGTACAGCAGCCCTTTTGACACGCCCATACGACCAGCGGCGGCTTTGAGTTATCAAGGCCGCCGCTTTCCTTTGTTCGGCGCAGGATCGGCGGCCCACGGAGGGAGCCGCCATGCTGATATACCCTGTTTTTCAAAAGCATAGCTTGTTAAAAAAAGCCTGTATCCAACAGGGGGCAGCTCCGGCCAACGATATGAACTATACCATGTAAGGAAACTTCATAACGCTTTCATATCCGCCCGGTGGGTCTACGACCTGCCGGGCGAATTTTGTCGATTCCTGCGGTTTTTCGGTGCGGGCCGGAGCTTCCGCAGCAACATAGACACAGGGGGCGACGCAACCGGCCCCGGCTTCTCACTCTCCCGCAGATCGGGGGTGAGAAGATGAAGTACACTCCTGATGGTTATAGAGAACGCTGCCGGTTTGACGCTTTCTGTAAAACTGTTCTCCGCAATGAGGCCAGAACCCACCTGCGGGATTTGGGACGCCAGCGGAACCGAGAAATCGAGTTCAGCGCCTTATCGCAGCAAGAAATGGACAAGCTCTGCACAGTGGACGAATACCCAAGCGACAACATCCTATTCACAGCCTATGGCTATGCCTTACATATCCATGACGAGCTGGTGGCCGCTGCCTTTGCCAGTCTGCCGGAACAGGAGCAAGGCATTTTGATCCTGCATTGTGTGTTGGGGCTGGCAGACGGAGAGATCGGCAGTCTTGTGGGAATGTCCCGCAGCGCCGTCCAGCGGCACCGCACCAAGGCCCTGAACGAATTGCGGAAACGATTGGAGGAAGAAAGGAGGAAACCGAAATGAAGCAGCCGACTTTCTGTGGGCGGGAGTTGTTGTCCCTGTCTGTGATCGAGGCGGCCCGCGCTGGTGATCCACTGGCCGTGGAGCGCGTCTTGCGGTACTATGAGGGCTACATAAACAAGCTCTGTACCCGGACGCTCTACGATCTGGACGGTACGCCCCATGTGCGGGTGGACGAGTACATGAAGCGCCGATTGCAAAGCAGACTGATCCGGGCCATCCTGAACAGCCCATAAGAAAGCGCCGGACGCGGCGGCCTGTTGGCCCTGCGCCCGGCGTTTTCCTATGGGGGATATTCTACGCATTTCAAAACCCGTTCCGGCGGGTATTGGAGCAATCCTATTGCCGCCCCGTCAATCGCTTGCCAGAAGCCCGCTATGGCGGCCTATTCAGCGGCTTAACTGCGTAGCTTGCAGGTATCTTTTCCGCTGCCTTTCGGCCTCTTGCTTCCGGCGCATCCGCACCGCGCAATCCGGGCAGTATTTGGCCCGGTTGGATTTCGGTGTAAATGCAGCACCGCATACGGCGCACCGCTTCACGCTGTCCCGGCTCTGGATGATCTCGGCATACAGCGCCCCATCCAGCGGGAGAACAGCGGCACGAAACCACCGGCACAGCAGCGAATAGGAAATGCTCTGGACACACACACATTCCTCGCCGTCGTCCAGCAAAAGGCAGTTCCCGTCACAGTAGTTGCAGCACTCATGCGTCAACTTCCGGGCCTTGCGATATTGAGGGTAATTCATTCTCGGTATGCTCATAGCTCTTGTGTCTGCTCCTTTCCCGGCATCACCCGCAAAATGCTGTCCACATTCTGCTTGATAATGCCGTATTCTTTCAGCTCTCGCTTGACTTCGCCGTACTGTTCGTACAGCCGCGCTTTCTGCTTGTCCAGCTCCCGGTACTCGGCTTTCAGGGCGGCCAGATCGGGCAGCCTTGTGATTCCGGCGTCCTTGATGGCCTTTGCCGCAGCCTCGTACAAAATGAGCTGGCTTTCATGTTCGCGCCGGAACGCGGCCTTGTCTTTGGCCTTGCGGTATTCCAGCACCACGGGCCGGAGCTGCTTGTAGGTGGTGAGGTTCTTTATCAGCACCGCCATGTTCCCAAGACGATGTTCCACATCTTTGAGGGACGCAGCCGCCTCGTCGTTGGCCGCGCTGATCTCCGCGACCTTGCTTTCCAGCTCAGCATATTGCTCTATGCCATGCTCGGTAAGGAAGTTGATTGTCTTTGCGGCCTGCTTCAAATTTTGGAGCTTCGCCCAACGTGCATAGCCCGCGCTCTGCTGGGCCTTGATGTTGTTCTCCAAGTCGATCCGCAGGGTGATACCCTTGCGCTGCCGGTTCGGGCCTCTGTCCACGGCCAGCCCCTTGATCCGGCTGGTGATGGCTTCCTCGGTGTAGTTCTCGCCCAAGGTCTTGCAGCGGGTGAAGCGTTCCTGTCCGGGGGCGCGGAACGAAATAAATTTACCCTGCTTGATCTCATAGCCCTGCGCCGCCATGAGCCGGAGAAAATCGTCAAAGTTTTTGGCCTGCGGGATTACTGCGTCAATGGCAGCTTTCAGTTTGGCTTTCCAGCTCTTACCCTTGCGCCCGGCATCCCATTCCGCATAGCTCTTGCCTTTATCCCGGCTGGGCTGTACCACCGACAAACCGTGTTCCCGGCACAGCCGGTCACTGGTGCGCCGGATATAGGCGTAGCTCTGCCGATTCGAATTGTACTTGCGGTGGTTTACCATATCCACAGCACAGAAAATCAGGTGATTGTGGACGTGGCCCTTGTCGATGTGGGTTGTCAGCACATAGGAGTATTTGCCTTGCAGCACTTCCTCGGCAAGCTGCTTGCCGATCTCATGGGCCTGTACCGGCGTGGCCTCGCCGGGGGCAAAGGATTGGATCAGGTGGTGGGCCAGATTGTTGCCTTTCTGGATCGCCTGCTCCAGCAGCATTTCAAATTCTATGTCCGCTGTTTCATAGGAGCAGCCAAAGGAGGACACCAGCATTTTGTCCTCGGTCTTGTCCGGGTTCTCGATGTAGTCCAACGCCTTTTTCAGCGTTGACTTGATAGGATGTATCTTTGTAACTGCCATATCTTCGCCAGCGCCCCTTTGATGTCCTCAATGTCCTGCGCGTACACAGTCCCGGTACTGTTGATACGCCGGGCAATCTGATTGACATTGACGCCGATCTTTTGCAGCTCCGCGGTCTGCGCCCGGATGTCGCTGGTGTCCATGTGGACGATATACCCGTCAATGAGCATTTTCCGGGCATAGGCGGAAAAGTTCTTCGTGTGGAGCTGGGCCATTTTCTGCTGGATCAAGGCCCGTTCTTCCGGCGTCACAGGGACGCGCAGCACAATGTTTCGTGTTCGGTTTGCCATTCATTCACCGTCCTTTCTGAACAGGGGTTTGGGGCTTTCCCCAACAAGCAACCGGCCACGGCCCGCAGGGACAGGGGCGGGCCGGTTTTCGGAAGTGTGGCTACACTTCCTATGCTTGCTACGTTTCTTCTTCTCCGCTACTAAAACGCTCCCAACACGTCCAACTGCCCGCAAAATGCGGGATTTCTCTGAAAAAAGGGCAAAAAAATAAGAGAGCCTTGCGGCCCTCTGGCAAAACGGAAAACGGAGGATGCTTTTGATATGTACCCAGAATTCTGGACACATAAAAAATTGAATTAGGTGCACATGGATGCCTCTCTGAATTTTGTAGGAGGCATCCATTTTGTTTTCTCTTGGATTCTTTCGTTGTTGTAGTAATTTATGTAGCCGTCAACAGCCTTGGCAAATGTTTCAAAAGAGGAATACTCTTTTTCATGCCCGTAGAACATCTCGTTTTTCATCCGTCCAAAGAAGG
>CDYZ01033491.1_pt1 | contig 21672 bp, 16 predicted proteins | sample 554921 | NCBI WGS metagenome assembly CDYZ01 (sample SAMEA3182058, study PRJEB8094) | gut metagenome | biome: human; feature: gut; material: Stool; isolation source: human stools | place: Canada | collected 2012-11-26 | reverse complement strand
GGCATCAGCGCCGAGGCCGTGGGCGGACGGTCGAGGTAGACCACCCGCGCACCCATCGAGAAGGGATAGATCATGCCGATGGAGCACTCGTAAGTGTGCGAGAGGGGCAGCACCGAAAGGAACGTGTCGCCGCCGTCGACCGGAAAGATCGAGGCGGAGATGTCGACCTGCGCGCAGAGCGCCGCATGGGTCAGCATCACGCCCTTGGGCTTCGAAGTGGTTCCCGACGTGTAGATGATCACGGCCAGGTCGTCGGGCCGGGGAACGCCCGTCGAGCCTTCCCCGCGGACACGCTGCGAGATGACGCCGAGGTTCTTGGTGCGGACCGCCACGTTGAGCCGCTCGATGGTCTGCTTCGAGAGCTTGGTGAAAAGTTTGTCCGACACGAGCAGGGCCTTGGCCTCCGAATGCTCGATGATCATGTCCAGCTCCTCGCCCGAGAAGTCGGGCAGGATCGGCACGGCCACCATGCCCGCCGACGTGACGGCGAAATAGCTGATGCCCCAGTTGGGCATGTTGCTGCTCAGGAGAGCCACCTTGTCCCCGGCGCGAAGCCCCGCTCCGGTGAGGATTTCCTGCACCCTGGCGATACGACGGTCCACCTCGGCATAAGTCACGTCATCGCCCTCGTACATCGAGAAAGCGACCTTCGACGCGAACTTCTCCACGCTGTTGCGGACCAGTTCGTACAGTGTATTGATAGTCATCATGTGTTCTTTTTTAGCTACGTTCGGATAACGCAAAAGTTTGGGGCGAAATTACTAATTTCCGGCTAAAAAACACTATTTTTGACATAAATTATCACGATGATCGACCATCTGTACATCAAACGGCTCGCCGCCGGCGCAGGGTTCGACCTCTGCGGCATCGCCCCGTGCCGCCATCTGGCCGAAAACGAGGCGCTGTTCCGCGCATGGCTGGCCCGCGGCCGCCAATCGTCGCTGGGCTATCTGGAACGCAACGTCGACAAACGCTTCGACGCGCGCCGGCTGGTCGAAGGCGCACGCACGGCCGTGGTCTGCGCCGTGTCGTACAAAAACCGCGTCGGCGAGGGCTATCCGCCCGGGCACCGGACGAAGGTGGCCTCCTACGCCTGCGCGGCGGATTACCACGCCACCCTCCGGACGATGCTCGGCGGGATGCTCGACGCCCTGCGCGCGGCGCACCCCGGTCTGGGAGGCCGCGCCTTCGTCGACACCGCGCCGCTGGCCGAAAAGCAGCTGGCCGTAGAGGCCGGGCTGGGGTGGATCGGCCGGCAGTCGCTGCTCGTCACGCCGCAATACGGGAGCTACGTCGTGCTGGGCGAGCTGATTCTCACCGAAGAGACCGACCGCTACGACGCGCCGTTCGAAGTGTCGCGCTGCGGAACCTGCCGCAGCTGCATCGACAACTGCCCCACGGGAGCCGTCGCCCCGGACCGGACCATCGACACGGGCCGCTGCATCTCGTGCCGCACCATCGAGCGGGAACAGCCCGGTCAAACGGACCTTCACGGCTGGATCTTCGGCTGCGACGCGTGCCAGAGCCTCTGCCCCTGGAACCGCCGCGCCCCGCAGCACCGCAACGCGGCGTTCGATGCCGTGTTCGACCCGCTGGCGATGGACGCCGCGACGTGGCTCGGCATGGATGAAGCGGCGTTCGAAGCCCTCTGCGGCCGCACGCCGCTGACACGCAGCGGACTGACCCGCATCCGAGAAAACGCCCTTCGAAACGCCGCACCCGAAGAGCCGTCAGAACGCTGAACCAGCCCCCCGCTCCGGCACGAAAAAGCGGGTTCCGGAAATCCGGAACCCGCTCTGCGGTTTATTTCATGGGGCCGGAGGCTCACTGTCTGCTGCCCTTCGGAAAACCCGGCAGGCCGCCCTCTTCCTCCTGCGGCCCGCAGGCTATTTGGTCAGTTCGGCCAACGCGGCTTTCGCACTCTCGACAGCCGGTCCCGCCGTCACCTTCCGGAAGGCCTCGATGGCCTGCGGCTTCATCTCCTTGGCGTTGTAGGCGGCGCCCAGCGTCAGGTACATCAGGCTCACATCCTCGGGATCGGTCTGCACCTTGGCGGCAGCCTCGCCCAGCTCGATCACCTTGTTGTAATCCTTCTTGCTGGCATAGGCCTGCAAGCGGACCTTCTGCGCCAGAGCGTTTTCGGCGTTCTTCGCCAGCAGCGCGTCGGCCATCGCGATGATACCGTCGAAATCGTTGGCAGCCTGGAGCGTGGCCACCTTGTTATTGGTGTAGAGGGCGATCATCTCCTTGGCCTTGGCGGCGTCATCGGCATACTTGGGGTGCGTCTTGGCGGCCACCGCCTCGTAGATGTCCATACCCTTCTCGTACTCGCCCATCTCGCAGTAGCTCATGGCGAGGTTCAGCGCCATCGCGGTATTGTCCGGGTCGGCCTTGTAGCCCTTCTCGAACACGCCTGCGGCGGTCGCATAGTCCTTGTTGTTGAAAGCGTCGCCGCCCTGGATCTGATAGATCTTGGCCACCCAGCCGTTGGCCTTGGCCATCTGGCTCATGTCGCCGTAGAGTTCGGCCAGCTCCGCCGATTTGGTGAAATTCTTCAGCGCCTCGTCGTAGTTCTTGGTCCGGATCGCTCCGCCGCCCATCATAAAGTAGCATTTGGGAAGCGTCGTCTTGGCCGTGGCCACCAGCGACGCAGCCTCCTCGCTGTCCAGCCCCTGCTCGATCACCTGTTCGAACTTCGCGGCCGCGCCTGCGAAATCCTTGGCGCCGAAAGCTGCTGCGGCTTCGTTGTAGATTGCAGTAACATCCTGCGCCGAGAGCGACACCGCCGCCAACAGCGCGACAACCGATACAAATAACTTTTTCATTGCTTTTTCTATTCGATTTTATAAGTTTTTCAGTTCATGCGCCCCTGTCCGAAACGCGTTGGATGCAAAAGTATAAAAAAAATTCCTTTTTTACCAAATCTATCCGCGCAAACCCGCGAAAAAACCGCTCATCAACTCCTCGCACTCCTCCCGGAGCACCCCCCGCGCCACGGTCGTCCTGGGGTGGAACACCGCCTCGGAGTAACGCCGGAAGCCCTTCTTGGGATCGTCGGCACCCCACACCACGCGGCTCACCTGCGCCCATCCGATCGCCCCGGCGCACATGATGCACGGCTCGACCGTGACGTAGAGCGTGCACTCCTGCAAATACTTGCCCCCGAGCGTCGCGGCAGCGGCCGTGAGGGCCTGCATCTCGGCGTGGGCCGTGGGGTCGGCCAGGGTTTCGACGAGGTTGTGCCCCCGCCCGATCACCGCACCGCCGGCCACGACGACCGCACCGATGGGCACCTCCTGTTGTTTTAACGCCTTTTGCGCCTCGTTTAGTGCCAGGCGCATGAATTTTTCGTCGGTTTCGTGCTGTTCCATGCCGGATTGTTTTCGGCAAAAGTAACCATTTTTTCCGAAGAACGCACCCCGCGCCCGGCAAACGACGCCCGGAAGCGGGAGGTTCGTTTCGGGGATTCCGCATCTCTTTTCGCTCTTTTCCCTGCATATCCGCCGTTTCATCCGCCTCGCTGCAATTCCGGCGGCGGCGTTCTTCACACACAAAGGTTTTAACAAGGCATCCTGTCATTTAATTATGAATTATGAATTATGAATTATGAATTTTAGTTAACTTTGCGGATCGTAACGACTAAACATAACATATCGCCATGTACAGAACCCATACCTGCGGCTGCCTCCGGGCCTGCAACGTCAACCAAACCGTCACCCTGGCCGGATGGGTGCAGAAAGTGAGGAACCTCGGCGCCATGACCTTCATCGACTTGAGGGACCGTTACGGCATCACCCAGATCGTCGTCGAGGAACACTCCCCCGCCGAGGCGCGCGAAACGGTCTGCCGCGTGGGCCGCGAATGGGTCATCCAGGTCGTCGGCAAAGTCGTCGAGCGGCAGTCGAAAAACCCCAAAATGCCGACGGGCGACATCGAGGTCACGGCCGAGAAGGTGGCCATCCTGCACGAAGCCGAAGTGCCCCCCTTCACCATCGAGGAGGTCTCGGACGGCGGCGACGACCTGCGCATGAAGTACCGCTACCTCGACCTGCGGCGTCCGCCCCTGCAACGCAACATGATCCTGCGCCACAAGATGGCCCAGGAGATCCGCCGCTTCCTCTCCGACGAAGGATTCCTCGAGATCGAAACCCCCTGCCTGGTGGGTTCGACCCCCGAAGGAGCGCGCGACTTCGTCGTGCCGAGCCGCATGTCGCCCAACCAGTTCTACGCCCTGCCCCAATCGCCGCAGACGCTCAAGCAACTGCTGATGGTCGCCGGCTACGACAAGTATTTCCAGATCGTGCGCTGCTTCCGCGACGAGGACCTGCGCGCCGACCGCCAGCCCGAGTTCACGCAGATCGACTGCGAAATGTCGTTCGTCGAGCAGGAGGACGTGCTCGAAATCTTCGAGCGCTGGGCCAAGCACATGTTCAGGCACGTGATGGGAATCGAGCTGACCGAGCCGCTGCGCCGCATGCCGTGGATCGAGGCGATGGAGAAATACGGTTCGGACAAACCCGACCTGCGCTTCGGCATGGAGTTCGCGGAGATCACCGACCTCGCCAAGGGGCACGGCTTCAGCGTATTCGACGAGGCCGAATACATCACCGGATTCGCCGCCACGGGCTGTGCCGCGTACACCCGCAAGCAGATCGACTCGCTGACGGAGTTCGTCAAGCGGCAGCAGATCGGCGCCAAGGGCCTCGTCTGGATTCGCGTCGCGGAGGACGGCGTGAAGTCGTCGATCGACAAGTTCTACTCCCCCGAGGAGGTGCGCGCCATGGCCGAGCGCTGCGGCGCTGTGGCCGGGGACATGGTCTTCATCCTCTGCGGCAAGAAGTTCAAAACGCTGACGCAGCTGTGCGCCCTGCGCCTCGAAGTGGCCCAGCAGCTGGGGCTGCGCGACCCGCAGAAGTTCGCCCCGCTGTGGGTGGTGGACTTCCCGCTGTTCGAGTGGGACGACGAGACGCAGCGTTACTACGCCGTACACCACCCCTTCACCTCGCCCAAGCTCGAGGATGTGCAATACCTCGACAGCGACCCGGGCCGCGTGCGCGCCAACGCCTACGACTTCGTCTGCAACGGCACGGAGATCGGCGGCGGTTCGATCCGTATCCACGACTCGAAGTTGCAGGAGAAGATGTTCGAACTGCTGGGCTTCACGCCCGAGGAGGCGCAGAAGCGCTTCGGCTTCCTGATGAACGCCTTCAAGTACGGCGCGCCCCCTCACGGCGGCCTTGCGTTCGGTTTCGACCGTCTGTGCTCTTTGTTCGGCGGCTCGGAGTCGATCCGCGACTACATCGCCTTCCCGAAGAACAACGCCGGCCGCGACGTGATGCTCGACGCCCCGGGCTACATCGACCAGACGCAGCTCGACGAACTGTATCTGGAGCTGCGGAAGCCGGAGGAGTAAAGCAAAATCATCCCGACGGAAATCAATTCACCCCTGCCGCAGGTTGCGGCAGGGGTGAAATCATAAAAAAAGCACTATCTTTGTCCGACGAAAAGCGTCATTGCGGGGTTTCGGCAGATCGCCCGTCGCCTGCGGCTCCCCGCAATGACAGACAAAACTAAAACCGCCGCCATGTCAGCACCCTTAGCCGAACGACTGCGCCCCCGCACGATAGACGAATATATCGGGCAGGAACATCTCGTGGGTAAAAACGGGGTGTTCCGAAAATTCTTCGAGACGGGAAATGTCCCGTCGTTCATCCTCTGGGGGCCTCCGGGCGTGGGCAAGACCACGCTGGCGAAGATCGTCGCCACACAGTTGGAACGCCCGTTCTTCACCCTCTCGGCCGTCACGTCGGGCGTGAAGGACGTGCGCGAGGTGATCGAGTCGGCGCGCAAGCAGCGGTTCTTCGACCAGAAGGCCCCGCTGCTGTTCATCGACGAAATCCACCGTTTCAACAAGTCGCAGCAGGATTCGCTGTTAGGGGCCGTCGAGCAGGGCGTCTTCACGCTCATCGGCGCGACGACCGAAAACCCCTCGTTCGAGGTGATCTCGCCGCTCTTGAGCCGCTGTCAGGTCTACATCCTCAAGTCGCTCGAAGACAAGGACCTGCAAGTGCTGCTCGACCGTGCCCTGACGACCGACACCGAGCTGAAAGAGCGCGACATCGAGGTCACGGAAACCGGCGCGCTGTTCCGCTTCTCGGGCGGCGACGCGCGCAAGCTGCTCAACATCCTCGAAATCGTCGTCGGGGCCACTGACGGCAAGGTGACGATCACCGACCGGTACGTCACCGACTGCCTCCAGCAGAACATCGCTCTCTACGACAAGAACGGCGAACAGCACTACGATGTCATTTCGGCCTTCATCAAATCGGTCCGCGGCAGCGACCCCAACGCCGCGATCTACTACCTGGCGCGGATGCTGGCCGGGGGCGAGGAGCCGCGGTTCCTGGCCCGGCGTCTGGTGATCCTGGCCTCGGAGGACATCGGGCTGGCGAATCCCAACGCCCTGCTGCTGGCCAACGCCTGCTTCGACACGGTGCACAAGATCGGCATGCCCGAGGCGCGCATCACACTGGCCGAGACGACGATCTACCTGGCCACCAGCCCCAAGAGCAATTCGGCCTACATGGCCATCAACAAGGCGATGTCGCTGGTCGAGCACGACACCACGAACCGTCCCGTGCCGCTGCACCTGCGCAACGCCCCGACCCGCCTGATGGACAAGGCGGGCTACGGCAAGGGCTATAAATACGCCCACGACTATGCCGGACACTTCGCCGAGCAGGAGTTCCTGCCCGAGAGCCTTTCGGGCACGAAGTTCTACGAACCCGACACGCAGAACGCCGCCGAGGCCAAAATCGCCGAACGGATGGCGCAGCTGTGGAAAGAGAAGTACCAATGAAACGCATCGGCATTATATCCGACACCCACGGAACCTTCGACGACACGCTCCGCGAATTTCTGAAAGACGTGGACGAAATCTGGCATGCGGGCGACATCGGCTCGATCGAGCTGGCCGACCGGATCGCCGCATTCAAGCCGCTCCGCGCCGTGAGCGGCAACATCGACGGCGGCATGACCCGCCGCGTCTACCCCGCGTTCCAGGCCTTCGAGTGCGAGCGGGTGCAGGTGCTGATGACCCACATCGGAGGTTATCCCCGCCATTACGACCCGCGCGCCGTGCAGAAAATCCAGTCCGTGCACCCGAAACTCTTCATCGCCGGGCATTCCCACATCCTCAAAGTCATCTACGATCCCGTCTACGACCTGCTCCATGTCAACCCCGGAGCCGCCGGGGAGTTCGGCTTCCACAAGGTCCGCACGGCCGTACGCCTTACGATCGACGGCGCGGAGATGCGCGACATGGAGGTCGGCGAGTGGCCCCGCAGCTGAAAACCCGGCGGCGGAGAGCTAAAACCGACTGTCCGGGAGAGCCTTTTCCGTCACAAAATCACCCGAAATAAAATTTTATACCCCAAAAGGCCGAAAATGCATTCCGGTCGGATTTCGGTGATCGTCAGCGAAATATCCGAAACATTCCGGCAAGTCGCGCCATAAAAAAGCCAATTCTATACAATTCCGCCCGGAAACACTCCGATAAAGCCCACAAGATATTGGAAGTCAGCCGGTAAACCCGATGCCTTGGGGCTGCTCCGAAAATGCCCGTCCGACGGAAACGCCTCTGCATCAGCCATCAAAGTTCAGCCGCTAAACAAAAACGGCCGCATAATAATCACATACGCGCTCTCGTTAGTATGGCGAATTCATAACGACGACGCAACATGCAACCAAAAATTTCGAAAACGTTGGAGGGCATCATCGCCCGTTCGGCATTCAACACGACGAAGGCGGGAATGACGCATTCGCTCAAGGACTTCCTCACGCTGGAACTGCTCCGCGAAGAGGGGTCGCTCGCCTACCAGCTTTTATCCTCCCGGCTCAAGGACTGGGAGCTTTATCAGGTGCGCCTGCGCATCGAACGCGAGGTAATCAGCGCCAAACAGCAGGAGACCCGGTCGCCCGAGGAGTATTACCGCGACTTCACCGAGGAGCTGCTCGCAATGCCGGGCGTCGCCCGGAGCGTGTCGACGGCCCACGCGCTGCTGGCCATCATCAGCGACCGTTCGACGGCGACCGCGCGCGTACTGGAGATGTACGGCGTGACGGCCGACAGCGTGTCCGGAGACCTGCAAAAATTCGCCGTGGGCGACGACTTCCGCACCGAAGTGCAGGTTCACATGCTCGACTTCGGCGAGGAGAACAGGAACGAGGAGAAAGGCCCGGCCCACCTGCTGGACAAGTTCGGCGTGAACCTCACGCGGCTGGCCCGCGAGGGGAAGATCGACCCGATCATAGGCCGCGAGCAGGAGATCGAACGCGTGGTGCAGATCCTCTCGCGCCGCAAGAAAAACAACCCGATCCTGATCGGCGAGGCCGGCGTGGGCAAGAGCGCCATCGTCGAAGGGCTGGCGCTGCGCATCGCGCGCGGCGAAGTGCCCTACACCATCGCCGACAAGACGCTCTTCTCGCTCGACGTCTCGTCGCTCGTGGCGGGCACGAAGTTCCGCGGCGAGTTCGAGGAGCGCATGCAGCAGCTTCTGGACGAACTGCGCAAAGCCAAGGACACGATCATCTTCATTGACGAGATACACACCATCGTGGGCGCCGGCTCCACGCAGGGCAGCCTCGACACGGCCAACATCCTCAAACCGGCCCTCGCGCGCGGCGAACTGCAAACCATCGGCGCCACGACGCTCGACGAGTACCGCGAGAACATCGAGACCGACTCGGCCCTCGAACGCCGCTTCCAGAAGGTGGTGATCGAGCCGACGACACCCGAGCAGACGCTCCAGATCCTGCGCAACATCGCGCCCCACTACGAGCGCCACCACAAGGTGCACTACACCGAGGAGGCGTTGCAGGCCTGCGTGACGCTCACCGGGCGTTACGTCACCGACCGCTATTTCCCCGACAAGGCCATCGACGTGCTGGACGAGGCCGGCTCGCGGGCGCACCTGCAATCGGCACGCGAACCGGAGGAGCTGCGGGCCATGAAGACGGCGCTCAGCGACGCCAGGCGCGAACGCCGCGAAGCGGTCGAAGCGCTGGTCTACGAGAAGGCCGCTTCGGCGCGCATGCGGGAAATCGCGCTGCGCTCGAAGCTGGGCGAGAGCCGCGCCGAATGGAAGCGCTCGCTCGAAAGCAACCCCGTGGAGATCACCGCAAGGCATATCCAGGAGGTGATTACCGCCATGACGGGCATCCCTGCGGAGCGCGTCTCGGACGGCGAGATGATCCGTCTGCAAACCCTGCGCGAACACCTCGCCAAGCGTGTCGTGGGACAGCAGGAGGCCGTGGAGAAGATTTCGCGCACCATCCGCCGTTCGCGCGCCGGACTGAAGGACGAAAACCGCCCCATCGGCGTCTTCCTCTTCGTCGGCCCCACAGGCGTCGGCAAGACGCTGCTGGCCAAGGAGGTGTCGAAATGGCTGTTCGACGAGCGCCGCGGGCTGATCCGGATCGACATGAGCGAATACGGCGAAAAGCACAACGTGGCGCGCCTGATCGGCTCGCCCCCGGGATACGTCGGTTACGGCGAAGGAGGCCAGTTAACGGAGGCCGTGCGTCGTCAGCCCTACGCCGTGGTGCTCTTCGACGAGATCGAGAAGGCCCATCCCGAGGTCTTCAACGCCATGTTGCAGATCTTCGACGAAGGACACCTCACCGACGGCTCGGGACGCAAGGTCGACTTCCGGAACACGATCATCATTATGACCTCGAACGTGGGTTCGCGGGCCGTGGTCCGGAAATCGGTGCAGGTGGGTTACAGCACCACCTCGAAGAGCGCCGTGGCCGACCGGACGCCCCAGAGCGAGTACCGCAAGGCTCTGGAGCACACCTTCGCCCCGGAGTTCCTCAACCGCATCGACGACATCGTGCTGTTCCGCACGCTGGAGATCGCCGACGTGGAACGGATCGTCGACCTGGAATTGCAGGGGCTGATGGCCCGCACGGGCAGGCTGGGCTACAAGGTGAAGATCACCGAAGGGGCCAAACGCCGGCTGGCGGCCATGGGCTACGAGTCGCGCTACGGCGTGCGTTCGCTCAAGCGGACGCTGATGGACAACGTCGAGGAACCGCTCTCGACGCTGATCATCGACGGCAAGCTCCACGAGGGCGACACCGTGATCGTGGAGTCGGACAAGGGCCGCGGCGTGAAACTGCGCGTGGCATAACCGACCGCTCGCAGAGAGGGACCGGGATCGTTTCCCGGCCCCTTTTCGCATTTTTCCGGCAGGAAAGGATGCGATATTTTCCATTTTTCCTAAATTTGTGCGAATATTTCATACCTCTTCACTGAAACCGAATGCGTCCGATTTCTCTGAAAACCCTCTCCGGGGCCTTGTTTATAACCCTCTGCGCCGCGACGACGGCGTTAGCCGCAACCGCTGAAGCCGACAGCCTGTCCGCAGCGCTGTCCCGGGCGCGCACGCCCGCCGAACGGGAGCAGACCTATGTCCGGCTGGCCGACCTCTGCGCCGACAGCACGGCGCTCGCCGCCCTCTACTGGGAAGCCGCACTCACCGAAGCCGCCGGAGCCGGAGACGACTACGGATGCCGGGAGGCGCTGGACCGGCTCGTGCAGGGATTCTCGGCGAAGCAGCCCGAACGGGCTTTGGAGTACGTCCGCCTTGCGGACAGCCTCCTGCCCGACCGCCGCTTCGCGCTGTTCCGTGCATCGCTCAACGCCTTCTGGCTCTGGAAGCAGATGTCGGTGGCCAACTCGTTCGAGGCGATCGACCGCGCGCTGGCGGAGTTCCGCGAGCGGCAACCGGGCAGCCTCACCCCCGAGGAGGAGATCGAATGGGAATTCCTCACGGGACTCTCCATCGACTATTCGTCGATCGCCACCGAAGCCTACGGCAACATTCCCCAGGCCATCCCCTATGTGGAGCAGGCTCTCGCCAAGCTCGAAAAATACCCGCTGGAGGAACGCGTCCACTTCGAAAAACTCTGCCGCGAGGAACTTGCAGACATCTATCTCTACGCCGACGATCCGCGCGCCGCCGGTCAGATCGGCCGGTGCATCGACCTGCACCGCGCGTGGGTGGCTGCCGACAAACGTTTCGAACGCCCCCGCCGCGACTCGGCGTAATACCTGATGCGGTCCTACGGCAAGATGGTCTTCCTGGGCGGCCTCCTCACCCGGGAGGAGGTGGACGGCTACTACGACAAATGCATGGAGCTGGCGCGCGGGCGCGGCGACCGCGAGGAGATATACAACACCAGCGCCCGTTATTACCGGGACAGGGGCGACTACGAGCGGAGCACGGCCTACATGGATTCGCTGCTGACCCACTACGCCGAGACCGGCAAAAAGGCGGATCTCGGCTCCATCTACATAGCGCAGTCGCACCTGTATGAAAAGGCGGGCGATTACGCAAAAGCCCTCGAAGCCATGCGGAAAGGCAACGACTTCCGTTACCACAGCCGCATGGACCAGGCGCAGAGCAAGCTGGCCGAGATGCAGGCGCTCTACGACGTCAACCGCCTCGAACTCGAAAAGTCCCGGCTGGCCGGCCGCAACAAACTCTTCCTGCTTGTCGCCGGCGGCATCGTGCTGCTGCTCGCCGGCTGGGCCGCCTACCAGCAGGCGATGGTCCGGCGGCTGAAACTGGCGCACACGCAGTTCATGGCGGCCAGCGAAGAGGCGCAGCGCCAAAGCCGCCGCGCCCAGGAGAGCGAAAAAATGAAGACCGCCTTCATCAACTCGATGTGCCACGAGATACGCACGCCGCTGAACGCCATCAACGGCTTCTCCGAACTGCTGCTCACGGAACAGGAGCCTGCGGCCCGGCAGGCTTTTCAGTCCGAGATCGGGAAGAGCGCCACGGCCCTGACCGCCCTGCTGGAGAACATGCTCGAACTCTCGCAGCTCGTCAGTTCCGAAGGCCCGCTCCCGGTCGCCCAGACCGACATCCGCCTGCTCTGCGCCGAACGGCTGGAGCTGCAAAAGCAACTCGGCGACAACCCGGCGGTCGAATACGTCAACGAAGCGGGAACGGAGATCGAGATACCCACCAATGCCTTCTACCTGACGCGCGTCGTCGACAACCTGCTGCATAACGCCGCCAAGTTCACCGCCGCAGGACGCATCACGCTCCGTTGCCGCAACAACGAGTCCCGGCGCACGTTGCAAATCAGCGTCAGCGACACGGGCATCGGCATCCCGCCCGAAAAGCAGGAGTGGGTGTTCGAACGCTTCACCAAGGTCGACCCCTTCAAACCCGGTTCGGGCATCGGGCTTTACCTCTGCCGCCTGATCGTCACCCGCCTCGGGGGCGACATCCGCGTCTGCCCCGAATACAGCGGGGGCTGCTGCATCCGCATCGAACTGCCCTACTGATCCGCACCGCGGGCACTTTCGCAGCCCCTTCCGGCGCTTTTTCCGCCCCGGGAGGGGTTTGTGAATTGCAATCCCGGCGGAAATGGCTATCTTTGCACCTCAATACCCGAATCGAATGTACAGTTTCGCAACATACAAAGACCAATACAAAGCCAACCTGCGGCTGGCGCTGCCCGTGGTGCTGACACAGCTGGGGCAGATCCTCACGCAGGTCGCCGACAACCTGATGGTCGGCCGCTACGGAGGCAGCGACCCCACGCCGCTGGCCGCCGTGTCGTTCGGCGGCGCCGTCTTCTTCATCCTCTTCATCGCCGCCATCGGCATCGCACTGGGCATGACGCCCCTCGTGGGCGAACTCTACGCGCAGGGCGACCGCGAGAAATCGTCGGGACTGCTCCAGAACGGCATCCTCTTCTACGGACTGCTGGGCGTGGCGATGGCCGCCGTGCAGTACGCCGTCATCCCGCTGATGTACCACCTCGGCCAGCCCGCCGAAGTGGTCGACATGGCCATCCCCTATTACAGGATGCTGGTGTGGAGCATGCCGTTCATCATGCTGTTCTTCACCTTCAAGCAGTTCCTCGAAGGCGTGGGCAACACGAAGGTCGAGATGTTCGTCACGATCGCGGCCAACCTCGCGAACATCGGCTTCAACTGGGTGTTCATCTACGGCCGCTACGGATTTCCCGAAATGGGCGCCGAGGGCGCGGGCCTGGGCACGCTGATGTCGCGCATCATCGCCCCGATGCTGATGATCGGCTACTTTTACAGCCGCAGCAAATACCGCGTCTATCTCGAAGGCTTTTCGCCGCGCAACTACTCGTGGGCGTCGGTCAGACAACTGCTGCACATGGGCCTGCCGATCTCGATGCAGATGTTCCTCGAAGCCTCGGCCTTCGTCGGCACGGGAATTATGATGGGGTGGTTCAACAAGGAGACGATGAGCGCCAACCAGATCGCCACGACCATCGGCAACTGCGCCTTTATGATCGTCATGTCGATCGGCGCGGCCACCACCATCCGCGTGTCGCACTGCTACGGCGCGCGCGACATCAGCCAACTGTCGCTCGCGGCCAAGGCGTCGTACCACCTCGTGCTGGCGTGGAACGCCCTCGCAGTGCTGGTTTTCATCACGATGCGCAACGTGATCCCGACCTTCTTCACCACCAACGCCGAGGTGATCGCCATCGCCTCGAACCTGATGGTCTTCGCTGCGCTCTACCAACTGTCGGACGGCATCCAGAACGTCTCGGTGGGTATCCTGCGGGGCATTCAGGACGTGAAGATCATCATGCCGATCGCCTTCGTCTCCTACTGGCTGCTGAACCTCCCGGCGGGCTACCTGTTCGGTTTCACGATGGGCATGGGTCCTTCGGGGCTTTTCCTGGGCTTCTCGTTCGGACTGTCGGCCGCAGCCGTGATGATGATCGTGCGCATCCGCCGCAGCATCAGCCGTTTGCATGCAAACGGGAATTCACAATCCACAATTCGCAATTCATAAATTCAGTTTGCAGGCATAGTTCCCGAATAAGCCAAAATTGTGAATTCTGAATTCTGAATTGTGAATTATTTTGTATCTTTACGCAAATTATACCCAATCATGGATACCGAAAAACGACATACGGGCGCCTGCAAACCCGAAGTGGGCCGCGGGTGCGCCTTTTGCAACTGCGGCTCGGAGCCGGAAGCCAAACTCTGCGACGGGTGCTTCAAGCTCCACGAAACGGCCTGGCTCGACGAGTACCCGGTCAACATGCCGAGCGACATCGTCGAGGTGCGTTTCAAGAACACCCGCCGTTCGTTCTACCAGAACGTCAACAACCTCGACCTCAAACGGGGCGACATCGTGGCCGTCGAAGCGTCGCCGGGCCACGACATCGGCGTCGTGTCGCTCACGGGCGACCTGGTGGCGCGCCAGATGCGCCGCACGGGATTCAACCCCTACAACGGCGAATACAAGAAGATCTACCGCAAGGCCAAACCCTACGATATCGAAAAGTGGCAGGAGGCCATCGCGCTGGAGCACGAGACGATGATCGCCTCGCGGCAGATCGCCGCCGACATGGGCCTGAACATGAAAATCGGCGACGTGGAGTATCAGGGCGACAAGATCAAGGCCATCTTCTACTACATCGCCGACGAGCGCGTGGACTTCCGCGAACTGATCAAGGTCTTCGCCGAACGGTTCCACATCCGCATCGAGATGAAGCAGATCGGCGCCCGCCAGGAGGCCGGACGCATCGGCGGACTGGGCGCCTGCGGCCGCGAACTGTGCTGCGCGTCGTGGATGTCGAGCTTTTCGAGCGTCACGACCGGAGCCGCGCGCGTGCAGGACATTTCGCTCAACCCCCAGAAGCTGGCCGGGCAGTGCTCGAAGCTCAAGTGCTGCATGATGTACGAATACGACACCTATGTCGACGCCCGCAAGGAGTTCCCGCGCCTGCGCGAACCGCTCCAGGCTGCCGAAGGCGAATGGTTCTGCGTCAAGAGCGACGTGCTGGCCGGAACGATGACCTTCTCTTCGTCGAAGGAGGCGATGGCCAACGTCACCACGTTGCCCGTTTCGCGCGTGCGGGAGATCATGGCGCTGAACCGCCAGGGCAAGAAGGTCGAACGGTTGCAGGACGCCGACGACATCCGCCCGGAGATCGAGGAGCCGACCTACCGTTCGGAGGAGGACAGCATCACCCGCTTCGACCAGGCCAAACGCCGCAAGCGCGGCGGCCGCAACAACAAGGGCCGCGGCGAGCAGGGACGCCCCGCAGGGCAGAACGGACAGACGCCGCAGGAGTCCGGCGGAGAGACCCGCCAGCCGCGTGAAGGACAGCCCGGCCGTCCCGACAGGCAGCCGCGCCGCAACGACCGTCCGCGCAACGGAGGCAACGCAGGGGAGCGTCAGAACGGCGGCAACGGCGGCAACGGCGAGCGTCCGCACAACGGCCGCGGCGACAATAACCGAGGCGAAAACAACGGCCGCGAACCCCGCGAGAACAACGGCCGCGAACCCCGTGAAAACAACGGAGGCGGCCGCGAGGGCGGAAACCGCAGCCGCAACAACCGCAACCGCCGCCGCGGAAACGGAAACAACGGCGGAAACGCCCCGGCCGGCAATAACGGCAACGGAGGCAGCAGCGAAGGCGGCAATAACGGCGGAACGCATCAAAACCAATAGCGCGGTGAAACGCTCGGCAGGGCATATCGCGGCCGTGGCGGCCGCGCTTCTGGCCGGAAGCTGCGTCTCGCCCCACCAGTCGGCGGTCACCGACGTCAACCCCGCCCGGTGGGACTCGCGGGCCGAAATCCGCCTGCCGAACGCAGACACCGTGTCGCTGCGCGACGCCGTGATCTTCCTGCGCTGCAACGACCGCTTCGCGGAGGACACGCTGACGGTCCGCATCGCCACCGTAACCCCCGATTCGCTCCGCTTCGGGGAGTGGTTCCTGCTCGTCATCCCGCACCCGAAAGGTCCCGCGGCCCTGATGCGCGAGGCAGCGATCCCCTACCGCCGCCGAATCCGCCTCACGCAGCACGGCGACTACCGCTGCTCGGTCACGCCGGTCCGCCCCGTCCGCGGGGTCGAAGCCGTCGGCGTCGACCTGCAGCAAAGCAGATAACCGAAAACACATTACCGTCCTGCCGGCCCCGCAGTCCGGCGGAACAACAGACCACTATGGGCAAAGACAAGCTCCGCAGGTTCCGCGAGAACCTGACTTTCGAATGTTTCGTGCAACCCGAATTCGACGAGGTGTTCCACCGCGACCACCCGCTGAAAGGGAACTGGAACCGTGATTTCTTCCGCAACGACAATCCCATCGTACTGGAACTGGGCTGCGGCAAGGGCGAATACACCGTCGCGCTGGCTCAGCGCGACCCGCAGCGCAACTACATCGGCATCGACATCAAGGGCGCACGCATGTGGCGCGGCGCGAAGACCGCCACGGACCGCAGGATGCACAACGTAGGCTTCCTGCGCACACGCATCGAGTTCATCGACGCGCTGTTCGCCGAAAACGAAGTGTCCGAAATCTGGATCACCTTCCCCGATCCGCAGCTCAAGACCCGGCGGGCCAAGAAACGCCTCACCTCGCCGCTCTACCTGGCTTGTTACGCCCGCCTGCTCCGGCCCGACGGGTGGATCAACCTCAAGACCGACTCCAAGCACCTCTACGCCTACACGGGCGAGGTCATCCGCCATTACGGGCTGACTTGCGAGGTCTCCGAACCCGACATCTACGGTTCGGGGTTCGCCGACGAGGTGCTTTCGGTCAAGACGGCTTATGAAACCCGCTTTCTCGAAATGGGACTTCCGATCACCTACACGCGCTTCGCGCTGGGCGGCCGGCACGAATTCCCGTGGTTCGACTGGGAGGAGGACGACAAGGAGGAGAAAGACAACGAGGCCGAACGGCAGCTACGATAGCCTCGCACCCAGCTCCGACCATTCCGCCCAGGCCTCTCCACCTCTCTTATAAATATAGGTATCAATTATTTCGGGCTTATCTACTAAATTTTTAGATCGAAAATTTGTTTTACTAAAAATTTAGTAGTAATATTGTGTCGTAAACCCGAAACAACACGACCTATGAATACCAAGATTACGGAACTGACTCGCGGCGAGGAGGAGATCATGCAGATTCTCTGGCGTCTGGGCGACGCGGTGGTCAACGACATCATCGCCCGGACCGACGAACCCCACCCCAAGTACACCACCGTCGCCACGTTTCTCAAGATTCTGGAGAACAAGGGCTTCGTCAGCCATACGGCCGAGGGCAAGAGTCACCGCTATTTTCCGCTGATCGGCCGCGAGGAGTATGCCCGCGGCGTCATGTCGTCGATGCTTTCCAGCTATTTCGACGGCTCGCTGGCCCAGCTGGTGTCGTTCTTCTCGCGCCATGAAAACATCTCCGCCCGGGAGATGGATGAAATTCTCGAAATCATGCGCAACGCCAAAAAATAACCGCCGTGAAAACCCTCGCCATCTACGCCCTCGAAGTGCTGGCCTGCAGCGGCGTGCTGCTGGCGGCCTACGCCATCCTGCTCGAACGGCACGTGCGGTTCGGCTGGTGCAGGGCCTACCTGCTCGCATCGACCCTCCTGGCGGCGGTCATTCCGCTGCTGCGCATCCCCGTCTGGCCGGGCGGAGCGGTCGAGGTCATCCCGACGGTCGCCCTGCCCGAGGCCGAATGGACCGCCGAGGTGGTTGAAGAGGCGGCTCCGGCCGTCACGCCCGAGGCGGTATGCTTGGCGGTATACCTGATCGGGGTCGGGCTGGTCGCGGGCGTCATGCTGTGGCAGGTCGTGCGCATCCGCAGGCTGCGGCGCGGCGCGGCGATCACCCGCATGGAGCGTTTCACGCTCGTGCGCACCCCGCAGCGGATCGCGTCGTTCTCGTTCTTCCGCTCGATCTACCTCTGGGACCAGATCCCGGCCGGAGAGTTGCAGGCCATCGTAGCCCATGAGGCGAGCCACGTCGCCCACCGCCACTCCGCCGAGCGCGTGGCGATGGAATGCATGAAGGCCGCGCTGTGGTGGAACCCTTTCGTATGGCTCGCCGCACGGCGGCTCACCGAAGCCGAGGAGTTCGAAGCCGACAGCGACGTGCTGGCCGAAGGGTACGACATCGAACATTACATGAAAACCATATTCAGGCAGCTATTCGGTTATAGTCCGGAAATAGCCAACGGGCTGCGGGATTCCTTAACCAAAAAACGCTTTAAAATGATGACAACGAAAACTTCCGGCAGGCACTCCCTGCTGCGGCTGGCGGGAACGCTTCCCGCCGTGATAGGACTCCTGTGCGCTTTCTCGCTGACCACGCGCGCCGCCGAGGTCCGGATTGCTGAGACCGAAAAGGCCCCGGCCGACGAAACGGTGTCCCAGGACGCAACGAAGAAAAAAGTCTCCGTAACCGTCTTTCAGAACGGCCAGCCGCTTCCGGGCGCAATCGTACTGATCAGCGGATCGAACGTCGGAACCGTGACCGGCAAGGAGGGCACGGCGCAGATTTCAGCGGCTCCCGGCAATGAACTTGTCATCTCCTACGTCGGCTGCCAGACCCGGAAAGTCCGCGTCTCCGACAAATCCGGCGCAGAGAGTTTTGAAATCACCTTGGAGACCGAGAGCAACAAGCTCGACCCCGTCAGCGTAACCCCCGGCGACCAAAAAACGCCCGCGCCCCAAAGCGCCGCAGGAGCCGAAAAGGAGCGGAAAGCCAAACCGCTCTATATCGTCGACGGCGTCGAGCGGACGAGCATCGACGACATCGCCCCCAATACGATCGAACGGATCAGCGTCCTCAAAAATCAGTCCTCCACCGCAGTGTACGGTTCGCGGGGTAAAAACGGCGTGATCGTGGTCACCACCAAAGGCGCAGCCAAACCGGCGACCGACGAAGCCGCTTTCAACGAGAAACCCGGATCGGTCGAAATCGCCTCCGCGTCCACGGAAGACATGCCGTTTCTGATCGTCGAAAAGATGCCTTCGTTCCGCGGCGGCGACCTCAACAACTTCCGCGCGTGGGTGCAGGAGCACCTCCAATACCCCGCCGAGGCCGTGGAACGGAACATTCAGGGCCGCGTGGTCGTGACGTTCACCATCGAAAAGGAGGGTTCGGTAAGCAACATTCTGGTATTGCAATCGCCCGACAAACTGCTTGCCGACGAGGCCCGCCGCGTGATCACCTCCTCGCCCGCCGAAGCATGGACGCCCGGCGAACAGCGCGGTGAGAAAGTGCGCGTGAAATATACGCTGCCCGTCGATTTCCGCCTGCCCCAGACCGAAAGCGCAACCGTGCAGGGCGCTCCCGACGGTAACGAACCATTCCTGATCACCGAGAAGATGCCTTCGTTCCGGAGCGGCGAGATCAAAGACTTCCGCAACTGGATACAGATGCACATCCAATACCCGGCCGAAGCGATGAAAAACAATATCCAGGGACGTGTCATCGTCTCGTTCATCGTCGAAAAGGACGGTTCGGTAAGCAACATCCTGGTATTGCAATCGCCCGACAAACTGCTTGCCGACGAGGCTCTCCGCGTGATCGCCTCCTCGCCTGCCGGAGCATGGACGCCCGGCGAACAGCGCGGAGAGAAGGTGCGCGTGAAATATACGCTGCCCGTCGATTTTTACCTCCAAGGCAGCGGGGACAAGCTCTCCGAACGGCCTGAAAAACCCCAAGGCAGTCTCGACGGAATCCTCGTCGTGGGCTACGGCACAGCCCAAAAATAACCCCCTTCTTACCATCAGCGACGGGCGGCGTCCACCCCAAGTTCAGCGGATGCCGCCCGTTTTTTGCCCTGCCCGCCGAAATCCGCCGCAAAAACACGGCATTCCGGGAACTTTTTACTACATTTACACGACTTTAACCGCTCGTAACATGGATGTAAAGATAGCCCCCGACTGGAAGGAACTCCTCGCCCCGGAGTTCGAAAAACCCTATTTCGCGCAGCTCACGGAGTTCGTACGGCAGGAATACGCCTCGCGGCGCATCTTCCCGCGCGGCAGCAACATCTTCCGCGCCTTCGACAAATGCCCGTTCGACCGCCTGAAAGTGGTCGTCATCGGCCAGGACCCCTATCACGGTCCCGGACAGGCCAACGGGCTTTGTTTCTCGGTCGCGGATGGAGTTCCCTTCCCGCCCTCGCTGCAAAACATCTTCAAGGAGGTCTCCGACGACACCGGCACGCCCATACCGCCGACGGGCAACCTCGACCGCTGGGCCGAACAGGGAGTGCTGCTTTTGAACGCCGTGCTCACGGTCCGCGCCCACGAAGCCGCATCGCACGCCGGCCGCGGCTGGGAGACCTTCACCGACGCCGTGGTGCGCGCCATCGCCCAGCGCAAAGAGGGCATCGTCTACATGCTCTGGGGCAGCTACGCCCAGAAGAAAGGCGCCATCGCCGACCCGCAGCGCAACCTGATCCTCAAAGCCGTGCACCCTTCGCCGCTGTCGGTCTACCGGGGATTCTTCGGCTGCCGCCACTTCTCGCGCGCCAACGAATACCTCCGCTCCGTGGGCAAGGAGCCGATCGTGTGGTAACAACATTTAACAGAATCACCCAATTAGACAACTCGCACTTCTGATCACAGTCATGCTGTTGGAGCCTGCTCCCCAGACCCACCGAACACACGGTTACAAAAACGCCACGATCCATTAAGACGCGTAGCCATTTCCTTTTTTTAAAATTCCGAAAAAATTTGGAATATAAAATTATCGCCCTATATTTGTAGTGTACTACTACACTAATACACAAAAACAATAACAGCCATGATTGCTTTTCAAAACGTTTCTTTCGGTTACAACCGTCGCCGGAAGGTTTTCGCAGATCTCTCGCTGACGTTCGGCGAAGGGCACATCCACGGCCTGCTGGGACGCAACGGCACTGGCAAAAGCACGCTGCTGCAACTTATCTGCGGACTGCTCGAACCCGATACAGGGCACATTGCCGTCGATGGATTCACCCCGCGGCAGCGGAGCGTGGATTTTCTGTCCAGGCTGATGCTGATCCCGGAAGAACTGAGCCTGCCGAATATTCCACTCCGCCGTTTTGCCTCACACACAGGTGTCTTCTACCCCGGTTATTCAGCAGAAATGTTCGAAAGTCATTGCGAAGCACTCGAAATCGATCCGTCACAAAATCCCCACGACATGTCCATGGGCCAGCGCAAAAAAGGCTACATCGCCTTCGCACTCGCCTGCAATCCACAGTTCCTGCTACTCGACGAACCGACCAACGGTCTGGACATCCCGTCGAAAACAATCCTACGCAGCCTGTTGGCGGCCTACGCCGACGAGAAACGCACCATCGTGATCTCGACCCATCAAGTCCGCGAAGTCGAGAACCTGATCGACAAAATCGTCATCCTCGACGAACAGGGCCTTGTGCTCGCCGCAACCACGGAAGAATTGTCGCACCGCCTCACGTTTGGGCCGTTGCCCGCAGACGCGAAAGCGATTTACAGCACCCCCTCGTTCTCGGGCGAAGAGGGCATCGCCCTCAATACGACCGGCCGGGAAAGCCGTCCGGACCTCGAACTGATCTTCGCAGCCACCACCCACGACCGCACGACCATTCCCTCGATTCTTCACACAAATCCCACCAATCATGAATAACTCCATCTCTTTTCGGCGCACTGTATTATATGCACGCAAACATTACGTTGAAAATGCCCGCTACTACGGCTACGGCCTGCTGGCAATTCTGATTCTGCTCTCTGTCTTCGCGTGGTTTTACGGATCATGGCGCAGTGATCCGGGGGAATTCCGCGTAACCGCCTGCTTCACGATGTTGGGATTCATGTATTACGTC
>CDYZ01022123.1_pt1 | contig 22215 bp, 25 predicted proteins | sample 554921 | NCBI WGS metagenome assembly CDYZ01 (sample SAMEA3182058, study PRJEB8094) | gut metagenome | biome: human; feature: gut; material: Stool; isolation source: human stools | place: Canada | collected 2012-11-26 | reverse complement strand
GGGGAATGTGGTGTCCAGCGAGGAACTGTTTGAACATGTTTGGGGCGAGGCGTTTATGGACAGCAACAACACCGTCATGAGTCACATCGCCCGGCTACGGGAAAAGATGCACGAGCCCAGCCGAAAGCCCAAATTCATCAAGACCGTTTGGGGGGTGGGGTACACCATTGAGTAAGAAAGGAAATACCCGCAGCCGCCGGAGGTCTTTGCGCATCTGGGGCGGCTACCTGCTGGTCCTCATGGCTTGGGTGGTCGCAGTGATGGCCTTGGCATTCCTGGGCTTCATCATCTGCGCCAGCATCACCTGGCAGCCCTCGCCGCTCTACGACTTCCTGAATTGGGTTCGAGACTACATCGTTCTGGTCTGCATCGTCACAGTGCTGGCGGGCTGGGTGGTCATCAGCTTCTATTTTATCTCCAAGCCCATCAAGCAGCTGGACGTGGTGGCCAATGCGGCAGAGCAATTATCCCGCCCCAGTGAGGAGCCCATCCAGCTGCCGGATTCCCTGGAGGACATCTCCATCCAGCTGAATCTGGCCCGGGAGCAGGCTCTCCGGGACGCCCGGGCAGCCCGGGAGGCAGAACAGCGGAAAAACGACCTAATCGTCTATCTGGCCCACGACCTGAAAACGCCCCTGACCAGCGTCATCGGCTACCTGACCCTCCTGCGGGATGAGCCTCAGATCTCCCCGGAGATCCGGGCCAGGTACACCGGCATCGCCCTGGAGAAGGCGGAGCGGCTGGAGGACCTCATCAACGAGTTCTTCGACATCACCCGCTTCAACCTCTCTCGCCTGGAGCTGGAGCGGCAGAGCGTGGACCTGACGCGGATGCTGGAGCAGGTCGCCAGCGAATTCCGCCCCATTTTCGCAGAATCGGGGCTGTCATGCAGGCTGGATCTGCCGCCCAAGCTGCACTATTCCTGTGACCCGGATAAGCTGGCAAGGGTCTTTGATAATCTCCTGCGCAACGCGTCTTATTATAGCCTGCCGGACAGCACGGTGGAAATTGCCGGACGGATAGAGGCCGGGAAAATCGTACTCACCTTCTCCAATGCGGGAAAGAACATCCCCCAGGAGAAATTGGACCGGATCTTTGAACAGTTCTTCCGTCTGGACAGCTCCCGCGCCACCCGGACAGGTGGTGCGGGCCTTGGCTTAGCCATCGCCAAGGAGATCGTGGAGCTCCACGGCGGGACCATTCGGGCGGACAGCACCGAGGATCGGATCACCTTCACCATCTGTCTTCCGTCAGACCATTCAGAAGCGCCGTAAGAAAATCACAAGAATTTCGCAGAAAACTTGCAAGGCATCCGTTGGTAGATAGACAAGTATGAAACGCCTGGTTCTGGTACCATTTCAGTATCAGAACCAGGCGCTTTATTTTGATTAGGAGGTCTTATCCCATGAAAACCATTCTCGTTCTCTTCGGCGGATGCTCCACGGAGTACGAAGTTTCTCTCCATTCCGCCTATGCGGTGCTGTCCCACATGGACCCCGCCCGCTATACTCCTTTGGCTGTGGGCATCACACGGGAGGGGCAGTGGCTCTGCTATACCGGCGACCTCTCCCGGCTGGAGGACGGTACTTGGCAGCAGGCGGCAGACTGTATCCCCTGCACCCCGCTGGTGGAACGGGAGGCCCACGCTTTACTACTGCTGGACGGCTCCGGCCGCCGTCTCCTCTTTGACGCGGTATTCCCAGTCCTCCACGGCAAGAACGGCGAGGACGGTACGGTACAGGGACTCTTTGAACTGGCCGGGGTCCCGGTCATCGGCTGCGGGACATTGTCCAGCGCCTTGTGCATGGACAAGGACCGGGCCCACCAGCTGGCGGCCCTGGCCGGCATCCGGGTCCCCCGGAGCCACGTCTTTCATTCCAGCGATGATTTCAGCCGGATCGCCCAGGCAGCGGAGGAACTGGGATACCCGGTGTTTGTCAAGCCGGTCCGGGCCGGTTCCTCCTTCGGTATCACCAAAGTCTCCGGGCCGGAAGAGCTGCCCGCCGCCATGGAGGAGGCATTCCGCCACGACAGCGCCGTGATCCTGGAGGAGACGATCCCCGGCTTTGAGGTGGGCTGCGCGGTCATGGGCAACGAGGAACTGACCGTGGGTCTGGTGGACGAGATTGCGCTGTCGGAGGGCTTTTTCAACTATGAGGAGAAGTACACCTTAAAGACCTCCGCCATCCACTGTCCCGCCCGCATCCCGCCGGAGAAGGCGGCAGAGATCCAGGCAGCGGCAAAAACCATTTACCGTGCCCTGGACTGCCGGGTATTCGCCCGGGTGGATCTGTTCCTCACCCCGGATGGGGAGATCGTCTTCAATGAGGTCAACACCATCCCCGGCTTCACCGCCCACAGCCGCTACCCCAGCATGATGCAGGGCATCGGCATTTCCTTTGGGGAGCTGGTGACCCGCCTGATCGAGTTGGGGGTGGCGGGATGAGAACCGTGTCGATTCCCCGGGAGCAGATTTTTCAGGGGCCGCTGGTCCTGGTCAACCGGGCGCATCCCCTGCATGAAAAAGAGCGATCTGCGCTGACCTCGGTGGACCCGCACCACCCCGACATTCTTCTTGAAAGCCGGGCACGGCAGCTACTGTCTGCCTGTATCCAAAAGGCGGGGGGACAGCGGGAGATCGTGCCGGTGTCCGGCTGGCGGAGCCAGCAGGAACAGCAGCGGATCTGGGACGACTCCATGGCGGAGCATGGGGAGACATTTACCCGCCAGTATGTGGCCCTTCCAGGATGCAGTGAGCATCAGACCGGCCTCGCCATCGACCTGGGAAAGGCTGCCGGATACATCGACTTCATCCGGCCTGCCTTTCCCTATGACGGCGTCTGCGGAAGATTTAGGCGTCTGGCGGCCCGGTACGGCTTTATCGAACGCTACCAGCGGGGCAAGGAGGAAGTCACCGGGATCTCGGCTGAGCCGTGGCACTTCCGCTATGTGGGGGCGCCCCACGCCCAGCTGATGGAAACCAACGGGCTGTGTCTGGAGGAGTACCGGGACTTTTTGCGGCAGGGTCCCCGGAGCGTCGCTCTGGAAAACGGCCGCATGGCCCAGGTGTTCTATGTGCCCGCCGCCGGAGCCGTCACAGAGGTGGAAGTGCCGGAGGGCTGCTGCCAGATATCCGGCGACAATGTGGAGGGATTTATCCTGACATGGTGGGGGGATACCCATGAGAACGGCTAAGAAAACCGTCCCGACTTTGGACCTCTTTCGTCTGGCGGCAGTCCTGCTGGTGGTGATGAACCACACCTCGCCCCTGGCGGATGTGTCTGCCATGGCTGATTTCTGGCTTACCCGGGTACTGGCCCGGGTGGCAGTCCCATTCTTTCTGATGACCACTGGGTACTTTCTGAGCCGGAATCACTGGGCTGGTGTGGGGCGGCAGCTGAAAAAGCTCTGCCTGCTCTACGGCGTCTGCATCCTTTTGTATCTGCCAGTGAATCTCTATGCCGGCAGCTTCACCGGTCCGGCGGATGTTTTGCGGAAACTGCTGGTGGACGGCACCTTCTACCACCTGTGGTATTTCCCGGCGACCATTCTGGGCATCGTCATCGCCCGGTGGCTCAGCCGGCTGGGCCTGCGGGTGGCTCTGCCTGTGGCGGCGCTACTCTATCTCATCGGTCTGGGCGGGGACAGTTACTATGGACTGGTTTCCCAGATCCCGCTGCTTCGGACCCTTTACGACGGCATTTTTACACTGTGCGGCTATACCCGCAATGGCCTGTTCTTCGCGCCACTGTTCCTTCTGCTTGGGGCCGCCGGAAGGCGGTGGAACCAAAAGCTGTCTCTGGCGGGCTTCTTCCTCTCTCTGGCAGCCATGAGCGCCGAGGGGCTGTGGCTCCATCGCATGGATGTCCAGCGCCACGACAGCATGTACCTCGCCCTCCCCCTGTGCATAGTATGCCTTTTTTCTCTGCTGCTGGGCGGAAACAAGGGCGAGTCCAGGAAAGTCCGGGAATTTTCCACAGCCATGTATGTGCTCCATCCCCTCTGCATCGTACTGGTCCGGGGAGCGGCAAAGCTACTGGGACTGGGAGAAATGCTCATTGAAAACAGTGTTCTCCATTTTATTGTGGTGCTGGCGCTCAGTGCGCTGCTCTCCGCCCCTTGCCTGCTGAGGCTTCAAAAGAAGCCCAGCCCCACCGCTCGGGCCTGGCGGGAGGTGGATCTGGCGGCCCTTGGGCACAACGCCCAGGTGCTGCGGAACACATTGGCCCCGGGGACAGAGCTGATGGCGGTGGTAAAGGCGGAGGCCTACGGTCACGGCGGGGCAGTGACCGCCCGCACCTTACAGCGAGCGGGCGTCCGGGCCTTTGCCGTGGCCTGCCTGGCCGAGGGGATTGCTCTGCGAAAGGCGGGCATCCGGGGGACGATCTTGATCTTAGGTTATACCTCCCCGGAGGAAGCTCCGCTCTTGACACGATGGCATCTGACCCAGACGGTGGCGGATATTGACCACGGGCGGGCCTTGGCAGCCAGAGGGCGGCGTGTCCATGTCCATCTGGCCCTGGACACGGGGATGCACCGGCTGGGCATCCTGGCGGAAAACCGGAAGGAGATCCTGGAGGCATTCCGGCTTCCAAACCTGGTAGTGGACGGTGTCTTTTCTCATCTATACGTCTCGGACAGCCTGGAAGCCGAAGATGTTGCCTACACCCAGGAGCAGCTGACCTTGTTCTATGATACGGTGGCCTGGCTCCGAACTGCCGGATATGATCCCGGCAAAGTTCATATCCAGTCCAGCTATGGACTTTGGAACCTCCCAGCTCAGCCCTGTGACTATGTCCGGGCTGGAATCGCACTCTATGGAGTTCGAAGCGATGATGCGCCTGTTCAGCGAAGCCTTGACCTGCGGCCGGTTCTGTCTCTCCGGGCCAGAGTGGCCAGTATCCGCACTGTGCAAGCCGGAGAGAGCGCCGGGTACGGGCGGGTCTTTCAGGCAGAGCAAGAAACCAAACTGGCGGTGGTCACCATCGGCTACGCGGACGGTCTGCCCCGGGATCTGCCTCAGCGGGGCGGCCAGGTGCTGATTCAGGGCCGGCGTTGTCCTATGGTGGGGCGGATGTGCATGGACCAGTTGCTGGTGGACGTCAGCGATCTTTCGGAGGTCGCTCCTGACGATACAGTGACTATTATCGGCCGGGATGGCGGTCAGGTGATTCGGGCAGAGGAACTGGCTGCATGCTGTGGGACGATTACCAACGAACTGCTCTCCCGGTTAGGCATGCGGTTACCCATTGTTTCTGGTTAAAGAGCGGTAGGGAATTTTACAAAGATTCCGGTTCGGATTTCAACATGAATATACCTTTAAACAGGAATAGCCACCAACCACGATGAAATGGTTGATGGCTATTCCCGTTTGGTCGACACCAAGAGATTCTCTCAATCGGTTTAATCTGGTGTTTTCAAGATGTCCTTATGAGGAGTCGCCCTTGTGGGTCCTTCCTTTTTGCTCTCTTTCGGGGTAGGTCTGTTCCGGTCAAAAAAAGAGACGCCCGCGGGCGTCTCTTTTTTGCTTTACTGGCAGATCAGCCGATCATGCTCTTGAGGTCAGCGGAAACGGTGATGGGGGCTGCGGTAGCGGCCTTCACCTGCTCCACGGTGAACTCAGGGTTGATCTCGGTCATCAGCAGGCCCTCGGGGGTGACTTCCAGCACGCACATCTCGGTGATGATCTTGTTCACGCAGTGGGAAGCGGTCAGGGGCAGACGGCACTTCTCGAAGATCTTGGGGTTGCCCTTAGCGGTGTGCTCCATGCAGACGATGCAGTGCTTGGCGCCCACGCACAGGTCCATCGCGCCGCCCATACCGGGCATCTTCTTGCCGGGGATGATCCAGTTGGCCAGGTTGCCCTCGGCGTCCACTTCCAGAGCGCCCAGGAAGCAGGCGTCCACATGGCCGCCGCGGATCAGGCCGAAGTTGGTGGCAGAATCAATGAAGCCGCCGCCGTAAGCCACGGAGGAGGGGGTGCCGCCGGCATCCACCACGTGATAGGGATCGTAATTGGCGTCGCCCTCCTTGGGGGCCACACCGGCGGAGACGATACCCAGCTCAGCGTGGATGATCACCTCAACGCCCTCGGGCAGATAGTTGGGGATCAGGGTGGGCAGGCCAATGCCCAGGTTCACGACGTCGCCGTCCTTCAGCTCTTTGGCGCAGCGCTTGGCGATAAAGCCTTTGATCTCGGACTTTTCCATTACTTTCTGTCTCCTTCCACGATGTAGTCAACGCACATACCGTAGGTATGGATGTTCTCGGGCTCAAAGTCACCCACGGGAACGATGTACTCGCACTCGGCGATAACGGTGTCAGCGGCGGTGGCCATGACAACGTTGAAGTTGCGCATGGTACCCTTGTACCAGCAGTTGCCGAACTCATCGCACTTGTAGGCGCCCAGCAGGGCGAAATCAGCGCGGATGGGCTGCATCAGCAGGTAGTCCTTGCCGTCGATGGTCTGACGGCCCAGGCAGAAGGGGCTGTCCTCCACCAGGGTGTCGATGCCCACGGGGGTCAGGACACCGCCCAGACCAGCGCCGCCGGCGCGGATGCACTCAGCCAGCGTACCCTGAGGCAGCAGGTTGACCTCCAGCGTGCCCTCGGTGTTCTGCTGGCCCACCTCGGGGGTCATTCCCACGTGGGTGGCAATGACGCGCTTGACCTGATGATTGTGGATCAGCTCCGCAATACCGAAAAACTCCTCGCCCTTGGGACCGGTGGCGCGGCCCATGTCGTTGGCGATCAGGGTCAGGTCCTTGGTACCGCGGGCTACCAGCTCCTTAACGATGGCACGGGCCTGGCCGCAGGCCAGAAAGCCGCCGCACATAATGGTGGCGCCATCAGGGATCATTGCCGCTGCCTCTTTGGCAGTCAGTACAGGTTTCTTTGCCATTTCTGTTCCTCCTTGTTTTATCCCGCCCGCGGTCAGGACAGTTCCCGCCGCAGACGGTATTCGGTCACGAAGACTCCCGCTTCGCAACGTTTCTAACAATAGCATCATACCATCCTTTGCGCGAAAACGCAAGGGATGGACATGGGATTGCTGCGCAAATTAACCATGCCGGGCCATGGCGGGACCGGACGCATTCTGCCAATCGATAGCAAAATGGGTCAGCGCGAAAAGCGGAGAGTCGTAAAGGCGGCTCTCCGCTTTGCTGAGGATCTTATTTCATGCCGCGCTTGACCATCTCGGTCACAGCGAAGGAAGCCACGTCATCGGCGTACTTGCCGGCGCCGAAGCCGGCATCGTAGCCCAGCTCCTTGGCCAGCTCATGGGTGATACGGGGACCGCCGCAGCAGACAACGAACTTGTCGCGCAGGCCCTCGGCCTCCAGCAGCTCGATGAGGTTGGTCAGGTTCTGGATGTGAACGTCCTTCTGAGTAACGGTCTGGGAGACCAGCAGCACATCGGCGTGCAGCTCCAGCGCCTTCTTGATGAATTCCTCGTTGGGGACCTGAGAGCCCAGGTTGTATGCCTCGATCATCTCGTAGCGCTCCAGACCGTAGTGGCCGGCGAAGCCCTTGCGGTTCATGATGGCGTCGATACCAACAGTGTGGGCGTCGGTGCCGGTGGAGGCGCCGACCATCACGACCTTGCGGCCGATGTGCTCACGGATGTAGTCGTTGGTGTCCTCCATGCTCATGACATCGGATTCCACGGTGATAACGTGGATATCCTCGTAGTTGACGGAGTGGACGCAGCTGCCGTAGACCACGTAGAAGGTGAACTCTTTATCCAGCGGGGTGTGGTACGCCACGTTGGGTTCCTCGAGGCCCATCTTCTTGGCGATCTGGCGGGCAGCCTCCTCGCCGCGCTCATCGTCCTTGATGGGCAGGGTGAAGCTGGTCTGCACCTTACCGTCGTTCATGGTGTCGCCGTAGGGCTTCAGGCGGGTCAGGTCCAGCGTGGTATCGAAATCGATCTTATGGGTATTATACAGTCCGCTGCTCATGCTCCCACCTTGCCTTTCATGACTTCAATGAACGGATTGAAGTATTTGTCGTCCTTGACCACAACGCCGTTCAGACCCTTGCCGCCGTCCTTGGGACGCTTGACATCGGCGAAGATGCCCTTCTCGATGGTGGTGAACAGGCCCAGCTTCTCGATCTCCTTCAGCAGATCGGTGGCCTTGGTCAGCACTTCGTTGGCACGGTTGCGGATAATGCCGTTCTCCTTGTAGGTCAGCTCGCTGCCCAGATCCTTCATGGTACGGAAGATGTACTGGGCGTTCTCGATAGACAGAGCACGGTCGGACATGAACGGGGTGTGGATGGCCTCGGTCATCATGCCCAGCAGGCACAGCCGCTGGTTGGTCAGGATGGTCACCATATTGAACAGGGCATCCTGGATGTGGCCGCGGAAGATGTTGCCGGTCATGAACTTCGTGGGAGGCATGTACTTCAGAGGCGCGTTGGGGAAGATCTCGCGGGCCATCTGCGCCTGCGCCAGCTCATACAGGAAGGTGTTCTCCACAGCGGGATCCATCTCGAAGGCGTGGCCCAGGCCCATCTGCTCCTCGCGCATGCCGGCGGTCCTGGCGAATGCCTCGTTCAGGAACTGGGAGGCCAGCACGGTGTGAGCGGCGGTAATGGCGTCGTCAGTGGTCAGGTAGTTATCCTCACCGGTGTTGATGATGACGCCGGCGTAGCCATTGATGACACGGGAGAAGTACTGATCCACGATGGTACGCTGCATGTTGATGTCGCGGAACAGGATGCCGTACAGAGCGTCGTTCAGCATGACGTCCAGACGCTCCAGAGCGCCCATGGCGGCGATCTCCGGCATGCACAGGCCGGAGCAGTAGTTGCACAGCCGGATGTAACGGTGCTGCTCCTCGCCCACCTCGTCCAGTGCGGCGCGCATGAGGCGGAAGTTCTCCTGGGTGGCGTAGGTGCCGCCGAAGCCCTCAGTGGTGGCGCCGTAAGGCACGTAGTCCAGCAGGGACTGGCCGGTGGTACGGATAACGGCGATGATGTCGGCGCCCTGCTTGGCACCGGCCTTGGCCTGAATGATATCCTCGTAGATATTGCCGGTAGCCACGATGATATACAGGTACGGGCCTTCCTTATCGCCCCATTCCTTCAGGTAGGCGTTGCGCTTGCCAACGTTCTTGTTGATGCGCTCCACGGTGGCGTTCACCACGGGGGTGATGGCTGCGCGGATCTCCTCGTCGGAGTGAGCGGGGACCTTGCTCAGATCCAACTCGCCGCTGCTGACAGCGTCCGCCACGCCCTGGGGATCCTTGCCGGTCTCCACCATGGCGTTGCCGATGGCCCACGCGGTGCCAACGGGCAGCAGGGAGTTGGCCATCAGGTGATCCACGACCACGTTGGGCAGAGGGACATCCATGTCATTGACCCCATCAATACCCAGCAGACGGCAAACAGCGCGCTCCACCGTGACGGTGGTGTGCTGGTCAATAAAGTGCTGCACATCGTCCGCCACCTTGGCAGCGGAGGCACGCGCCTGATCGACCAGCTCAAAATTCAAGCCGAGTTTGCTTTCCATAGTTAAACCTCTCTCTTACTTCTTGACGTGACGCTCGTTACGCAGCAGCTTGGTGGGCTCCAGATAGCGCTGCTTCGTGCCCTCGGCGACCCATGCCACGCCGGTCTTCTCCACCTTCTTCTTGCCGGTGCAGACATCGCAGTGGCAATCCTGCACGTAGTGTTCGGGCTGGGTATAGGAGGTGATGACGCCCTCGAAGTTGCGCAGGATGACCTTGCGGGGAGTCTCGGAGATCAGGTAGTTGGGCATGACAGGGGTCTTGCCGCCGCCGCCGGGGGCGTCCACCACGAAGGTGGGGATGCAGTAGCCGGAGGTATGGCCGCGCAGAGCTTCCATGATCTCGATGCCCTTGGACACGGGAGTGCGGAAGTGGCTCAGGCCCAGGGAGGGATCGCAGGCGTAGATGTAGTAGGGGCGGACACGCATCTTGACCAGACCGTGAACCAGCTCCATCATCACGTGAGAGCAATCGTTCACGCCGGCCAGCAGCACGGACTGGTTGCCCAGGGGGATACCGGCGTCAGCCAGCATGGCGCAGGCCTTGGCGGCTTCGGGAGTGAACTCCTTGGGGGTGTTGAAGTGGGTGTTCAGCCACACGGGATGATACTTCTTCAGCATGGCGCACAGCTCGGGAGTGATACGCTGGGGGCACACAACGGGGGTGCGGGAGCCCAGACGGACGATCTCCACGTGGGGAATGGCGCGCACGCGCTTGATGATGTACTCCAGGACCTCATCGGAGACCATCAGGGAGTCACCGCCGGACAGCAGGACGTCGCGGACCTCGGGATGAGCGGCCACGTAGTCGATGCACTTGTCGATCTGCTGCATGGGCACTTCGCAGTCGTTCTGACCAGCGAAGCGGCGACGGGTGCAGTGACGGCAGTACATGGAACACTGGTCGGTGATCAGCAGCAGCACGCGGTCGGGATAGCGGTGAGTCAGGCCGGGGGTGGGAGAGTCGGTATCCTCGTGCAGAGGATCGGCGTCCTCGTAATCGGCATACTCCAGCTCCTCCGCGCGGGGGATCGCCATCTTACGGATGGGATCGAACGGATCGTTCAGATCGATCAGGGACAGATAGTAGGGGGTAACAGCCATGCGCAGCTTGCCCAGCGTCTTGCGGACACCCTCCTCCTCATCGGGGGTCAGGGTCATATACTTCTTCAGGTCCTCAACCGTCTCAGCGCGGTTGGCGACCTGCCAATGCCAGTCGTTCCACAGATTCTCGGGAACATCGGCGAACAAACCGTTGCGAGTCTTCATAGTGTTTCTCCTTCACAAAATCATGTTGTTGAGGGGGGGTAGGTCAAAGGCTGGGAGGCCTCCTGGGCCCCCCAGCTTTTGAAGGAAGTCGTTTAGCAGTACTTCTCGTCGAACAGCTTGCGCAGCTTGGGGTTCTCACGCAGCACGTCCAGAGTGATCTGAGCGTGGTTCTTGGTGTAGCCATTGCCGATGATCATGGTCACGTCCTTGCCGATACCCTCAGCACCCAGAGCAGCCTTGGTGAAGGAGGTAGCCATGGAGAAGAAGTACACCATGCCGTCATCGCGGACGGGCAGAATGGCGGACATCTCGCAGGACTCGATGTTCACGCAGCAGATGGACAGATCGTACTCCTTACCATCGTTGACGGCCAGAGCAGCCTCCATGACCTCAACGGGCTTGGTGCAGTCGGCCACGATCACGTCGGTATAAACGCCCAGCTCCAGCAGACCGGGAACCTGCTTGGGGTTGCGGACAACGCCCACGACCTTGCCCTTGGGGCCGACCTTCTTCATGGCCTCCCAGCCGCACAGCACGCCGGACTTGCCGTTGGCGCCCAGGATCAGGACGCTGTCGCCCTCGTGGGGCAGCTTGCGGGCCTGCGCGGGAGCGCCGGCCACGTCCAGAGCGGCCAGAGCCAGAGGCTCGGACATATCATCGGGCATCTTGCAGTACAGAGCGGACTCGAACAGGATGGCCTTGCCGACGATGTCCACGCGGTCGATATCCTTGTGGATGGCCAGGATCTTCTCGATCTTCAGCGGGGTCATGGACAGGGACACCAGAGAGACGATCTTGTCGCCTTCCTTCAGGTCAAAGCCGGGCTTGTTCTTCAGGTCCTCGCCGACGTGAGCGACGACGCCCTTGAACATACCGCCGGAACCGGTAACGGGGTTCTGCTGCTTGCCGCGCTCGGCCACGATGCCCATGATCATCTCGCCGATCTTCTTCTCGTCGCCGCCGCAGGCCTCGGAGATCTGGGTGAAGGAGGCGGAGTCGATGTTCAGGGAGGTCACGTCGCAGACGATCTCGTTGGAGTAGACCTTGCTCATGTCATTGTCGATCTTCCAAGCGGCCTGGGTCAGCACGCCCTTGGGCTCGATAACGCGGTGGGTACCGTACTTGTTGCCTTTCAGTTCAGCCATGGTAATATCCTCCTAAGTTATGATATGTATGAGTTTTGAGTTTTTAACTTACTGCAGGGGCTTGAGGCTCAGGATCTCGCGGGCCTCGGCGGGGGTAGCGATCTCGCGGCCCAGCTCCTTGGCGATGCGGACGACCTTGGCCACCAGCTCGCCGTTGGACGCGGCCTTCTGGCCCTTGCCCAGATAGATGTTGTCCTCAAAGCCGACACGGACGTTGCCGCCCATGGCGATGGCCGCAGCGGCCATGGTCCACGCAGCACGGCCCACGCCGGACACGGTCCAGGTGGCGTCAGCGGGGATCTTGCTGGCGAAGAACGCCAGATTCTCCACGGTGGCAGGGGTGCAGCCGTGCACGCCCAGCACGAAGTTGAACTGCATGGGGTGGCCGGGGACCTCGCCCTTCTTGGCCATACCCAGAACGGTGTCAATGTGGCCCAGCTCGAAGCACTCGTACTCGGGCTTGATGCCGTTCTCGATCATGCGCTTGCCGAAGGCGCGCATGGTGGGCATGGTATTGTCGAAGATCTCATCACCGAAGTTGCAGGTGCCGCAGTCCAGAGTGGCCATCTCGGGGAACAGCTCGGTGGGCTGCAGACGCTCCTCGGGGCTCATGCCGGTGGCGCCGCCGGTGGAGGGGATCATGATGACGTCAGGCAGCTCCTTGCGGATAGCGTCCATGACGACCTTGAAGCGATCGCGGTTCTGGGTGGGGGTACCGTCGTCCTCGCGGACGTGGATGTGCAGGATGGCAGCGCCGGCCTCGTAGGCGGACTTGGCCTCGCGGACCATCTCCTCCACGGTGTAGGGCACAGCCTCGTTCTGGGCCTTGGTGACCTCGGCGCCGCAGATGGCGGCGGTAATAATGAGCTTCTCCATCGTTCCGCTCCCTTACTTCTCGATCTTGTTGCGCTGGCAGTCCTTGGGGGTGACGCAGGTGCCGTGGGCACGGCAGACCACCACGGGCTCAGCCAGAACGTCAGCAGCGGAAGCGCTGATGTCGGGGCGGGAGACGATGACCTTACGGGCCTCAAACTTCATGGTGCGGGAGGTGTTGCCGATCTTCTCGATCTCGCCGTAGGCTTCGATGTAGTCGCCGGCGTACACGGGAGCCAGGAACTCCACGTTGTCGTAGGCACAGAACAGGCCCTCGTCGCCATCGCACTTGATCAGCAGCTCCGTGGCGACATCACCGAACAGGTGGACCATGTGGGCGCCGTCCACCAGATTTCCGCCGTAATGAGCATCCTTGGCGCTCATACGCAGGCGAAGCATAGAAGTCATCTTTTCCATAAGTTTTTCCTCCTTCAGAATTTTGGACGTGCAATTTCGCAAACACCAGATCCGGCCGTTACCGCTTCTTTTTGGGTATGAAAAAAAGCGCTATCGGTCAAGGTCATTGACCAATAGCGCTCCATGTATGGACGTACATGACAACAGCGCCGCTTACACCGCGCTGCCAAGCGACAGAACGCAGGCGGTCCTGTCACTTTCGGCGGAAAACTCCTTCCTGCAACGCTACACAGGTGCCTGTCCCCACACGCTGCAGTACCCCGTTTCCCGCGCCTCTATTGACTGATATCTATGAAATTTTACTCTTAAATTATAGCGCTTTTGGGGCATTTGTCAAGACAGTTCGTGACAGATTTGACAATAATATTTTTGCACGGTGCAAAATTTTCTCTGATTTAACTCTTGAATTTTTCGCGCAGTGAAAATCAGTAGGATTCCTCCACCATTTTCAGGATTTCCGGCTTCAAAGACAGCATTCTGCAGATATTCAGGGCGTCCCGCGGGCAGTCGGACCGGCCCTCCACGCGGTAGAGACCGTAGTTCATGTGGCGGGCAATGACGGCCACGCCGTCCTCGTCGGTGACGGACAGCTCGCGGCGGATCTTCTCGGTATCCACATCGCGCAGGCCGATGATCTGGTAGTGCAGGCGGGCGTACTCCGCCACCTTGTCGTAGTGGGTGGTCAGCAGAGAAATGGCGTTGACGCCGTTGAGATAACGGGTGACGGCCTGCACGATGACGGCGCCCTCGTCGGGGTTGGTGCCTCGGGCGAACTCGTCCAGCAGGAACAGGGAGTAGCCCTTCTCCACCTCTGTCAGCGCCTTCTGGAACTGGACGATCTCGGAACCGAAGCCGCTGAGTCCCGACTGGATGGACTGGAGATCGTCAAAGAGCATTTTCACGCTGTGAAACAGCGGCATGCGGGCCTTCTTTGCGCAGACCAGGAAGCCCGCCTGAAGCAGCAGGGCGTTGAGGGCCACGGTCTTCATGGCCACGGACTTGCCGCCCATGTTGGCGCCGGTGATGACGGTAGCCCCCTGCTCCAGACGGATGGAGACGGGCACGAAGCTGCGGCCCTGCTCCGACAGCAGGTCGCAGATCTCGGGGTTGATCATGTCGGTGAGTTCCAGCTCCGTCTCCGTCAGCTCGGGGCGGATGCCGCCGTAGCGCACGGCGAACAGAGCCTTCTGGATGATGAAGTCCAGCCGGCCGGAGGTCTCCGCGTCCGCCAGCAGGTCGTCCACCATGGGGGCCAGCGCCGCGCCCATGGCCCTGCGGACGTGCATTTCCTCGGCGTCCTCCTCGGCGCACAGACGGGTGCGCTTCAGGCGCAGGTCGTCCTTCTCCGCGTCGGTACGGGCGTGGAACAGGCGCTCCTCCACGTCCTTCTTGGCCTGCCGTACCTCCTTGAGCCTGGCGGTAGCGTTGTCGGGGATGTAGAAGCCGCGGCTGCCGGTGCCGTCGGGGTCCAGGATGGCCAGCGCAGGCTTGGGGTCGTGGAGGGCGATGCCCTCAAAATGAGTAACGGCGTCGATCTCCGCCAACAGCGGCCGCAGGCCGTCCAGACGCTGGAGGTAGCCCTTGATCTCGAACAGCTCCACGTGGTCCGGTGTCTCTCCCTCCGCGCAGCGGCGCAGGGATGTGCGGATGTCCTTCATCTGGCACAGACCGGTCATCAGTTTGGTGTACTGGTCCTTCAGCCGGTCCGCCGCCGCCGCGGCCCGCTCTACATTATATAACTCCGTCTCCAGCTCAGCCCGCTCCTCCGGCATATAGAACCGCAGGCGGCGGATCTTCTCCTGCCCGAAGGGGGAGCAGCCGTGCAGGGACTCCAGAACGTATTGCAGGCCGATTTTTACGCGTTCCTCAAATCGAATCTCGATCATGCCAATTCCTCCTTTACATTGATGACGGGAACGTCTACCGCCTCCCGCATGCGGTGCAGAAAATCGTCCTTGTCGAACTTCCAGCCGTAGGCCGACACGGGGTTCACCGTGATACACAGGGTGCGGGCGGCCTCCTCCGTCTCCAGCCCAACCTGACGGGACGCCAGCTTGTCCAGCGTGTCGGCGGTGAGCAGCACCTTGCTGGGGTCCTTCACCACCAGGCGGCAGTTCCGCAGCACGCCGGAGCGCAGCAGCGGCAGCACCATGGTGTCCGTCAGCGCGCCGGTGATCAGCGCCGCGCCGTGCTCCTTAACGCAGTCCTCCAGCCCGTCGGACGCCTCCGGAGGCAGTTCCGCTGCCTTAGGCAGGTTCATCAGCCGGTAGATGTGAACGGTGTCGGCAATGACCTTTTCCATGCTCATGTGGTAGCTGGCGCCGGTGCAGAGGATGACGCCCTCCGCCACGGACCGTGCGCCCAGACTCTTGCGGCCCAAAGCGCCGTCGATGATGGAGCGGTCGGCTCCCAGCTCAAAAAACGCCTGGGATACGGACTTAAGCTGGGTGGTGATGGACGGCCCCGCCAGCTGCACATGTCCGGCACTGCGGGCCCGCAGGATTACCACCTCCCCCAGCGGAGTGGGGATGCCGGTGGTCATCAGGATCTCCTTGGTCACGTCACCCAGCCGCAGCATATCCTTGGCTGTGGCGATCAGCGTGCCCTCCTTCACGAAGATGCCGGGCTTTTCCGTGCCGGTGACGATGTCGGTGGACTCGCCGTCGCGGCCGATGGAGGTCAGGCCCAGTGTGCCGTGCAGGTGGCCGCCGGACAGCATCCAGTTGAGCATGGTGGTCTTGCCCGCGTTCTTGCACATGCCCACGATGGACATGGTCTTTGTCTCATTGAGCCGGCGGAGCAGCTCGTCGTGCATGTCGTACACGCCCTTTCCTTGTTATTCGATTTATCATCATAGCATATCATTCCGGAAAAAGAAAGGGGTGAAACATTTTTTGTCCCCTCTCCCCTGTTCCCCTGAAGCACACGCAAGAGTGGCCGGGACACCTGAGCTCTCGCCGAAAACCATGTACGCCGATACCTTGGGAGAAAAAAGCCCAGTTGTGTATCGAGCAGCCGGAGAACACGCGGGTTCCGCTCGAAAGCGCAAAGGCTGAGGTACAGAAGCCATTCCCCCAAGAGGAAGAGCTTGCGGCGAAAACGGCCCGTCTGAACGAGCTGAACGCCCTGTCAAACCCGGATAAGAAGGAAAAATGAGATCGTGGACGGTGAGCGAGGCGAGGCAGCGCCGCAGAAATCATCCGCAGACAGAGAACGCTAAAAAATCACAGCGGCAATGTGGAATACCTGCATTGCCGCTGTGTTCGCAAGCTGGAAAATGTGCCGGGTATGTGATATAATGATGCTGACAAAATCGGTATTTGCGGAGGGGAACAGAATGGACACAAGGTGCAAAAATCCCAGATCTCGTACTACAATCAGCACCTTTATGCCTGTGTATCCTTCTTGAAGGCAAAAAAGAAAGCGGAGCTGCCGGATGACTATTTTGTGCTGACGCTGGGGCTGTCCGCGCCGTTGGAATCCGACCGGGTGGCGGCAAAAACCGAGCCGTATCCGGGTCGGTGGACAACGCATTTTGTCATCAGCAGTCCGTCCGATTTGGACGGGGAGCTGTTTGATTGGATCGAGCAGGCGTATCAATTTGCGCAGGCAAAATAACGGAGGAAACAGATGCAAGTCAACGAATATCAGAAAGCGGCTATGGCAACGCTGAATCCGGCGCTTGATAAAAAGGATGTTCTCATCAACAGCGTCATGGGCTTGTGCGGGGAATCCGGCGAAGCCATTGACATTGTGAAAAAGTGGCTGATGCAGGGACATGAGCTGGACAGGGAGCATTTGGCCAGGGAGCTTGGAGATGTGGCGTGGTATCTTGCCGAGGCTGCCACGGCATTGGATGTTCCGCTGGAAGCTGTTTTTCAGGGGAATCTGGACAAGCTGCGTCAGCGTTTTCCCAACGGCTTTGACACCGGGGCTTCGGTAAATCGCAAGGAGGGGGATTTATAAAGGCAGGATTTAGGCGCATTTCACAGCCTCGGCGCCCTGTGGCTCAGGGTGCTGAACGAGCTGGAAGCCAAGGGGCAGAAGCCGTTTATACCGACAATGCAGGCGAAAGCGCAGAGGTCAGGGAGCTGCTGTATCTGACCGCAGTGGTGCAGGATGCCGCGCTGCCTGACGCGATCATTGAAAAGCGATCCTGCCGCACGCTCTGCGGCCATCACCATGAGCCGCTGACGGACGAGGGCTATATCCCCTGTGTCAGCCTTCTGGATTTTCAGAAAACCGGCGGAAAGCTGGATATGACCGCCTATTGCCGTGCGTTGGACTTTGGCTGCAAGGCGTATGTCAACCTTGTGATGCTCCACCTCATTCAAAAGGAAATCGCAGAGAAGACCGGCATTTCCTGCGGAAAGCTGATCTTGATCGTAAAGTCGGCACGCTTCTATTTGCGCGACAGAGAAAAGGTGCTGGCGATTATAGACAAGGTGCTTTGAGCGCAACAGCCGCATAACGAAAGCACAGCTTTCCGTTTCCTGACTGCTGCACTTTCATCAGGCTGACGCAGTTGCTTTTCAGAAGATTTTCACCGGTGTGCGTCAACACCAATTCGCCGCAAAAAGTGTTGCTTAAACGCGAAAGTTCGTCGTATTTTTGTATTCCGGTCGGAAAATCGATCCCCAGATTTCGCAATCTTTTTTCCGTGAACTGTAAGCAAAAACGATATAGAATCCATTATCATGAAAGGAGTGTGTCTGCATGGCTTATAACGAGCTCATTAAAAACTTTGAAAAAGTCAGAGCCTATATGCGTGAGTTTTATGTGTATGGCTTTAAGAGCAGAACAGAATATAATGCCAAGAGCGCACGCTCCTAACATCGTACTGTTATAAAATCTATGTCATTTACGATTCTTCTTATGCTGATTTGTCCAGTAAGATTTTAAGCTGGCTCTGTGCCTGTAAGACAAGGCAGCAGGAGATTTCTCTGGAACGGATCGTCGCAACCAGCTTTTCAAGTCGCGGTATCTGGCCGATATTTGCGGCCTCGTCGATCAGGCAGCGGACGTGAACCGGCAAGCGCCCGCCGTACACATCATCTGCCTTTTCGCAAAGCAGATTGAAAAGCTGGGTATAGCACATGGAAATCAGGAAATTAAAGGTATCATCTGTGTCGGACATGATGATAAACAACGCGGTTTTCCGGTCGCCCAGCGTATCCAGTTGCAGCTCGTCATAGGCCGTCAGCTCCCGAAGCTCCTGAATGTCAAAGGGAGCCAGCCGTGCGCCGCAGGAAATCAAGATGCTCTTAGCTGTCTTGCCGGCACTTAGCTTGAATTTGGCATACGATTCTCTGTTCAACTTCTTCCTGCATGACTTATCACGCTCCTTTCCTCCGATTTGCAGGGAGAATGCCGGGACACTAAGGCGGTACCACCAGCCGGTGCAGAAGATGCTCATTCATTTCTGCGCCCCTGTCCCTTGACGGTCAGGATGCCGTCCAGCGTGGTGGCGGTAATCCGCAGGCGCTCGGCCACAGCAATGTCGTTTTTCACGCTTTCGTCCACGGTGCTGCCGCAAACCACCAGCACACGAGCGCGGCGCAGATACTCCCGCGCCATGTCGATGCCGTCCTTATGCTCCTGCGGGATCTCATCGCGCAGGAACAGCGGCAAAAACAGCGCGGGGCAGACGGGCGAAAAGCCCGCGTCATAGACCGCCCTGCAATACTTGGCGGCATTTTCGGTGTTCTCAAACTCATTCTCGCTCCACGGAGCGGTGATGTAGGCAAGGGGGCGTTTCATCGGTATCAAATCCTTTCTCCCAAAATCGGGCATGAAAAAAAGCGGCCTTTAGGGGCCGCCGTGAAAATCGTGATTGACCAGCATGGCGTAGTGGTTGTCGATGGTGGAAACGGAATTGAACAGCGCCGCCATGAGATAGGCTTTCGTATTCCAAACGCGAGTGGTGTTCTCGCGGATACCGTCCATGACCTTTTCGATGTGCATGGAGGTGATCTTTTCAAAGCGCTGTTGCACGAAGCCGGTGGGATACTCCGCATCCCGCCCGATCTTGACTGTGGGGCTGCGGTTCATAGCAACCTCCAGCATAATCTCCACCAGCTCATCAAGCTGCATCCGGTCATACTGCTGACAGAGAATGTCGTATTCGATTTGCTCTCTGATCTCCGCTTTTTTCTCAAATCCGTCCGTCATTCCGTCCGCCGCAGGCAGAAAGAATGAATGAGTGCTTGATAGATCAGTATTTGATTTTTGAGTATTAGATTTCTTAGTATTTAATTGCGCGGGATTATCCGTATCCGGTGCCTCCGTATCCGGGTTATCCAGATACGGGTTTTCCGTATCTGGTAAAGTCGTATCCGGTGGAGAGGGCTTTCGGGGCTTCTCGAAGATGGTGTACTCCGTGTCGGAAATGCGCCCGTCCTTGCCGCGAAGCTGACGGCGGATGATGTAGCCCGCCAGCTCCAGCTCCTTGAGCGTTTTCCCGATGGCGTCCACGCCCTCCTTGCAGATCGCAGCCAGCCCCCGCGTGGTGTAATTCCACTCGTCGGGGAGGGAGAGCATCATGGAGAGCAGCCCCTTGGCTTTCAGGGAAAGATTGCTGTCTTTCAGGTGATGGTTGCACATCACCGTGTAATCCCGCGTCCGTTCAACGCGAAATACAGCCATATTGCTTCAATCCTTTCCGCAGGGCAGTCAACCTGTTTGGCCGTCCTCCTCGGCAAACCGCGTATCCAGCCGCTTTACGCTCCAGTTCTGCTTGAACTGTCCCAGCGGGCCGGTGCCGAACTGCGCCAGCGCACGGCGATCCAGCTCCAGCAGCTTTTCCCACAGCTCCGGGTGATGCTTTCGCAGCTTCCGCAGCTCGTCGATGCGCTGGAACGGGCAGCACCAGCAGGACGCACGGTGGTAAATCTCATACAGCCCGCCGAAGTCAAAGCCACGGTCGTAACAGGCTTGGAGCGCCTGCGCCTCCGTGATGCCCCATTCCACGAGGGGATACCACTCATTCTTGCAGCGCCACGCTTCATCGGCGGCGATGCCGACATAGTGGATCGCGCCCAGCTCGCCTTTGAGCCGGTTGACCTCCTTGGTGATGAGGTGCGTTTTGAGCTGCCCGGTACACCAGCGGACGCGGATTCCCGGCCAGCCGTTGCCGTAGGGCGGGATGCCCAGCTTTGCACGGTTTTCCAGACTGCGGGTCTTCTGCTTGGGTTCGTCGAACATCAGGTATTCAAAGCCCTTGGGATGCCGCAGCGTGGTGATATGGATGCCGAGCTCCCGGAAAAGATGCTCGTCCAGTTTGGCAAGGTGTTCATACATTTCCGGGAACTCCATGCCGGTGTCCGCTGACAGCACCATGTCGATGGGCATATCCCGTTCGATCATCAAAAGCAGCATGGCGGAACTGTCCTTGCCACCGGACAAGCTGACGGCGTGAAACTGCTTGCCGTTTGCGTTCTGAATGGTTTCCCGCATGGGGAAGCCGCTCCGTTTTCACTCCTTTCCCACATCACAGCTCATAGATGGGCTGCTCGTGTTCGTAGTAGGGATCGCACAGGGCGGCAAGCTCGGCCACCAAGTCCTCCAAATCCAGAGAAATCTCGCTGTCTGCCCAATCGCTGCCCTTGTAGACGCGATACTCGGTGACGTATTCGCCTTCTCCGGCGTTCACGCTGAATTTGGCAACGACGGCAAAGCCCATATCCTCCAGCAGCCACAGCTCCATCGACCGGGCGGCAAACACCGCGCCGATATAGCTGTCGCCCACGTCCTCATAGAGAAGCGTCGCTCGCTGCTTGAACAGCTCCGCGCTGCGATAGTCCAAGCTCAGCGCATTTTTGCCGTCTGCGCGGTAGGCATAGACCGTTTCGGCCTTGTTCCAAACGGCTTGCAGCAGAGCGTGATAGTCAATGTTTTCCAGAAACTCGTCGATCTCCGTTTCCGTGTAGCCGACCTCCGTACCCTTGCGGAACAGCGTGGTCAGCGCTTTTTCCAGCTCTGTTACTCTGCTCATGGTAATTCCTCCAATCATTTTAGTGACGCCGCTTTTTCCGGTCAGGGAGGATATGCCCCTCAATGACGGCGGCGTGTTTGCGGATTTTGATTTCTCCGCGCCTCTCGGATGCCTGCGCCTTGGCATATCCCACGTCGGAGAGGAACAACCTCAGCCGTTCGCCCTTTTCACCCACAGGGGATTTCCACGACAGGACATCAAAAATAATCATGTGGCTGGTTTCGTCCATAAAGCGCTCCAGCGCAAGGATGCTGTGCCCGCCGACAAAATCATCAGCGTTCATATTCGGCACCTCGCGCTCTGATCTGAAAGGCGGCAAGCCCATAGCGGGCGATCAGAGTGGCGTTGACGACCAGGCGCAGCGCCTCCGGGTCAATGACCTCCGGTTCCGCCAAGTCCGCCATCGTGACGGCCTCCGTCTTGTCGCAGAGGTCGCGCGCTGCCATGAACAGTGCGTAGTTGTGCGGCGAGGTGTTTTTCAACACCGCATAGCCGAACTCAATCCCGTCCTTGCAGAAGCAGTTTGCCGTGCGGCGGTAAATGTCGTCGTTGGAGGTCAGCAGGTACATGGCCGCATAATAGGCGTTGGTATCCCTGCGGCGGCGGTAGCCCTGCACGGCGCATTGATACTGCATTCGGCGCTCATGCTGCTCGTTGCTCCAGAGGCTTCCGGGATAATGCTTGATCAGCAGGTTCAGGCGCTGGAACAGGCGGCGTTCATGGGGAAATGTCTCTAAGACTGCCTCGCGGTAGCCGACCACACCGGCCTCAATGCGCTCGGCCAGCCACGGGCAGCGCAGGGCGGTACAGCCCAGCTTTTTCACATACTCGGTACAGAGCTGGCAGCTCACATCTTTGGGCGTGTATTTGAACGTGTTGATATACATGGCGTCCTCCTTTTGGCATGAAAATAGCGGACAAACAAACTGCTTGTCCGCTCATCGGCTCTGATCGCGCTGGCGCTTTTTCTGCCATGCGTCCAGTAATTTGAAGATGGTGTTCTC
>CDYZ01057803.1_pt1 | contig 22504 bp, 16 predicted proteins | sample 554921 | NCBI WGS metagenome assembly CDYZ01 (sample SAMEA3182058, study PRJEB8094) | gut metagenome | biome: human; feature: gut; material: Stool; isolation source: human stools | place: Canada | collected 2012-11-26 | reverse complement strand
TTCCTGCTCAAGGACCGGATCAACGACCTGCTCAACGCACCCTACATCCTCGCCGTCGTGGGCGCGATGCTCCTCGTGACGGCCGCGCTGCTGGCCTTCGCCTACTACGCCAAGCCGCGGCAGAAGGAGACGATCTCCTACCGCGACGCCCTGATCATCGGACTGGCGCAGGCATGCGCCGCCATGCCGGGACTTTCGCGGTCGGGTTCGACCATCGCCACAGGCCTGCTGCTGGGCAACAAGAAAGCCGCCGTAGCGCAGTTCTCGTTCCTGATGGTGCTGGCTCCGATCCTGGGCGAGACCCTGCTCCAGGCAACAAGCGGCGATCTGACCGCCGGTATCGCCGCAGGGCCGCTCATCGCCGGATTCCTCGCATCGTTCATCACGGGATGTCTGGCCTGCAAATTCATGATCGAGGTCGTGAAGCGGGGCAAACTCATCTGGTTCGCCGTCTACTGCACCGTTGCGGGACTGGTGTCGATCACAAGCTATTTCTGCTGATGAAAGAAGCACTGGACCTCCGCGGCATCAATTTCGAGGACGGATACATCGCCGTCGTGGACAAGCCCCTGCGGTGGACCTCGACCGACGTGGTGCGCAAAATCAAATTCGCGCTCCGCAGGCTGGGTTACCGCAAAATCAAGGTCGGACACGCCGGGACGCTCGACCCGCTGGCCACGGGCATCCTGCTGGTCTGCATCGGCCGCGCCACCAAACTCGTCGACGCCCTGCAAGCCGAGGAGAAGGAGTATGTGGCCGACGTGATGCTGGGCGCCACGACCCCGAGCCACGATCTGGAACACGAGATCGACCGGACCTACCCGTGGGAGCACATCACGCGGGAAGCGGTCGCCGAAGCCCTCGCCTCGCTCACCGGCGAACGGCTCCAAACCCCGCCCGTCTACTCGGCCAAGAAGATCGACGGCACACGGGCCTACGAACTGGCCCGCGCCGGCGAGGAGGTCGCCGTACGCCAGGCGCTGATCAACATTTACGAAATGGAGATCGTGGAATACGACCTGCCGCGGGTGCGTATCCGCGTGCGTTGCAGCAAGGGAACCTACATCCGCTCGCTGGCCCACGAGATCGGGCAGGCGCTCCGCAGCGGGGCGCACCTCACCTCGCTGCGCCGCACGCGCAGCGGCGGCTTCACGCTCGAAAAATCCTATGAGCTGGACGAATTTCTTGAAAATCTGCAAAAACTTGAAACAAAATAGACTTTTTTGCGTATAAAAAATAATCTGTCTTTGTTTTCCGGAACCTTTCCGGCAGGCGGGGCAGAGGCAAAACCGCGTTTCAGGCCCCGCCGAACGCAGAAAATGTCGAACCAGATTACGTAAAAAAGAGCGTTCATCTATGAAATTATCGCAGTACGGGTATGACTTTTCACCCGAAATGCTGGCCAAATACCCGGCCGACAATCGCGACGAGTCGCGTCTGATGGTCATCAACCGCGCCAAAGGCACTATCGAGCACCGTATCTTCAAGGACATCATCGAGTATTTCGACGAAAAGGACCTGTTCGTCTTCAACGACACGAAGGTTTTCCCGGCACGCCTCTACGGCAACAAGGAGAAGACCGGCGCCGAAATCGAAATCTTCCTGCTGCGGGAACTCAACCGCGAACTGCGGCTGTGGGACGTGCTGGTGGACCCCGCGCGCAAAATCCGTATCGGCAACAAACTCTACTTCGGCGACGACGACCTGCTGGTGGCCGAGGTGATCGACAACACCACCTCGCGCGGCCGCACGCTGCGCTTCCTGTTCGACGGCTCCTACGAGGAGTTCAAGCATGCGCTCTTCGCGCTGGGCGAAACGCCTCTGCCGAAGTGGGTGCGCGAGAAGGTCGAACCCGAGGACGCCGAGCGTTACCAGACCATCTTCGCCGAGAAGGAGGGCGCCGTGGCTGCCCCGACGGCCGGCATGCACTTCTCGAAACACCTGATGAAGCGCATGGAGATCAAGGGCATCGACAAGACGTTCGTGACGCTGCACGTCGGGCTGGGAAACTTCCGCACGGTGGACGTCGAGGACCTCTCGAAGCACAAGATGGACTCCGAGCAGTTCTTCGTCGAGGAGGCCGCCGCCGAAGCGGTCAACGCGGCCAAACGGCAGGAGCGCAAGGTCGTGGCGATCGGCACGACGGTGATGCGCACGATCGAAACCGCCGTATCGACCAACGGCATGATCAAACCCATGGAAGGCTGGACCAACAAGTTCATTTTCGCCCCCTACGAATTCACCGTGGCCGACGCCATGGTGACCAACCTCCATCTGCCCTACTCGACCCAGCTGATGATGGTGGCGGCTTTCGGCGGTTACGAAACCGTGATGAACGCCTACAAGGTAGCCAAGGAAGAGGGGTATCGTTTCGGCACTTACGGAGACGCGATGCTCATTCTTTAATTTTTTTTCACTACCTTTGCAGATATAAACCCTCAAAACCATGGCAAGCAAGATTCTGTACGTGTGTCAGGAGATCACCCCCTATCTTCCAGAAACGGAGGGTTCCCGGCTTTGCCGTGCGCTGACGCAGGCAATGCAGGAACGCGGGAACGAGATCCGCACCTTCATGCCCCGCTACGGCTGCATCAACGAGCGCAGGCACCAGCTGCATGAGGTTATCCGGCTGTCGGGCATGAACCTCATCATCGACGACAACGACCACCAGCTGATTATCAAGGTGGCGTCGATACCCGCGGCGCGCGTACAGATTTATTTCATCGACAACGACGACTACTTCTCGCGCAAGGCGGTGCTGACCGACGGCGCGGACAACTACTTTCAGGACAACGACGAACGGGCCATCTTTTTCGCCCGCGGCGTACTGGAAACGGTCAAGAAACTGCGCTGGACCCCGACGGTGGTGCACTGCCACGGCTGGTTCACGGCCGTGGTTCCCGTTTACCTGAAACGGATCTTCGCCGACGACCCGATCTTCCGCGACGTCAAGGTCGTGGTGTCGCTCTACGGCGACGGCTTCTCCGGGGAACTCGATCCCGGATTCGGCGCCAAGATCGCCGGCGAAGGCGTCAAGGACAAAAATCTTGCGATTCTCGACACTCCGTCATACGAAAACCTCTGCCGCTTCGTTATGGAATATGCCGACGGAGTGGTTGCGGCATCCCCGGATGTCGACCCGAAAGTATTGGACATGGCCCGCGCGAGCGGAAAGCCGATGCTCGAATACCAATCGCCCGAGGCAGAGGACTTTTTCGATAATTACAACCGATTCTATGAAGCGATTCAATAACTTCCGCCGCATGCTGCTCCCCGTTGCAGCGCTGGCTGCCACGATAGGACTGACCCTCGGGGGCTGTACCAAGGTGGACGATACGCTGGGCGGAAACCTCATCCCCGACAACCAGCAGATAAGGGCGGGATACGTTCAGCTCCCCCGGGCCGACGAACTGAACCCGAAGAAATACGTCGAAACACGCCTGTTCCAGACCGATTCGATCGTCAGTTCGAACATCACCTACGGCTACATGGGTTCGATGCTCAACGACACGCTGGGCCACCGTTCCGCGGGATTCCTTTCGCAGATGGTCAACTATTACAAGGTCGATTCAGGCTACTTCGGCTACATGCCGATCTTCGACTCGGCGCAGATCTTGCTCAAGGTGACCAGCTTCGGCCGCGACTCGGTGACCGAGCAGTCCTTCGCGGTCTACGAGGTCGTCAGCAACAAATACCTCACCGAGAAACCCATAGCGCCCAACAAATCGCAGCGCGACTCGACCTTCTACCTCAATTTCGACCCCGTGGCGGAAGGCGTCTACAACCCCGACGAGCCGCTCTTCACCTTCACGCTCGGCGGCGAGGGCAAATACCCCTCGACCACGTCGGCTGTGACGTTGGAGCCGACCGAAGCGGGTAAAAAATACATCCGCCGCCTGATGCTTCAGGAGGGCGAGTATGCCGGCGACTACTCGATTTACAGCGCCGACAGCCTGAAATACTGGGTCGAGGCGTTCAAGGGACTTTACATCGCCCCGAACCCCGAGAAGCCGCTCACCGAGTACGGCAAGGGAACGATCTTCGCCACGGAACTGACCTATTCGGGCCTGTCGGTCTACGGACGTAACCGCGTGAAGGACGACCCCTCGCTGATCAAGGATACGATCGGCATGGTCTACTACTTCTACGAAGACGGCGCGGAATTCGGCAACGTCTCGGTAAACAACGTCAAGCACGACTACGAGGAGGCCACGATCGCCCGAAGGATAAACATAGAGGAAGCCCGCGAGACGGCCGAGAACCGGCCCGAAAATCCCCTCGTCTATGTCGAGGGCATGGGCGGCGTGGTGACCGAGATGACCTTCAGCCCGGAGTTCTTCGCGGAGCTGGAGGCGGAGATCGCCAAGGGAAATGCCGACGGCAAGAATTTCAAAACACTCGCGTTCAGCCAGGTACGCATGTCGATCTACTTCAACGACAGCGACTACGAGTGGGAGAAGATCGCGGACGGAACGGCCGGCGACATCCTGCGCATGACCGACCAGATGAACGCATACCCGACGCGGCTGGGCATGTACACCAATTACAAGACGCTGACGCCGATTTCGGACTACGCCTACGTCTACGAGCAGAACTACGGTTCTTCGGTAACGCTCGCCTACAACGGCAAGATCAACCGCAGCCGCGGCTGCTACGTAATGGACATCACGGGCTACATGCAGCAGCTCTGGAACAGTTACATGGAAGCCAAGGCGGATGCGGGCGGCGAGGTTGCGAACATCGACTGGGACAAAGTCAAGAACCGCTCGGTATACATCGGACCCGAAGCGTACAGCCTCTACACGACCTCGTTCGGCGTGTTGCAGGGCATGCCGACACAGGCCGGGACTGCCGAACCGAACAACGCCCCGATCCGTTTCAGTATGGCGTACAACCTGATCAAGTAAACAACAGATAACCCCTTTTGCGGAACCTAAGTGTAATGCTTAGGTTTTCGCTTTTCTGAAAAAGCCATCAAAACAGCAATGCAGGAAAATTTAGTAATCGTAGAGTCCCCCGCCAAGGCCAAGACCATCGAGAAGTTTCTCGGCAAGGACTTTATCGTAAAATCGAGCTTCGGACACATCCGCGACCTTGCGAAGAAGGATCTCGGCATCAATATCGGAGAAGGCTACAAGCCCGTATACGAAATCCCCGGCGACAAGAAGAAAGTGGTCGACGAACTCACGAAGCTGGCCAAGTCGAAGACCGTCTGGCTCGCCTCCGATGAGGACCGCGAAGGAGAAGCCATCGCATGGCACCTGACCGAAGTGTTGGGTCTCCCCGTCGACCGGACCAAGCGCATCGTCTTCCACGAAATCACCAAGCGGGCGATTCTGGAAGCCATCGAGAAGCCGCGCACGGTCAATATGGACCTGGTCAACGCCCAGCAGGCACGCCGCATCCTCGACCGGCTGGTCGGCTTCGAGCTGTCGCCGGTGCTGTGGAAGAAGGTACGTCCGGCGCTGTCGGCAGGCCGCGTGCAGTCGGTCGCCGTGCGCCTGATCGTGGAGCGCGAGCGCGAGATCATCGCCTTCCGCTCGGCAGCCTATTTCCGTGTCGTGGCCCAGTTCTACGCCGCCGGAGACCCGGAGAAGACGCTCTTCAAGGCCGAACTTTCGTCGCGTTTCGAGACCGAGGCTCAGGCCGAAACCTTCCTGCAAAGCTGCATCGGCGCCACATTCACGGTGGCCAAGGCCGAGGAGAAACCCGCACAGCGCTACCCCGCGCCGCCGTTCACCACCTCGACGCTCCAGCAGGAGGCGGGCCGCAAGCTGGGCATGTCCGTATCGCAGACGATGTCCGTCGCGCAGCACCTCTACGAGCAGGGTCTGATCACCTACATGCGTACCGACTCGGTGAACCTCTCGCAGCAGGCGCTGGCCCAGTGCAAGGAGGAGATCACGAAACTCTACGGCGAGAAATATTCGCGCTGGTTCAACTACAAGACCAAGACCAAAGGTGCGCAGGAGGCCCACGAGGCCATCCGCCCGTCGTACATCGAGCGTCAGGAGATCGAGGGCACGCCCGCCGAGAAGAAACTCTACGACCTGATCTGGAAGCGCACGGTCGCCTCGCAGATGGTCTGCGCCGAATTGGACCGCACGACCATCACCATCGACATGTCGGGCAGTTCGAACCAGTTCGTCGCACAGGGCGAGGTGGTCCGTTTCGACGGCTTCCTGCGCCTCTACTCCGAATCCACGGACGACGACCAGGCTGCCGAGAGCGGCGAGGGGCTGCTGCCGAAACTCACGGCCGGCGACCGGGTCCTCCCGTCGCAGATCACCGCCACAGAGCGCTTCACCTCGGCTCCGGCGCGCTATAACGAGGCCTCGCTCGTCAAACGCCTCGAAGAGCTGGGCATCGGCCGTCCTTCGACCTACGCCCCGACGATCACCACGATCATCAACCGCGGCTACGTCGTCAAACAGAACAGGGACGGGCAGAAGCGCAACTACGCACAGCTGACGCTCACGGGCGAAAAGATCGCCTCGAAGACCCTCTCGGAAAACTACGGCAAAGAGAAAAACCGACTTTCGCCGACCGACATCGGCATGGTGGTCAACGATTACCTGGAGGAGCAGTTCGGCCCGATCATCGACTACAACTTCACGGCCAGCGTAGAGAAGGAGTTCGACCGCATCGCCGAGGGCGACATCACCTGGGACAAGATGATCGACGAGTTCTACGGTCCCTTCCACAAGATGGTCGATTCGGCCATCACGACGCAGACCGCCAAGACGCGCGAAGTGCGCATTCTGGGCAACGATCCCAAGACGGGGCACATCGTGAAGGCGCGCATCGGCCGTTACGGCCCGATGGTCGAGATCGAAGGGAACGAAGGCGAGAAGGGACGCTTCGCGTCGCTCAAGAAGGGCCAGCTGATCGAGTCGATCACGCTCGAAGAGGCGCTGGAGCTTTTCGCCCTGCCCCGCGACCTGGGACAGCTGGACGGCGAGGAGCTGATGGTCGGCATCGGCAAGTACGGTCCCTACGTGCGCTACGGAAAGTCGTTCGCGTCGCTGGCCAAGACCGACGACCCCTACACGATCGGCTACGACCGCGCCGTTGAGATCGTCCGCGCACACCAGGCGGCCGCGGCCGCGGCCAACACGCCGCTGAAGAGTTTCCCCGAAGATGCCGACATGCTCGTCAAGAACGGCCGCTACGGACCCTACATCGCCTACAAGGGCAAGAACTACCGCCTGCCGAAGGGAGCGAAGCCCGAGGAACTCACCCTCGACGACTGTCTGAAGATCGTCGCAGGATCGAAAAAGTAACCGCCCCGGACAAGAGGGGAAGGGTCTGGCCGCAAAACGGAAAACCCTCCCCGGAACAAAAGGGCCTGGCCGCAAAACAGAAAAACCGTACCGAGATAAAAGGGTCTGGCCGCAAAACGGAGAAACCGTACCGGGACTGCGAAACGACCCGCAAGAAAGCAAACACCGAAAACCGAACGATTGATGAAAAAACCGATTCTCGCCGCACTTGCGCTCTGCTACGCGCTCGGAGCCGCGGCACAAACGCCCGACACGGCCGCCCCGGAAGGCTACCGTTTCACCGACGTCAAAATCCTGCCCGTCACCCCGGTCAAGGACCAGAGCCGCAGCGGAACCTGCTGGTGTTACTCGACCCTCTCGTTCTTCGAAAGCGAAATCCTCCGCGCCGGAGGTCCCGAACTGGACCTTTCGGAGATGTGGATCGTGCGCAACATCTACTTCGAAAAGGCCGTGAAATACGTCCGCCTGCACGGCTCGCTGAACCTCGCCGTCGGCGGACAGGCCCACGATGTGCTGCACGGCATCGAGGCGTACGGCATCGTCCCCGAGGAGGTCTATCCGGGACTGAACTACGGCTACGACAAGCCCAATTTCGACGAGATCGACGCCGTGATCAAGGCCTACGCCGACGCGGTGATCAAGGCCGGCGGGAAGCGCAGCGACAGCCGCCTCACGACGGCCTGGCAGGCCGGGCTGAACGGCATCCTCGACGCTTATTTCGGCCCGATGCCCGGGAAGTTCACCTACCGGGGCAGGGAGTACACCCCGGCGTCGTTCGCCGCATCGCTGCCGATCGACCTCGGCGACTACATCGAATTCACCTCGTTCACCCACCACCCCTTCTACACGGAGTTCGCCATGGAGGTTCCCGACAACTGGAACTGGGACAAGGTATGGAACGTGCCCCTGGACGAGTTCATGCAGATCATCGACAACTCGCTGGAGAAGGGTTACACGATCTCCTGGGGAACCGACGTGAGCGAGAAGGGGTTCAGCCGCACCAAAGGTCTGGGCATCGTCCCTGAAGCCGACCTCGAAGGCATGCAGGGAACCGAAGCCGAGAAGTGGGGCAAACTCACCCAGAAGGAGAAGGACGAGGCGCTCTACAAGTTCGACAAACCCGGCAGGGAGCGCACCGTCACGCAGGAGCTTCGCCAAAAGGGCTACGACAACTACGAGACCACCGACGACCACGGCATGCAGATCGTGGGCACGGCCACCGACCAGAACGGAACGCCCTACTACAAGGTCAAGAACTCGTGGAACACGACAGGTCCCTACGACGGCTACTGGTATTTCTCGCGCCCGTTCGTCGCCTACAAGACGATGACCGTGCTGGTCAACAAAAACGCCGTTCCGAAGGCCATTCTCAAGAAAATCGGCGTCAAATAGACCGACGATCCCCGCAACGACAAAACAGCCCGGCTTGCAAAAGCCGGGCTGTTCGTTTATCGAAGTTTAAGTTTTTAAGTCTACCGAAAGGGAGATTTTACATCTCGCGCAGTTTGATGCTCTCTCCCAACATAATCAGGGCGGTACGGAACCACTCGTTAATCCTTGCTTTCATACTAAATAATTTTAATTAATTCTTAAAATATTTTATCATTTAAGACAGGACAAAAGTAGTGCGCGGAAACCAAACTTCCAAATATTTTATTAAGATTTTTTATAAAATTTGTAATTTTTTTGAATAAATCTCTATTCTTCGATTTCGACGCCCAGCAGACGGGCCAGCTCAACAGCCTGCAATGGACTAATTTTCAATCCTTTCAATTCAAACGACCCGATCTCGCGAACGCGAATGCCGCGGATGTCCGAATCGGCGAAAGAAAGTCCGCGCAGGCGGGTGCCGAAGAATTCGGCCTGTGTCAGGTCGCACTGCGCAAACTCGACACGTTCGAAACGGCAGTCCCCGAAAGCGGCGCCATGCATCGGACAGCCCGCAAAACGCACCGTGCGCAGCCGCGAAAAGGCGAAATTGGCGAACTCGCCCTTGCAACGTTCGAACAGCAGGTGGTTGAGCGCGGTTTCGGCGAAATTCGTTCCCGAAAGTTTGCAGTCGGCGAACCGTACGCGGTGGAGACTGCACCCCAGCAAGTCGGCGTTCGAGAAATCGCAGTTGCGGAAAACCACGTCCGAAAACTGCGAACGGGCAAGCACGCTCCCCGCGAAGAGACAGCCCGTAAAGAGGCATCCCTGCACCGAAAGGTGCTCGCGGTCGAGCGATGCGAAGTCCGCAGCGCGGAACGAAGCGTCGGCAATCTCCTCGTCACGGGTCATCCGAACGGGATCAGCGGACGCTGCTGACTCCCGGAGCAGTTGCGGTGCGGCGATTTCCATGGGCGGCAATTGTTTGAATTGCCGCAAAGGTAGGAATTTTTACCCGTTTCGTTACTACTTCCGGGGGTTGGGATTGTTCATTTTGCGCAACCGGAAATATTGGTTATCTTTGCTGTCGACTCCGAGCTCCAAATTCATGAAAAAGACCTGTTTCCTTCTCCTCACCGTTTTGCTGACGACAGCCGCGCTGCGCGCGTCGGCCCAGAACAAGGACACCTCGAAGGAGAATTTCCCATCGACCGAAACTACGCTTTCACAGATCGGACAGGCCGAGGCGCACCCGAACGCCAGGCACGTCCGGATGGCCGACACTTCAGCCCTCGCCGCTCCGGTGAAACGTCCGGGGCTGATCCGCCGCATCATCGACTATTACAGCCGTTCGAACGTGGACCGCACCTTCGAAAAGAAGATCGACTGGAGCATCGCCCCGGGACCCAACTACTCCTCGGACGTAGGCTTCGGCATCGGATTCCTGCTGGCGGGACTCTACCGGCTCGACCGCACCGACTCGGTCACCGCACCGTCGAACATTTCGATTTACGGCAACTTCACGACCGAGAAATTCGTGCTGCTGCGCTTTTCGGGCGACAACATCTACAACCACAACAAACAGCGGCTGAGCTACTCGGGCGCATTCGTCTACTTCCCCGGCGCCTTCTACGGCGTGGGTTACAACGCCGGCAAGGAGGGTTACGCCCAGGACCTCACCACGACGATGGGCGCCTTCCGCATCTCCTACTGCACCTCGCTCGTGGGCCGCTTCTACATCGGCGTCAGCGGCGGTATCGACTACTCCGGAGCCAAGTACAAAAATTCGGGCATGGCCGACCGCATGAACGGCATCCAGGCCGACGTAGAGTCCGGAAAACCGGTTCCGGGCGGCAAGATGGGCGAGCTTTACAACCTCTGGCAGGAGGGACGCTACGACCCTGCGAAACAGGACCCGTTCTCGAATTACATCGCCACGACGGGCGACAAGCCCAACGCCTTCAACGCCAATGTCGGGCTTTTCGCCCAGTACGACACGCGCGACGTGACGTTCAACGCCTCGAAGGGCATCTTCATCAAGGCCGAGGCCAAATGGTATCCCGAATGGCTGGGCAACACGCGCCGCACGTTCGGACGCTTCACGCTGACCTTCGACTTCTACCAGAAACTCTGGAAAGGAGCCGTGCTGGCCTGCGACCTCTACGCCGACGCCACGGCCGGAACCCCCTCGTGGCACATGTACGCCAAAATGGGCGGTATGGAACGCATGCGCGGTTACTACGAGGGGCGCTACCGCGACAAAAAACTGGTGGAAACCCAGATCGAACTGCGGCAGAAAATCTACCGCCGCCACGGAATCGTGGGATGGATCGGCGGCGGGCAGGTCTGGGGCACGGAGAAATTCCGCTGGGGAAACACGCTTTGCAGTTTCGGCTGCGGCTACCGCTTCGAATTCAAGAACCGCATGAACATCCGCCTCGATTACGGCTGGGGCAATTTCGGCAACCAGAATCTGCCGTGGGACCGCAAGCGATCCTCGGCGTTCCTGTTCACCGCTTCGGAAGCATTCTAAAGAATATATACGAGGATAAAACCTTCGTCCAGAGAGACGGAGAGCCCGACCGGCTCTCCGTTTCCGATCCGTCCCGCCAGCGTCCCGGCAGCAAGGTCGAGCCGCACGACGTGCAGATCCCTCCGGAAATCCAGCTCCCGGCGTCCGGCATACTTGTAGAGCGTCTCTTTTGCACACCAGACGATCCCCGGCAGAAGCGGGTCGTCGGAAAGGGCCTCCTCTTCAGGCGTCAGGTAGCGGCTCGCGGCGCGTCTGAAATCGCGCGTTGCGGGTTCGATGTCCACGGCGCAACGCTCCGGGGAGGCGCAGACCGCGATGCGGCCGGCGCAATGGGCTACGGAGATATGGACGGCCCGGTTCGTCAGCACCGGTGCGCCCAGCGCATCGTAGGCGATCCCGACGTCGTCCCCCAGTTCGCGGCGCACCACGGCCCGCCACGTAAGGAACTCGGCCCGGCGGCGTTCCGACACGAACCCGGCTGCCGCGGCACGTTCTTCGGAAGTCGTCCACCGGGCGGACTCTTCGGCCGTCAGCGGTGGCGATGTCCACAGGGCCGGAATCATTGGAGGTCGACGCGGATTTTATCGACCCGGTGGCCGTCCATCTCCTGCACCGTGAAACGCAGGTCGTGCGAAGTGAAGACGTCGCCTTTGCGCGGAAAGTCGCGTTTGAGTTCGAGCATCAGCCCGGCAAGGGTTTCGGCCTCGCCCCGGACGTCGGCGAAAACGTCCTCGCCGATGTCGAGGATACGTTCGAAATCCCCGAGGTGGGTCTTTCCCTCGAAAATATAGCTCTTGGCGTCGAGCCGCGTGTAGAAGCACTCGTCGTTGTCGCTCTCGTCGGAAATCTCGCCGACGATCTCTTCGATGATGTCTTCGAGCGACACCAGCCCCAGCGTCGAACCGTACTCGTCGACGACGATGGCCATATGGACCTTGTTCGACTGGAAGTCGGCCAGCAGGTCGTTGATCTTTTTGTGCTCGGGGACGAAATAGGGTTTGCGGATCAGCTGCTGCCACGCGAAATCGCCGCCGTTGTTGATGTAGGGCAGCAGGTCCTTGACGTAGAGCGTCCCGCGGATATTGTCCACATCCTCCTCGTAGACCGGGATGCGCGAGAAGCCCGATTCGATGATCGTCCTCTTGACCGTCTCGTAATCGGCCGTCATGGAGAGCGCCGTGATGTCTACACGGGGTTTCATAATCTCCTGCACTTCGGTATTGACGAAGTTGACGATGCCCGAAAGCATCACGTGCTCCTCGGGGCTGGAACTCTGCGTCATGTCGACGGCGTCGGCCAGTTCGTCGAGCGAAATCTCACTCTTGTGCGCGGCCTTTTCGCTGATGCGGCTGCTCGTGCGGACCAGCGCATAGGAGAGCGGATAGAAAACCCACCGCAACACCAGCAGCGGACGGGCCACCATCGAGGCGAAGCGCAGGGGAATCGTCTGCGCCAGCACTTTGGGCAGTATCTCGCCGAAAAGCAGCAGCAGGAAAGTCACCAGCACGGTCTTGAACAGGAACTCGAACCGCAGGAAAGTGAAGACCGAGTCGATGATCCCGGCCGTGAGGATGACGATGCAAATATTCACCAGATTGTTGACCAGCAGGATCGTGGCCAGCAGCAGGTCGACGTTCGCCAGCAGCCGCAACATGGCGGCGGCCGATGCGCTTCTGCGGCTCTGCAAATGGCGTATGTCATTGTGCGAGAGGGAGAAAAAAGAAGTCTCGGCCCCCGAAACGAGCGCCGAAACACACAACAGGCAGAGCGTCACCGCGCAAAGCACGGCGATATGGGGTGAAAACCCGTTGAACGTAATCCAGGAATGCGCGTCTTCCAAATTGAAAATCGGTTAGTTAATCGAATAGCGAGCCGCCCTGCGACTCCTCTTTCTGCGCCTGGGCATCGGTCGTATCGTCCTTCAGCACCTCCTTGCGGCTGCCGGGGACGCGCACGATGAACTTCGAGTTGCGCGACTGGTAGGCGGGTTTGGCCAGCAGGGTGTCGATGTTGCTGTAACGGGTCGGCTTGGCGCCGAGCATCACCAGTTCGGGCTGACGCTGGGCGGGTTTGGGGGGCAAGGGTTTGATCGGCTCCAGCACGGGTGCCGCGGCGGACGTCTCCTTGACGGCCGGTTCGACGGTGCGGACCGGGGGAATGATCTGCTTCATCACGCCGGGCTGCGCGTCGCCTTCGAATCCCGTGGCCACGACCACCAACTCGATGAAATTGCCCAGCTGCGGCTTCTCGCTCGTACCCCAGATGATGTTGGCGTTGTGGATCACCCCGTTGTCGTCCTGCACGCTGGCGTGGGCCTGAATATACTCCAGAATCTGCACCACCTCCTCGTACATCAGGGCGTCGGCGTCCGACACCGAAATATTCAGCAGGATGTTCTTGGCGCCCGAAATCAGGTTGTGATCCAGCAGTGGGGAGCGCAGCGACGCTTCGGCCACCGCCTCGGCGCGCTTGTCGCCGTCGGCCGTAGCCACGGCCATATGCGCCCGGCCGCTGTTGCGCATCACCTTCGAGACATCGGCGAAGTCGACGTTCACCAGATCGCTCTCGACGGTGATGATCTCCGCGATGCCCTTGGCCGCAGAGGCCAGAATGTCGTCGGCCTTGCCGAAAGCCTGCTTCAGCGAGAGGCGGCCGTAGATTTCCAGAATGTTTTCGTTGTTGATGATCAGCAGCGAATCGGTGTTCTGGCGCAGCTCCTCGATACCGCGGAACGCCTGTTCGTAACGGATCTTGCCCTCGACGGCCAGCGGCGAGGTGACGATGGCCACGGTCAGCAGCCCCATCTCCTTGGCCAGCTTGGCGATGACGGGCGATGCTCCCGTGCCCGTTCCGCCGCCCATGCCGGCGGTGATGAAGAGCATCTTCGTACCGGCCTCTTCGAGCACCTGGCGGATTTCGGGCAGCGACTCGACGGCCGCGCGGCGGCCGTTCTCCGGATCGTTCCCGGCTCCGAGACCTTCGGAGCCGAGGCGGATCTTCCGCTCAACGGGGCTTTTGTCGAGCGCCTGCTGGTCGGTGTTGCAGACCATGAACGTAACGCCCCTGATCCCGAGGTTCCACATATGGTTTACGGCATTGCCCCCTGCGCCGCCGACGCCGACCACCGTAATGATCGAGCCGTCCGTGCGCGGGACCTTGATTTCCGACATCAATTCGTCTGTCATATCCTTTGATTCTTTATCTCCTTAACTCAATTTATTCCGGAATTCCGTCACTCCATGGGGGTGTCCTCTCCCTCGAAAACCCGGCCAACCCAACCCGAAACCTTTCGGGACAGTTCACCCCATACGCCCTGCAAAGTCTCACCGTCGCCGGCCATCACAGGCTCTTCCTGCCCTTTTTCCGGGATTTCCGGGCGTTCGGGATTTTCCGACACGGCAAAAACATCCGCCTGCGTCCGTGACGGACCATCCTCCCATCCGGCAACGCCGGGATTCGTATCCGGGACCTCGAATCCCGTAGCTATAATCACCAGTTCCAAAGTCCCCGACTCCATCTGCGGATTGATACTCGTCCCCCAAATGATATTGGTTTCACTCAATCCCACATTCTTCCGATCGCCATTGGCATAACGCTGAATAAGGTCCAGCACCTGCTTCACCTCCCGGGTTTTCAGTTCATCGGAGTCCGGAACCGAAAAATTCAACAGGATATTTTTCGCCCCGGTAATCTCCTGATGACCCAATAACGGGGAGCAAAGCGACGCTTTCAGAACCTCGTCGACCCGGTTTTCACCGCATGCCGAAGTCACGCTCATATGCGCCCGGCCGCAATTGCGCATCACTTCGGCCACATCGGCGAAGTCAACGCCCACCAAGTCGCTTTCCCGGGTCACGATCTCGGCAATTCCCCGCGTAGCTGTGCTCAACACATCGTCGGCGCGGCTGAAAGCCTCATGCAGCGGAAGATCGTCATAAGCCCGCACCACGTTGTCATTGTCGATCACCAACAGCGCATCGACATTCTGCTCCAACTGGGCGATAGCCTCCATGGCCTGTTTCCAACGCCGTTTTCCCTCGCTCACCAGCGGCGAAGTGACAATACCTACCGTCAGCATTTCCATCTCCTTGGCCAGTTTGGCGATGACCGGAGCCGCTCCGGTTCCGGTTCCTCCGCCCATGCCGGCGGTAATGAACACCATCCGGCAACCCGATTCCATCAGATAACGGCGGATGTCCTCCAACGAAGTGATCGCCGCATCCCGCCCCCGTTCGGGACGGTTTCCGGCCCCAAGGCCTTCAGTCCCGAGGCGGACCTTATTGCTGACGGGATTGATATTCAAAGATTTCCGGTCTGTATTGCAGGCCAGATAGGTGACGCCTTTCACTCCCGCATGCCACATGTTAGACACGGCATTGCAGCCTGCGCCGCCCACGCCGATCACCATAATCAACGAGGATTCGTCCCGCGGAACCTGTATCTCTGCCATCAATTCGTCCATCGCCTTCCGTATTCCCCGGTATGTCTAAATCTCTTCGTCCTCGGCGGCCGAGAAACTCTTATTGATCTTGTCGAAGGTCTTCTGGAAGATCGCACCCCAGTTGCGGCTGCGCTTCGGTTCGATCACCGGCGGCTCGGCGGCGCGCTCTTCGTCCGGCCGGCCGGCCGCTTCGGCTCCGGCCTGCACCCCGGAATCGGGTTCCGGAACCGGCACGGGAGGCGTATAGGGCTGGGCAGCACGCGGCTGCGGAGCCTTGAACTCGCCCGCTGCGGGCCGCGGCGGCGTGAAAGACCGGGGCGGCTCGGGACGCGGAGCCGCGGGGTGCTCGATGACGGCGCAGCCGCCCAGTTCGGCCCCCTTGAGCAGGATGCCCACGGCGGTCGAGAAAGCGGCGTCCGCAACCTTCTCCTTCGACTCCCCGGTGATTCCCGTCTCGGGCACAGCGACACGCACGTCCATGCCCGTCACGCGGCGGAACAGTTCGTCGAGGTCCTTCAATTTGGCCGAACCGCCCGTCAGCACGATGCCGTAGGCCAGTTTCCCGGCGTATCCCGAATCCTTGATCTCCTGCTGCACGAACTCCGCGATGTCCGTGGCGCGGGCCTCGATCACCGTGGCCAGGTTGCGCAGCAGAATGTCCTTCGCCTCGCGGGCCGTACGGCCGTTGACGCGGATCAGTTTGTCCTCGGGAGCCAGTTCGGCGACCGCCGAACCGTATTTCTGCTTGAGGCTCTCGACGTGTTTCTCGGGAACGCTCATCGTGCGGATGTCGCGGTTGATGGCCGATGCGCCCATCGGGATCGAAGCGACGTAACGCACCACGTTGCGGTAATAGACCGTCACGTCGGTGACGCCGCCGCCGACGTCGACCACGGCCACGCCCTCCTCCTTCTCATCGGGCAGCAGCACCGCTTCGGGCGTCGCCAGCGCGTCGGACATGACGCCCAGCATCTTGATGCCGAGGCGTTTCAGGGCCATATCGAGACGCTGCATCGGGGTTTTGAGGCAAAGGATGAAGTTGAACGTCGACGAAAGTTTCTTGCCGAACGAACCCACGGGATTGCGCACCTCCTGGTTGTCGTCGACCATGTAGTTCTGGGGCACGCGCTCCATGATGGTCTCGTCGTCGGGGGCCTGCACGTTGCGCATGCGGTCGAACAGCGCATCGACGTCCTTCTGGTTGACGCCGTTCTGGGGATCGTAGACGAAGACATGGTCGGTATGGCGCGCACAGCGCACGAAGTCGCCCGAGATACCGGCATACGCCTCCGTGATGCGGATTCCGAGCTGCTGCTCGGCCTCCGACACGGCCTCGCGGATGGCGCGGCTCACCAGTTCGATATTCTCGATCCGGCCCGCATTGACTCCCTCGACGGGCTTCGTGACGACACACGCCACGTCAAGCAGGCCTTCGGGCGTCTTCTCCCCGACGGCCACCACGACCGACGAGCAGCCCAAATCGACGGCAACGGTATAATTCTTTTTTTCCACGGTATAATCCTTTTACTTCTTGCAAACCACCTGGTCGTTATATCTGATGTCAATAGTGCGGTATTCGCTCCAGCCGATCGACGAGAGGCCGCTGCGGTAAAACCGCAACAGTTTGTCGAACTTGCGCTCCACGTCCTCCAGCCGGCCGAAAAGCACGGCGAAGCGGCCGCTGCGGGGCGTAAGTTCCACCTCCAATGCTCCGCTGGGGGTCGTTTTCGCGGTGATCTGCACCACTTCCGACCTCCAGAAATCATCGTCTTCGACAGTTTCTACAAAGGTAAGGAGTTTCATGAAATCTTCGTAGCTTTTCTCCAACTTTTTTTGTTTCCGCCGCTCGGCCTCCTGCAACCCGGCGATACGCTCGATCTCCTCGCGGATCACGCCCGCCCGGTAGCGGTAGGTGCGGCGCAGGCCGGCTTTTTTCTCGCGCAGCGCGTCGACCCGCGCATCGAACTCCCGCGAACCTTCCAGCCGCCACCACTGCCGCTTGATGCGCATGCGGCGCAGGGCCGAAATGTTGCGGTCGTTCTCCATCTCACGCCGGTAGAGAGGGTATTTCTCGCGTTCGAGTTCGGCGATGCGTTCGTCAATCTCGCCGAGACGCAGGTCGATATGCTCCCGCACGCTCCCGACGTACGACGCAGGGAAGGGAGGACGGTAACTGCCGGTGACCACCGGCACGTAGAGCGACGAGGCGCGGGGCGCGGCGAAGACATAGCCGTCGGCGGTCACATAGGCGTTCATGCCGTCGGTAAGCAGGCGCACCAGCGGCTTGCGCTGGCTGATCTCGATGTGCAGCGTTCCCCCGTAGGAGACATAGGCAACCGTTTTATCCACGAATCCGTTGCGGGCGATCAGTCGTTCGATACCCGTCAGGTCCACCGCATCAACTGCCGTGCCGAGTGTCTTGATTCCGGCATGTGAAATCCACTGGCGGACCATCGCTGCCGAGACCAGATGTCCCTGCGAAGAGCTGTCCACCACCTCGATCTCCAGCTTTCCGACCGTACCCGTCCTGCGCACGCGCCGCACCGCCAAGGCCGCAAAGACGATGTATGCGGCCACAGCGACCCACAGCAGGGTCAGAAGCGTGTATCGGAGGTAGCGGGACATCACTATTAAAAATTATGAAAAATCATTCAGGCAGATTCCAAGCCACGCAAGAAGTCGTTTTTGTCAAGCAAAAGAGACCTCATCAACTCCAGCCGGAAACGAAAATGCCAAAAACAGATGCCTGTATTTTTAATATTTAGCTTTTCATTTTTAATCGCTCCGCCAATGCGGGGCAGCAGGCGTCGATATTGCCGGCGCCGAAGCTGATCACAACGTCGGTGTCCATCGCGGCCACCTCGTCGGCCAAATGGTCGCGGTCGACGATACGGCACGGCGCGGCGACCCGTCGGGCGATGATCTCCGAGGTGATGCCCGGAATCGGCTCCTCGCGCGCCGGATAGATCGGCAGCAGCACCACTTCGTCGGCATGCGAAAGCGCCTCGGCGAACTCCGCATGGAGGTCGCGCGTACGGGTGTAGAGGTGGGGCTGGAACAGCGCCGTGATCCGCCGCCCGGGGAACATCTTCCGCACGGAGGTGAGCGTTGCGGCCAGCTCGCGCGGATGGTGGGCGTAGTCGTCCATATAGACCTGCTTCGGGGTGTTGACATAGAACTCGAAACGCCGTTTCACCCCCGAGAACGAGGCCAGCGCGCCGCGCAGCTTATCGGCATCCAGCGGAGTTCCTCCGGCCTTCGCGGCGCACCACACCGAAGCGACGGCCGCGACCGCGTTTTCGATGTTGACCCACCCCGGAACGCCCAGCGTGCACCCCTCGAACGCGCCCGAGGGTGTCACCAGGTCGTAACGGTAATGCCCCCCTTCGAGCAGCTGCACGTTGCGGGCGTAGAAATCGCACGGCTCGTCGTAGGAATAACGGTATACGGCGATCCCGGGGTTGTCGATCACGATGTCGACGCCCCGCTTGATGATGAGCGAGCCGCCCGGCCGGATCTGCCGCACGAACTGCGAGAAGGCCTCCTTCACCGCCTCGTGCGTCCCGTAGATGTCGAGGTGGTCGGCATCGGCCGAGGTGACCACCGCCACGTCGGGATACAGCCGCAGGAACGACCGGTCGAACTCGTCGGCCTCGACAGCCAGTCGCCCGCCGTCGCCCAGCACCAGATTGCCGCCGAAATTCTTCGAAATGCCCCCCAGAAAAGCCGAGCCGCCGCCCGTCAGCGCGCGGTTGAGCCATGCCACCATCGTCGAAGTGGTGGTCTTGCCGTGCGTGCCCGCCACGGCCATCACGTATTTGCCCTCCGCAAGATGCCCCAGCATCTGCGAACGCTTCTCGACGCAGAAACCGTGTTCGCGAAAATAGCGGTATTCGCCGTGATCCTGCGGCACGGCCGGGGTGTAGACGACCATCGTCTTCTTCGGGTCGAGAAATCCTTCGGGGATCAGCCGCACGTCGTCCTCGTAGTGGACCGCCGCGCCCTCCGCTTCGAGTTCGCCGGTCAGGTGCGAAGGCGTGCGGTCATAGCCCGCGACGGCATACCCCCCGTGCAGAAAATAGCGCGCCAGGGCACTCATGCCGATGCCGCCGATACCCAGAAAATAGACGTTCTTGTATTCCATCACTTCATTACCTTTACAATCTCATTGACAATATCTTCCGCGGCGTCGGGCCTGGCCAGCGCCTCCAGATTGCGGCTCATCGCCGCCAGCGTCTCCCGATCCGCCAGCAGCTCCACGGCCCGCGGCATCGCCTTCGTCCGGCACTCGGCGTCCGGAACGACCACCGCCGCGCCCTTCGTCTCCAACGCCCGGGCGTTCTTGGTCTGATGGTCCTCGGCCACGTTGGGCGACGGAACGAACAGCACCGGCTTGGCAACGAGGCACAACTCGGAGACCGTCCCGGCCCCGCTGCGCGAGACGACCAGATCGGCCGCGGCGTAGGCGTAGTCCATGCGGTCGATGAAAGCCCCCTGCCAGACGTGCCGGGCGGGGTGCGCGGCCAGAAAGGCCTGCATTTCGCGCTCGTAGTACTTGCCCGTCTGCCAGATCACCTGCACGGGGGCCTTGCCGTCCGTCCCGACGATCCACGCCTTCATCATCTCGTTCAGCGACCGCGTGCCGAGCGACCCGCCGACCACCAGGATCACCGGAAGATCGGGCGTCAGCCCGTAATATTCCAGCGCCTCGGCGCGGTCGGCGCCCTCCTTCGAAAAGCGGCCCCGCAGGGGATTGCCCGTCAGGACGATCTTCGCCGCCGGGAAGAAGCGTTCCATGCCTTCGTAGGCCGTGCAGATGCGCCGCGCGCCCTTCGCGAGGATTTTATTCGTCACGCCCGCATAGGAGTTCTGCTCCTGAATCACGGTCGGCACGCCCATCCGCTGCGCGGCCCACAGCACCGGAGCGCTGGCATAGCCGCCGAAGCCCACCACGGCGTCGGCCCCGAAGTCGCGGATGATCCTCTTCGCCATCCGGATGCTCTTCACCGCCTTGAACGGCACCGCGAGGTTGCGCCAGTCCAGCCGCCGCTGAAGGCCCGCGATCGGCAGACCCACGATGCGGTAGCCCAGCGCCGGGACCTTCTCCATCTCCATCTTGCCCTCGGCTCCGACGAAGAGAATCTCCACCCCGTCGCCGAAACGCCGTTTCAAGGCCTCGGCCACAGCCACGGCCGGGTAGATATGGCCTCCGGTTCCACCTCCGGAAAGAATGATGCGTTTCATCGTATCTAATTTTTAATTCTTAATTTTTAATTGATTCTGCCGCCGGGGCGGCAGAATCATCGTCCCCAGTTCCCCCGGTCCAGCGACCGGTAGTTGATCGCCTCGGCGATGTCCGCCTGAACGATATCGGCGCGTCCCGCCAGGTCGGCGATCGTGCGCGCCGCCTTCAGGATGCGGTCGTAGGCCCGCGCCGAGAGCGACAGCCGCTCCATGGCCCGCTCCAGCAACGCGGCCGAAGCCGCATCGAGGCGGCAGTATTCGCGCAGCATCGCGCTGTTCATCATCGAGTTGGTATGAACCCCCTCGACACCGCCGAAGCGCGCCTCCTGCACCGCCCGCGCCCGGACGACCCGTTCGCGAACCGCAGCGCTCGCCTCGCCCGGCGCAGCCGCCGACAACTCCTGCGGAGTCACGGGCGTCACCTCCACATGCAGGTCGATGCGGTCCATCAGCGGACCCGAAATGCGCCCCATATAGCGGTGCACCGACCCCGGAGAACAGGTGCACTCCTTCGTCGGGTGGTTGTAATAGCCGCACGGGCAGGGATTCATCGCCGCCACGAGCGTAAAATTCGCCGGGTATTCGACGCTGTATCTGGCCCGCGAAACCACGATCTTCTTCTCCTCCAGCGGCTGCCGCAGCACTTCGAGCACGCTGCGCCCGAATTCGGGCAGCTCATCGAGGAACAGCACGCCGTTGTGGGCCAGCGACACCTCACCCGGCCGGGGCGACTGCCCGCCGCCGATCACGGCGACCTGCGAAGCCGTATGATGCGGAGCGCGAAACGGCCGCCGGGTCATCAGCCCGCCCGTCACGCCCGCCTTGCCCGCCACGGAGTGTATCTTGGTCGTTTCGAGCGCCTCTTCGCGCGAAAGCGGCGGCAGGATCGTCGGCAGACGCCGTGCGAGCATCGTCTTGCCCGAACCCGGCGCACCGACCATGATGACGTTGTGCCCTCCCGCCGCGGCGATCTCCAGCGCGCGTTTCACATGCGTCTGGCCCCGCACGTCGGCGAAATCCTCCGCATAGTGCGTCGCCGCCGCATCGAACGGTTCGTCGTCGGCCGGCACGGCAGGCGCAATCTCCGCCTCGCCGTTCAGGTATCCGACGACCTGGCGCAAGGTCGTAGCGCCGATCACCTCGATGCCGTCGACAACCGCGGCCTCCGCCGCGTTTTCCGCCGGCAGCACCACCCGCCGCAGCCCCTCCGAACGCGCCCGGACCGCAACGGGAAGCACGCCCCGCACGGGTTTGAGCGAGCCGTCGAGCGACAGTTCGCCGACGAACATCGTCCCGGCGACCGCCCCGGCGTCGATGCGGCCCATCGCCGCGAGGATTCCCACGGCGATCGGCAGGTCGAAACCCGACCCCTCCTTGCGCAGGTCGGCCGGAGCGAGGCTCACGACCACCTTCTTGCCCGACATCCGCTCGCCCGAGTTCTCGAACGCCGCCCGGATGCGCTGTTCGCTCTCCTTCACGGCATTGTCGGGCAGTCCCACGAGGTACATGCCCAGACCGCCGCCGGCGATGTTGACCTCGACGGTCACCGCCACGGCGTCGATCCCCACGATCGCACCCGCATAAGTCCGGACAAACATATATCGAAAATTTATCAGTTCGTTTCACATAATCCCC